>Ga0255112_1000535_pt1 | contig 11822 bp, 14 predicted proteins | sample Law_Yuk_RepB_8h_FD_188470 | JGI IMG/M metagenome (GOLD analysis project Ga0255112, IMG submission 188470) | Freshwater microbial communities from St. Lawrence River, New York, United States - Law_Yuk_RepB_8h | ecosystem: Environmental > Aquatic > Freshwater > River | place: USA: New York... | reverse complement strand
AATCAGTGTGAGATCTGTAGATATCCCAGCAGGGCTGAATGTGGGAGAGATGATCAGCATCTATCAAGTGCATGATGTAAAAAATGGTGAGGCTGACAAATCTCCACAGTTTGTGCTGGGAGGGGTATTTGTCAGCGCCCTTGATCGCAAAGGAAATAACTTCGGGGGAGAGGCAGCGCTGACTATCTCCATTAATCGAGAGGCAATCGCTGATGTTCTTGGCGCAACCACAAGCGGGCGATTAGTCATTGTGCGCGCACGTGGGTGAGATGTACACACAGTCGGTTGCAACAGCAATTCGCAGCGCAGAAGCAGAAGGCTTCATCGCAGGAACTCTCTTTAGCCAAGGATGGAGCGTTTCGTGCAGAGCACTAGATTTCGCATCCCTGCTTGAGCATGTTCAGGCATTCGATGCGCGCGGCTCACTCCTTCTTATCTCAACTGATGTGGATGGTTTCTCAACCGAAGGCCTTGATGAACTCAAACGACGAGGCGTGAAGTACTTCCTCTTTGCGGCAACGATTGGTGCTCACGAGGAGTTTCCTGAAGCGATTGCTATGCCGACAACACCCCTTGAACTTCTTGGAATTATTCGTGGCTCACTGCGCTCACCACTGATTCGCCCCGCGCAATCGAAGAAGCCTCGCTCCAAAATCATTGGAGTATGCGCAGCCTCTCATGCACTGGGGTGCACAACCCTTGCCATCAATCTCGGTGCAGAGTTAGCCGAGCTAGGAAAGAAAGTACTTCTTGTTGATGCTCATAGTGATGCACCGGCAATAGCGCTAAAAATGGGGGAGCGCGGACTTAACTCTTCAGCCGAAGTAAGAAGTATCTCGAATAATCTCTGGGCAGTTGAAATTACACAATCTGAGATCAACACACAGATTGCAGCTCTAGATCACGGACGCTCTGAGTTCGATTTTATTGTCATAGATCTTGGAGTCCTTACAGATTTCTCAGCATCCTTAAGTGGGCGACGATGGTCTGAGGAAGTGATTGTGTGGACAAGCACTCATGGTGATGAGATGTGGGTGATGGCACAGACAGATGTGCTCGGAGCAGAGCGCCTTCGGATACTTGTTGCAGAGCTTGCGCAGAACTCCATCAAACCAAAGTTCTCATTTCTGCACGTTCTGCGTGGTGCTTCAAAACGAAGTAAATCTGGGCAGGATTCATTTCTGTCAGCTGTGACATCACTTCGCCCACTACGTGTGTTGGAATATCCATGGGATCCACGCAGCGCACAAGGCGCTGAAGATAAGCGGACCTCCTTATGTGAATCCAATGAGAGAGCTTTACTGCGTAAAACCATCGCTGAATATGCAGGTGAATTGATCTCATAACTTCTTATAGGCTTAGCTCATGCGTGGATATGTGGCTATGACAGCCCAAGAGGTTGCCGAATTTATGGCATCAGGGCTCTTTGATGTCTCCGATCTCTATGCGCCCACATCTCAATTCATTGTCGATCACGCAGATCTCGATGATGAAGAGATTGAATACACGCTCTCCATGGTCGCTGCAGAAGATGCGATAGAGATGAAGACTGCAACATCAGGTGCTGCATGCGTCTTGGCAATTGAAGTTCCTGCGCAGTCAATTTCAGAAAGCCATGACATGTCCATCTCGCTCTCATCACCACTTGTGTGGGAGAGCGTGGAGTGCCTCTTTGAGGTTTCAGCAGATGGTGAAGAGTTGACTTGGTTTGCAACGCAAGAGATTGAAGCCAACTTAGCGATGTGGCTTGAGTAGCTATGGCATCTATTGAAGATTACGTGCAGGGCAGAAGCTCACTCTCACCTGATCAGATTCACCGCCTGCGCGAATTAGTTGCTGATTGGCAGCTGCTCTCGGATCTCTCCTTTGCAGATCTCATTCTCTGGGTTCCACTGCGCAAAGACTTTAAGAGTTGGCCAACGGGATATGTGGCTGTTGCCCATATTCGCCCCACGACCGCTGCAACTCTCTTTCCGCTGGATGTCATCGGTGATGAAATTTCTTATGGTGCGCGCCCACATATTGATCAGGCGTTATCTGGTGCTGAGATTGTGCGTGATACACAACCAGAAGCTCTGGGCGATCACATGGTCAAAGAAGAGACCATTCCTGTGATGGTCGGAGAGCACGTCATTGGTGTTATCTCTCGCCACCGCGATTCAGATCTCATGCGCCAGCCATCACGCCTTGAACTGAACTATCGCGAGATTGCACATAATCTCTATCGCATGATTGCAGAAGGAACATTTCCTTATCCAGATGCAGGTTCACTCTTTGATCCTGCTCCTCGCGTTGGCGATGGCCTTATTCGACTTGATGTTAATGGCGTCATCTCTTATGCAAGCCCTAATGCACGCTCAGCATTTAGCCGTTTGGGTTGGGTCAGTGAAGTAGAGGGGCATGTTCTAGGAGATGTTGCGCAATCACTTGCTCGTGTCCGCCCCGATGCACATGAAGAGACAATTGCACTGGGATTAACAGGTAAAGCGCTCAAACGCGTTGAGATTGAAAACGTTGGTGGAACAATTGACTTCACTGTGCTTCCTTTGATTCGATCAGGAGATCGCATCGGTGCCATTGTGATGCTCAATAACGTGACAGAGCTGCGCCGGCGTGAACGCGAACTTGTGACAAAAGATGCCACTATCCGCGAGATTCACCACCGCGTGAAGAACAATCTCCAAACTGTTTCTGCGCTCTTGCGTCTGCAAGCACGCCGTATTGAAGATCCTGGGGCTAGTGCAGCACTCAATGAAGCAGTCCGCCGTATTGCATCCATTGCCCTCGTGCACGAAACACTTTCTAATAGCCGTGATTCATCCGTTGCCTTTGATGATGTTCTCGACAGTCTTGTGACTCACGCACTGGAGTTAAGCCCGCGTATGAATGAGCTACGTATCAATCGAACTGGCTCCTTTGGCTCACTCGAACCCCGTATTGCGACCCCACTCGCCTTGGTTATTACCGAACTCATTCACAACGCACTCGAGCATGGGCTAGCCGAAGAAGGTCTTGCCCTGGGTATCCATGTCTCAAGTAGTGCTTCAGAGTTATCGGTCACTATCTCTGATGATGGCGTGGGCTTTCCTGAAGGATTTGATATCGCAACATCAGCCAACTTAGGACTGCAGATTGTGCGCACACTGACGGAGAATGAATTACGGGGAACGCTCTCACTAATCACAGATGAGAAAGAGACGCGAGCGGTATTACTTTTTCCGAGCGTGTAAGTAATTAATTATTTGCGTGATCGGCAAGACGCGCACGATTACGTGCAGCACGGCGCTTGAGTGCACGGCGCTCATCCTCTGACAGACCGCCCCAGACTCCAGCATCCTGACCTGATTCAAGGGCCCAGGCTAGGCAGGCATCTTTGACGATGCAGCGATTGCAGACCTTTTTAGCTTCTTCGATCTGGGTGATGGCAGGGCCGGTATTTCCCACAGGGAAGAAGAGCTCAGGATCTTCTTCGCGACACGCAGATTGATGTCTCCAGTCCATGGCTCTACCCCCTTCTGTACTCGATCGATTGTGCTGCGAACTATCCGCGCAAGAGAATAATTATCCCTGTTACTACTTATATAAACAAGAAGGTACGGAAAGAGATTTCCTAAATACAGGTGATTTACATCGCGTGCCCCCGACAGGAATCGAACCTGTGCACCTGCCTCCGGAGGGCAGTGCTCTATCCCCTGAGCTACGGGGGCGCAGGTACAAGGGTAGGTTATCCGACTATGAACAGTTCAGAGAATGCATATTTTGCAACAGGATGCTTCTGGGGCGCAGAACGACGCTTCTGGAATATCGATGGAGTTATCTCCACAAGCGTTGGTTATATGGGTGGAGTGCGAGAAAACCCTTCCTATGAACAAATCTGCACAGGAGTAACAGGACATGCAGAGATGGTTGAAGTCACCTTTGATCCCGCACGCGTGAGCTATCGCAGACTTCTTGAAGAGTTCTGGGTAATGCACGATCCAACCTCTCTTAATCGTCAAGGTGGAGATATCGGCACTCAATATCGCAGTGCGATCTTTACAACCTCTGAGTCTCAGCAACTCCAGGCTGAAGTTACTCGCGATGTATATCAAGCAGCCCTTACTCGTGAAGGTATAGATTCGATTGTGACTGAGATTAAGAGCGCAGATGGTGTTCCTTACTACCTCGCTGAGGAGTATCACCAGAAGTATCTGCAGAAAAATCCCAATGGCTATGACTGCCACTCTACAACGGGTGTGGCATTTCCCTTACTTACTAAGTAAGCGCTCGCCAGCAATACCAGGCGACAACGCTTCGATAGGGACGAAACTTCTCACCCTTCTTCTCCAGCGCTTTTGGTTCAATCTCTTCTGTGAGCGCATAGATCTTCTCCCAGCCGCGGCGCACACCAAGGTCTCCTGTGGGCCAGATATCAAGACGGCCTAACTGAAACATCATAAACATATCAACAGTCCATGGCCCGATACCCCAGAGGGAAGTGAGCTGATCAAAGATCTCTTGGTCATCTTCGATCTCATGTAATGAGTTGATATTAATCTTCTTAGATAGCGCTGCATCTGCAAGGCCTTGAATAGTCTTGAACTTTGCACCTGACACACCTGCCCCGCGCATCTGGGCTTCAGTGATATCTGCGATGCGCGTGGCAACCATGCGCCCCTTAGTTAAATCTTTGACGCGACCATAGATGGTGTCTGCAGCCTTGACCGCTAGTTGTTGTGAGATGACAGATTCCACGAGAGCTTCAAAGTGAGTGACGGGCTTTGGATTACGGCCGATAGTGCATAAGGGGTGAGCATCAATGACTCGAGCAAGTCGTTTATCGCGGGTGGATAACTCCTTAGCTATCTTCTTCATCTGTAATTGAGAGATAGCAACATCGGCAACCATAGATATAGCGTATTGACAGTGACATACTAAGTCCATGAGCGATATGCGGGCACTGGATCTCAGTGAGTTACAGACGCATCGCAGTGAAAAGTGGCGAGCATTTCCGAAAGACGTTCTTCCACTTCCCGTTGCTGAAATGGATTTCCCCGTAGCAGATCCGATTCGCCAAGTGCTGCGCGAGATGATTGATCACTCTGACCTTGGTTATCTAGGATCCATCCCAGAGATGGGCACTGCATTTGCTGGTTTTGCCAAGCGGCGCTGGGGATGGAGTGCAGACCCCTTGCAGGTGCGCATCGCAGCTGATGTTGGTGTTGGAATAGTTGAAGTCTTACGTGTCATCACCAAAGCTGGTGACAAGATATTGATTAATTCACCTGTCTATCCAAATTTCTGGACATGGTGCACAGAGACTCATCTAGAACAAGTCGATGTTCCACTGACTCAATCAGAGCAAGCAATCAATGGCAGCAATTGGATTCTTGATTGGGATGGCATTGAAAAAGCATACGCATCAGGCATCAAGGCGCACCTGATCTGCAACCCACATAATCCTTTGGGTCGCGTCTATACCCGCGAAGAACTCTCACGCCTTGCAGATCTTGCTAAGAAGCACAATGTGTATGTTCTCAGCGATGAGATTCATGCACCGCTCACATTTGCAGAACAGAAGTTCACGCCATTTCTTTCAGTCTCAGAGAATGCTCGCGAAGTGGGAATCACTATTACCGCTGCGAGTAAAGGGTGGAATATTGCAGGGCTTAAATGCGCGATTGTCGTGAGTGAGAATGAGAAAGTGCATGAGACCTTAAACGGCATTGCTCCAGCAACGCACTACCGAGCATCACTACTAGGTGCCTTCGCCAGTGTGGCCGCATTTGAGAAGGGCGAGCCATGGCTAGATTCTGCGATGGTCGAAATCGATAAGAATCGAAATCTTGTTGCAGAGCTGATTGCGGCCAAGACTCCAGGTGTGGGATACAGAATTCCACATTGCTCCTATCTGGCGTGGCTTGACCTCACCAGTTTCAATCTCGGTGAAGATCCATCTGCTGTGCTGATTGAGAAAGGCAAAGTCGCCTTTGTTCCAGGCGTTCGCTTTGGCGCACAATCAAGCCAATTTGTGCGGCTGAACTTTGCAACAAGCCCACAAATTCTTGAAGAGGCCTTCAATCGCCTCGCCACAGTTCTGCGCTAACGATTACTCTTACCCAATGAGTAACGAGAACCTTCATCCCGATACCCTTGCGATTTCTGCAGGACGGCCAGCACATGCTGCAGGCGTTGGCATCAATGCTCCCATCTCACTGAACTCAACCTTTGTTGCCGGTGGTCCTATCAACTATGGGCGCACAGGCAATGAAACGTGGCAGCCACTAGAAGATGCGATCAGCGCACTTGAGCAAGCTTCATCGACTCTTGTCTTCTCATCAGGGATGGCTGCTATTACTGCAGCATTTTCATTGCTGCCTCACGGTGCACCCATCGTTGCATCGGATCAGGGATATAGCGGAACGATGGCACTGCTCAAGAGATATCACACAGAAGGACGCTTAGAAGTTCGCTTTGTTGATATCACTGACACGAAAGAAGTTATCTCTCAGCTACAAGGTGCTGCATTTCTCTGGGTGGAATCTCCAACCAATCCTGGCCTAGGTATTGCTGAAGTAGGCGTCATCATTGGTGAGGCAAAGAAGCGCAATATGGGCGTCGGCTTTGATAACACCTTTGCCACACCACTCAATCAGAAACCGCTCACATTTGGTGCAGATATCGTGATGCACTCAGTAACAAAGTATTTAGCCGGCCATAGCGATGTCATCCTTGGTTCACTTTCAATGAAAGACCCAGCTCTTCACGCACGACTGCAGGATGCGCGCGTTTCCTACGGCTCTATCGCTGGGCCCTTCGAATCATGGCTTGCACTGCGCGGAATTCGCACATTCCCACTTCGTTTTGCAAAGGCGCAAGAAAGCGCCGCCTCTCTTGCTAAGAAATTAGCCGGCCATAGCGCTGTGACCAATGTGCGCTACCCAGGCTTTGGCGCAATCGTCTCCTTTGAAATTACGGGGGATGAAGCAGCTGCAGAGCGAGTCTGCGATAGCGCATCTTTGATCACCAATGCCACAAGCCTTGGGGGAGTAGAGAGCACATGGGAGCGCCGACGCCGTTGGCCGCTAGAGAGTGCAAGCATTCCTGAAAATCTCATCCGTCTCTCTGTTGGATGTGAACATGCCGATGATCTCTGGGCAGATATCGACACCGCCCTTACCAAGGCTTAAAACGAGCGTAGTGCGCTAAAGAGGAGTATTTTTATCCTCATGAAAGCGCTTCGACGAGTTATTGCTGCAGTCACTGTTGGCATTCTCGCCTTTCGCGCGGTCGGATCATTTCTTTCATGGGTTGAGAAGCAAGATGACACTGCAACTGATGCATGGATTGATGAAGATGAATTCGAAGATGCATAAATGAACGATCAATACATCGCAGGTTCGTGCAATATTGGAAAGAATGAAATTCGCCAGCGCCAAGTGGTGGCTCTCATTGGCTTATTTTTGAGTGTGAGCGCGCTAGCTGGATTTATCTCGACCAGTGCTTCACCGAGTGTTCGACTGGGGATTTTCCTTCCACTCGTGGTTTTCTCGGTGGGCTTTATTCAATCACGTAAGAAATTCTGTTTAGCCTATGGATTTATGGGCACATTTAACTTTGGTCGCCTCGGTAAAGTCTCACGCGTTGGCGATAAGGCATCACTGGCTGCAGATCGTAAGACTGCCGCCTCAATTCTGGTTCAGTGCCTAGGTCTTGCAGCCATTCTCACCTTAATCGTCTATCTTCTGCCGCTTACCTAGTTCTCCACACCCCCCTTACATATTCACTCATTCAGTGACATTGTTGGCATTGTGAAAATTATTATTCATACCCGCCATGCAGAACTCGCAAGTGACTTCAAGTCAATTACTGAAGAGAAACTTCAATCTATGGAGCGTTTTAACGTGGTTATAGATCGCATTGAAGTAGAGGTAACCCACGAGGCAAATCCTCGACAAGGAAAGCAATCCCACAAAGTGGTGATCACATCTCACGGCTCAGGCCCACTCCTGCGCTCTGAGGCGACAGGATTTAATGATGTTGCAGCATTTGATGATGCGATTAAAAGTATTGAGCTACAGATTAGAAAGATTCACGAAAGAGATAAGAGCCACGACCGTCAAACTGTGCGCACTATGAAAGTGGATATAAGCGAGTAATTATCGCTTCTTCTTATCCTTCTGTTCACTCATTCCTTGTGGTGACATCTTGGCTGGGCGCTGTGGTTGCACCGGAGGCAAGGGAAGAGCTTCCAGTGCTTCAATGGCACTTTCCCGAGAGATGATTGCAGATGCAACAGCAGCTCGTCTGGCTGACGTAATTGCATTCTTCTGGTCAGGAGTAGTTGCAAGCAACATTGCACTCTTGGCATCGTAAGTTGATTTATCAATAGCACTCTTGAAAGTTGTATTAATTACGCGCATCTTCATCTCTCGATCTTGCAGAGCGAGCATGTATACATCGCGATCTTTCTTATATTGTTCTTGTGCGATTTTATATGGATCCATCGATGGCGACGGTGATGGGGTTGGAGCTGCAAAAGCTGATGCAAAGCCGGTTGAGAGCAGGGCAGCGCAGAGTGCAATCACTGCATATCTACGGCTTCTGGACATGAGGTAATAGTAATTCGTCAGAGGTGTGAATATTCTGTGAAACTCCTAGTGACTACGTGTGCATAGCCTTGAATTGGTAGCAAAGCAGCGCTGTGCATGGCAAGGTATGGCCATGAGCCAATTAATCATGGTGATCGATGATGAGGCAGGAGTCCGAGATTTATTGGGCGATGCCCTGAAGTTGGCCGGATTTGAGACCATCATGGCATCGGATGCGATGGTTGCTCAAACTTTACTAAGAGATGCAAAACCAGATTTACTCATTGTTGATATCAATATGCCGATGATGGATGGCTTTGAATTTATCGAACGTATTCGTGGCAATGGAGATAACACTCCAGCTCTGATGCTCAGCGCTCGTGGTGATCGCGCAGATATCACTCGCGGTCTCACACTAGGCGCCGATGATTACGTCACTAAACCTTTTGGTCTTGAAGAGTTAGTCCTTCGAATCAAAGCAATTTTGCGTCGTTCACAATTTAGCGTTGAGACTCCCACAAATCTCACCTGTGGTCCGATCTCACTCGATAGTGATTCACACCAGGTGCGATTTGATGATGAGGTTGTTGATCTCTCTCCTACAGAATTTCGCCTGCTCCATGTTCTCCTTGAGAGCAAAGGTAGGGTCTTAAGTAAGACCTATCTCTTAGATGAAGTATGGGGAATTACCTTTGAATCCGAGAGCACGGTTGTAGATACCTATATTTCATACCTTCGTAAGAAGCTCCACCGTGATGGCTTTGAAGGAATTCGCACAGTCAGAGGAGTTGGGTTTCAGCTTCAAGCGGAGAAGAAGTGAAGTTCTCAGCCTTTACCCGCACCACCGTAGCAACTGTCTTCTTATTGACCGGAATCACCATGGGCGTGGGCGGCTTCTCAGTCCTTCACTCACAGGGCGCTGAAATAAATAAAGTTGATCAATCTCTGGAATTTGTAGTTCGAAGTGCATTTGAAAACCCACGACAACCTGTGGGAGCTGCTCTCTTTGCAATCGAGCAATCAAGTTTGGATATATCTCTCATCTTCCTCACTCAAGAGGGGGAGGAGACTGTTGTTCATGAATCTTCACTTGCCTATAGAGGTGCACCAGACTTTTCCACCCTTGAACTAGCAACAACAAGGCCAGTTCAAATTCGAGATGACTCGCCTTATCGATTCCGCGCAGTGCTTGTGGAAGGCGGCGACTACATACTCATCGCACGTTCTACCGATGAGATCGATGCCAATTTCCGCTCTAATTTTCAATCTCTTGCTGGATTTACCTTTGCTATCGACTCACTCGCTGCGCTTTTACTCTTCTTCTACTTCCGTCGCACAAACCGAGGTTATGAGAGCGCATCCCTTGCGCGCATGCAAGAGTTCTTAGGCGATGCCTCACATGAGCTGCGCACACCCCTTACCGTCATCAAAGGTTATGTTGAAATGCTCAGCAAGAACCAACTGACAGAAGATTCTGATAAGAAGCGCGCATTTGATCGGGTGGGAACAGAGATTTACCGTATGGAGTCCTTGGTACAAGATCTCTTGCTCCTTGCCGAACTCGGTGAGAGCGGTGTGCGAGATATTGAAAACATTGACCTGAGTGAAGTGTTGACCGCCCACGGCACGGACTTCATCACACTGAACCCTTCACGCAACGTCACCCTTGCTATTGCGCAATCCATTACTGTTGAAGCATCCCGTGATTACATGGCACGATTTATTCAAAATGCACTGACCAATATCGTGCGCCATACCGATAGCGATGTTTCAGTTAATATCTCACTTATCTCACGCGGCAAGAATGTTGAACTCATTATTGAAGATGCCGGCAGCGGTCTTCCGGAGAGTGCCTATCGCGAAGATATTCGCTCACTCAATCGCTTTGATAAGTCTCGCTCACGTGAAAATGGTGGCTCAGGCCTTGGCATGAGCATCATGTCTGCCGTGATTCAAAAGCTAGGCGGCAGACTCTCTTTGCGTAAGAGTGCGTTGGGCGGCCTTGCAATCGTGGTCGAATTACCGCAGGTGAGAGACTAAACTCGCACGTGTGAGCGATCAGAGCCTTGAAGAAACCTTCACTGAGTTCGAATCCCTCTTTGCACAGACAACTTCTCTTGTTCGCGTAGTTCTCTCAGGGCGTCGTCGCAATATGCAGACACCCAATGAACGCATTGATATCCGCCCTGTGGCCCTGAAAGATGGTCTTGCTATTCAAGTAAGCCATAGCGATGGGCGACAGATGACGTCTAAGAATTATGCGCCTGCACATGCTCCTTTTGCGCAGTTATTGCGCGCAGGCTATGCCAATGTGCTTCTAGAGCATACGCAAGGTTCCCTTGCTCTGCGCATCACAAAGAAAGGTGAAGCACTTGTGCATCGCGAGAGCACACAGCGCGAACAAGATCTCTCACATGATCGCACCAAGTCACGGCTACTTGATGCATCCGATCCATTCCTGGTAGCTGTTGGCATCTCAGATGCAAAGGGCCATGTGAAGCCGAGCAAGATGGATAAATACAAGCAGGTGGAGGAGTTCTTGCGACTTCTGATGCCAACACTGACATCAGCTATTTCAGCAGGACATATTCATAAGCCTTCTGAGAGTAATCCGCTCACCATCGTCGATCTTGGGTGTGGCCATGCCTATCTCACCTTTGCAGCCCACCAATATCTTCGCTCCCAAGGAGTTGCAGTAAAAGTCATTGGCATTGATGTGAGAGGCGCAGCGCGCGATCGCAACAATGAGATTGCGCGCCAGCTAGGAATTGAAAGAACAATTGAATTCAGAGCTGAGGAGATTGCAGATACAACGCTGAAGAGCGCTGATATCTCCATCGCACTGCATGCCTGTGACACAGCAACAGATGATGCAATTGCGTGGACAGTGAACGCTGGTGCAAATCTTGCACTGATTGCTCCATGTTGCCATCACGATATTCAGGCACAGATGAATGAGATTCCTGAGCCATGGTCACTGCTGACTCGTAATGGCATTATGAAAGAGCGCCTCGGAGATCTGCTTACCGATGCCCTGCGCATGCAGATTATGAAGCTGCGTGGATATCGCGTGGAAGCAATTGAATTCGTTGGGGGAGAACACACTCCTCGCAATCTCATGATCCGAGCGGTCAAAACTGGGGCTCTTGCAGATGCTGCAGATGAGGCTAAATATGAGCAGATGCTCGCACTCTGGAAAGTTAAACCAGCACTTGCCACACTGTTGAACCGTTAGACTGCGCACTATGTCTA
>Ga0255112_1000533_pt1 | contig 11839 bp, 10 predicted proteins | sample Law_Yuk_RepB_8h_FD_188470 | JGI IMG/M metagenome (GOLD analysis project Ga0255112, IMG submission 188470) | Freshwater microbial communities from St. Lawrence River, New York, United States - Law_Yuk_RepB_8h | ecosystem: Environmental > Aquatic > Freshwater > River | place: USA: New York... | reverse complement strand
TTACGTACTAGAAGATTCCGCAACTATTCTTTCCAAAGCAAATCAAGCGCTGGCAACTTTAGAGCGTTACCGAGCTCGACTAGATGAAGTTGCCGGTTCGCTTTCCACAATGGAAATTGAAGATTTAGTCACGGCTCGAGATGTTGCCACCGTGGTACAGCGCCACGAAATGGTGCGACGGATTTCAAGTGAAATTTCTGCTTATGTTGTTGAACTTGGAACTGACGGTCGTTTACTTTCGCTACAACTTGAAGAATTAGTTTCTGGTACTGCGGCTGATCTTGGCTTTATTATTCGTGACTACATGCCAACTGGTGGCCGAAAAGCCAATAAAGCCGAGGGAATTCTGGATGGAATTGCTGCGCTAGATGCTGCTTCGCTATTGGATGTTTCAAATATTGCGGAAGTCATTGGACTGCCTAGTGATACTGAGTCCTTGGATAATTCTGTGCATCCACGTGGATTCAGGTTGCTTGCAAAGGTGCCAAGACTTCCAGAACAGATCTTTGAAAACTTGATTCAACACTTCGGCAGTCTTCAGCATTTGCTGTCAGCATCTGCTGAAGAACTTCGTGATGTTGAAGGTGTTGGTGAAACTCGCGCTAGAGCAATTCGGGAAAACTTGTCTCGCGTTGCCGAAGCTAGTTTGCTTGAGCGCTACGTTTAGTTATTAATTACTGAACGACAAACTTAAAGCCATCGCTATTTAAACTGCCATTTCGACCGTGAGCCCAATAGGCACCAGGCTCCGCCATGTTTGTAACTTTGCATCCGGTTGCAGTTTGCTTGCCAATCCAGACGACTTTTACATTCCATTCCTGACCCGGAGCAAGTTCAACTAAATCCTTGTCGGTATTTGGATTGCAATGATCAGTTGACCAAATAAGTGCTGGACCAGAAATCACCGTTACTTCATTAGCGCCGCTGCCAACATCGCGTTTACAAGTTGTCGATGAAATATTTTTCACAATCATGTTGACATGAACGCCTTCGCCGACCGCGGTAGTCTCCCGATCTACTTCAACGCGTATAGATGTGTCCGCATCTGAGCATTCACCTTCAGCGACTGCAGGCACGGTTGGTTGCGCAGTTGGCTGGAGAATCTCTGGAGTTGGCGAGGCCGCTACGACACTTGGGATCGGAGTAGCGACTACTGCTTCGGCAGTTGGCGCTACCGACGCTGCAACTGGAACGGGATCTTCACCGCCAGTAAAGCTGCGAACTAGAACAATCAAAGTGACTAAAGCAGCAAGTGCAAACATAAGGCGTCGTCGCCAATAGACCACTGGTTCTTCTGGTCCTACTGGATGCACTACGCCGGTCATATATTTAAGGTATTAAGCAAACGGCTGGAAGTGGCTTAGGCGCGAGCAAGTTCCCAAATTGGAGCCAAATAAGAATGGGCTACCGTTTCCGGCAGCCCATTCTTATTTGATATGCCTAGCTAACTAGATCCTTAACTGCCTCATCATTTTCCTTGCGTGCAAGACCAATTAGGTATCCAACAACAAGGGCAACAAATGGGATTGCCATGATTACAGTTCCAGTCATGCTTTGCGCCCAAGGAGTTACTGTTGGGTCAACATCAGCTGCAGTAGTACCAGCTAGAAGTGCAAAACGTGACATCAGCAGATAAAGGCCAAATGCTAATCCAACTAGACCCAGCAATGGAGCAATCAACCGAGTAAACACTCCTTCGCCTTCTGCATGCTTTGAGAAGAAAACAATGACAGCCAAGCTGACCAAAATTTCTACCAAGACGATTGCAATTACCGCTAATCCACTCATCCAGTAGAACAAGTTAAGAATTGGATCTAAACCATTTAGCTGGAAGTAGAGAATTACTAATACAGAAAGCACAGTTGTAATGATTGATGCGTTCTGAGGTGCGCCACGGCCATTGACCTTTGCAATTGATGTAGGCAGAACTCCACCGCGACCAAGTGCAAACAAGTACCTAGATGCCGAGTTCTGGAACGCAACAGTGGCAGCAAACAAGCTAGTAAGAATCAACCAACCAATTAATGTTCCCAACCAGGTTCCCACTGACTGATTTGCCACTGTAATCAGAACGTTGGCTGGATTTGCCAGTGGAACACCATCGACGGATGACCATTCAACAGTTTTGTTGACAGCTTCGGATGCACCCATTGCAGTAATCATGCCGAAGGAAACGATGGCAAAGATTGCAGTGATGATTCCAACTGCTAGATAGGTAGCACGCGGAACTGAGCGCTTAGGGTCTTTGGTTTCTTCACCGTAAATTGCAGTTGCTTCAAATCCGATAAAGGATGCGAATGCGAATGCGAATGCGATGCCTGCAGTACCAAGTAGTCCACCAGCAAAGATGCTGCTCGGTGAGAATGATGCTGCAAGATTCCAACCCTCTGGTCCGCCATCTACTAGCGCAGCGATACCAGCAACCAACATTGAAAGGATCTCCGCGATCATCAGAACGCCAAGAACCTTAGCGCCCACATCAACCCGAAGAATCGATAATGCAGTCGCAATTGCTACCGCAATAAGTGACCACACATACCAAGGCAGGTCAATTCCAAATTGCGCAGCCATTTGGCCAGCAGCAATGGCACCGAAGAAACCGTAAACTGCCCATTGCACAGTTAAGTAAGCAACCATCGATACAAACGCTGATCCAACGCCAGCATTTGTACCTAGGCCACGGCCTACATACGCAAAGAATGCACCGGCATTTGTTACTCGATGCGTCATCGCGGCATAACCGACGCTGAATAGCACGAGCACTAAACCAACCAGCAAATAAGCACCAGGTGCTCCGGCTCCACTGCCTAATACGATGGCTACAGGAACTGCACCAGTCATACCAGCCAATGGAGCTGCTGCTGCGATTACAAAGAAGACGATTCCGAAGATTCCAATCGTTCCTTTTTTAAGGCCCTTGCCATCTACGGCAGCCTTTGTTTCATTACTTGACACAGGTTCCTCCTAGAGTCACTGCTGTAATTCACGTCCGATGTGAGATCGAACGGATACGAACGATATTGGCAGATTTGCCCTATCTGTGGGGCAAATTAGAGAAATTTCTAAAAACTATCGATTAAATCTGGGCAAATTGAGCGTGTCGCTAAAGATCCCGGTTCCAATGGCTCATTCGTACCCTAACGAATATTTCGTACTACGATAGTCGCATGTCTGACCTACATGGATTTCTGCCTCCGCTCACCCCGACCGGTAAGAGCGCGATCATTCCCGAAATGCCGTGGTATTACAGCGGGACCCTACTAACCGTCGAATACTTAACGGACCCAGCAAATGTTCGAGCTATTCTGCCGCCTGATATCGATTTAGCCCCAGAGGAACCAGGCGCAGTGGCTCTAATTTGGGCTGACTGGCAGTCCTGCAGCGAGGGTGGTGGTGAATTACTAGATCCGATTCGCTCGCAGTACCTAGAAACTTTTGCAGTTGTGCGTTGCTCATATGAAGGTGTGACCTACAGTCGCTGTGTAGCAATTTGGGTAACTAAAGATTTTGCAATTGCTCGTGGTTGGTACCAGGGATATCCAAAGAAAATTGGCTCAGCACATGTCACCCGAATCTTTAATCGTGGAAAGGCTTCGCCCCGTCTAGAGGAAGGTGCAAAACTTGGTGCAACTTTGTCTGCGTACGATCACAGACTGGCATCTGCAGTTGTAACGCTTCGTGAACCTTCCGAAACCAACGGATTTGTAAATGGCCATGCGATGCTGCACAGCCGCTTCATGCCTTCGATTACCAAAGATGCTGGGCTATCCATGGATCAATTGATCACCATGCATGGCATTGATGCTGACCTTGGACAACCCTGGAAGGGTGACGCAGAGCTAGTTCTTGGTGATTCCCAATGGGACGAGTTAGCGTCGATACTTCCGGTACAGAAGATACTTGGTGGCTACTATCGCGAGGTTGGAGTTACCTTCGCTGGTGGCAAATTAATTGCTGACCGTTCAAATCCGGTCTAGTAATCCCAAATATATTCGTCTAGTTCCCAGGCAGTTATCTCACGAGTGCTTGGGTCTGGAACCTCAGCTTCGTAACGCTCAATTTCATCGCGCTTCAAAGTTAAGTGCGTTGAAATAACGGTTGGCCCCATGAGGTCAGCAAACAGCGGATCTGCTTCAAGCGCATCCAGTGCAGCAGTGAAGGTCACAGGCAAAAGTGGATCTGCTTCATCTTCATATGCCCAGCCTTCCGCAGCCTTGTTCGGCTTCATTTTTTGCTTAATGCCGTCTAAGCCAGCGGCCAATACTGAAGCAACCATCAGGTAAGGGTTAGCTGCGCCGTCTCCAATTCGAATTTCAAGTCGAGTGCCCTCGCCGCGCTCAGGTGGAACTCGAAGTAATGTTGCCCGGTTGTCGTAGCCCCAGTTGGCGCGACTTGGTGCCAAGGTGTCTGGTCCAAGACGCTTAAAGGCATTGATCGTTGGGTTGGTAAATGCAGTGAGCGCATTGGCATGGCTCAGGATTCCAGCGATCATCTGGTTTGCGACTTCAGACAACTCTTCACCGTTATGCATTTGGTTTTTGCCCTTGGCATCGACCACCGAGAAGTGCAAGTGGAAGCCGCTGCCTTCAGATTCCGCCCAAGGCTTGCCTAGGAAGGTTGCGTTGTAACCGCGACGCACTGCAATGTCTTTGATTGCAGTTTTGAATAAGAAAGTCCTATCGGTTGATTCCAAAGCTTCGCCATGCCACAAATTGATTTCATATTGAGCTGGAGCGAACTCATGATTACCGGCAAAGACGCCAATTTCCATCTGATCTAACATGCGCAAGATATGTAGGAACGTGCCATCTGGATCTACAATCGCTCCAGTTGTATAAACCCGACCAGTTCGATGCAATGCGCGAACCCATTCATTGTTTTCTTGTTTCGCCAAGTAGAACTCAAGCTCTGGGCCAATTACTGGTATCAATCCAACTTCTTCGTAAGCCTTCAGCACTCGTTGTAATGCGGTTCTAGGTGCAACCGGATTGTCATCTCCGTTTGGCTCAAAGGCATCAACAACTGCGTATGCGACACCTGGCTCCCAAGGAAGTTTACGAATGGTGTTTGGATCAATGCGACTCACAAAATCTGATAGACCGTCGGAGATACTTCCATGGCCATCTAGAACTCCGCCTCGGGTATTCGTGACCCAAACTCCCTGGCAAAAGGCTGGCCCATGAGCAGCTGCTTTCTCCATTTGGCTAACGACTAGATCTTTCGAGCGTGGGATGCCCAACACGTCAGCATAAACAAGTCGCAAAATATCAATGTTTTCGCTCTGCAGTTGCGCGCGAAGTGCAGAAAGATCGAGAGACATGCTTCCTCCGAATATTCGTTAGGGTATGAACGATTTTTTTTATTTTAATCGTCTGGCGGAGTTTTTAGGGCAGAATGATAGAAATTCTGACTGGGAATAGAGGTAGCCATGAAAGTACTGATAATTGCGCATGACCATGTCAGTCCGCCCGGCCCAGTTGCTGAGCGCTTTCGCCATCATGGCTTTGAAGTAGAAGAGTTTTTGGTGGTTTCTGAAGCGAATTACGCCAAACCTAACGTTGTCCGTGAGTTCCCAGATCTTGCCAACTATGACGTGATAGTTCCGATGGGAGCCCCTTGGGGTGCATGGGATGACGATCATATTGGGAATTGGCTCGTACCTGAATTGGAATTTCTAACCAAAGCAATTGCGCAAGATACTCCAGTATTTGGAATCTGTTTTGGTGGGCAACTCTTGGCTCGAGCTCTAGGTGGCAGCGTTGCTCCTGGACCTAAACCAGAAATTGGTTGGAACGTTGTTCATACCGACCGTCCAGATTTGGTCTCTACTGGTCCTTGGTTCCAGTTTCACTACGATCGATGGCAACTACCTGGATCAGCGACAGAAGTTGCTCGAAATTCTGCGGCAAGCCAGGCTTTCACCAACGCGCGAAATCTTGGAGTTCAGTTCCACCCAGAACTAACGCCTGAAATGCTTCTCGGTTGGCTCAACAACGGTGGTCGTGACCTAGTTATCAAAGATGGTCAAGATCCAGATGTACTTCTTGCTCACACGGAAGCTGAACGAGATACAGCAAAAGAACGCACCAACCAATTGGTCGATGCGTTCCTGCGCGATGTTGCTAAATTGATTTAGTTATTTAAGAGTTACTTCAACAGGAAAGCGCTTAATTCCATTAACGAAGTTGCTACGAAGACGCTCTAGTTCGCCAACTCGCTTAATGTCAGAAATTCTTGGCAACAATTCTTCAAACATGATCTTGATTTCAAGTCGAGCAAGCGAATTACCTAGGCACATATGTGGACCACCTCTGCCAAATGTCATATGCCTGGTGACATCCATGCGATATGGGTCGACAAAAATCTCCGGATCGCGATTACCGGAAGCGAACCAAGTCACAACCTTGTCGCCTTCCTTAATCGCTTGACCATTGATTTCGGTGTCCTTGGTTGCGGTTCGACGGAAGTGATAAACCGGGCTCGCCATGCGAAGCATTTCTTCAACTCCCCATTCGATCAACTCAGGGCGTTCTTGCAGCAGCGCCATTTGATCTGGATTGTCGATCAAGTAATTCATGCTGTGCGTAATTGTGTGGCGTGTTGTTTCATTTCCAGCAACAATCAAAAGTAAGAAATAGGCATGAAAATCCCTAGTTGAAAGCGGTAGGCCATCTACTGGGGTTTGGTTGATCAAGGTCGAAACGATATCAGTTCCATTGCCACCTAATCGTTGCTTGGCTAGTTCATCGCCGTAGGCCCAAACTTCCAAAGCCGCAGGAGACCTAAATGGCAACATTCGATATTTTTCAGATTCAGGTGAATCTAGCAAAACATCTGCATGCTCAGGATCCGTGTTTCCCACCATGCGATTGCCCCAAGCAATCAGCTGGCCGATGTCAGTATCAGGCACATCCATAAGGCGTGCCAATACTCGAATTGGGAAATCTGCTGCGACTTCTTTTACGAAATCAAAGGAACCTTTGGCGAAAGCATCATCAAGTGTGCTGGCCGTTAGTCCCCGTAGGAATGTTTCGTAGCCTGCGACAGCCTTTGGAGTAAATGAGTCCTGCATAAGGCGGCGCAACGCGCGATGACGAATGCCATCAGTTTCAAGCATTGACTTACGAGCTTCCATTTGCTCTTCGTCTAACTCTTCTAAATTCGCGGTACCTTTTTCACTCGAATAAGTTTCGGTATCACGAAGTACTCGCACGATATCTTGATACCGGGTAAGCGACCAGAATCCTGAATTCGGTGCAGGCTCTTCACTCCAATGCACCGGGCTATTCGCACGCAACTCGTCAAAGGTTTGCCATGGAATTTGCTTTTCGAATAAATCTAAGTTTGCCAAGCTGACATCTGTAGCGGCTGACATTAACTCACCTCACAACAAGTTGGAATATTCGTTCGGGTACGAACAGTTTTAAGATACCCGATTCTGACCCATCCCGTGATCATTTTCAACTAAGCGGATAAAGTTAGCGTAGGTTCTAGGCAATTGAGGTTCCATGGCTGGTCAACACACGTTAGACGAAACTGAACGCCAAGTTCAGGAACGTCTTGGGGATTTAAAGATCGATTTCGAAGCCATGGCAGTTGCATCGAACCTCTTCCGAGCCGCTAACGCCGTTAGAAACTACCTAGAGCGCACCGTACTCGCTCAGCATGAATTGTCCTGGACTGCATTTGTGGTGCTTTGGGTCGTGTGGATTTGGGAGCCAGTTGAGTCTCGAGTTATCGCCGAGGAGGGTGGATTCTCAAAAGCCACTCTGACTGGAGTTATGCAAACCCTTGAAGGCCGTGGCCTAATCACCCGAACTCGCAGCAACAAGGACGGCCGTCTAGTTTTAGTAAAGCTAACCGCCAAGGGTCGCAAAATGATGAAGCAGCTATTTCCTGAATTCAATAAAGGTGAGCGCCTGGCTGTAGCTGACTTAAAGCGATCTGATTTAGGAATCTTTGCCGACTTACTTAGGGCCGTTACCATCACTGTAGATTCCCAGAAATTAACTAAGCCCTAGCCTCTTTAACCAATCGAGCAAACAATCCATGCTGGTTTGCATCTGACTTAGCAGTATCTTCTGGGTGCCACTGAACTCCCCGAGCCCAACCAGTTGATTTAATTCCAACGGCTTCAATAGTTCCATCTGAACCACGGCCCAAAACTTCTAAACCGCTTCCAATTTTGTCGATTGCTTGATGGTGGTAACAAGAAGTCGACACCAACTCAGAAGTAAACCCGAATGATTCGTAATCACTTACTTTTACCTCTTGGACGACATGGCGATGATTTTCTGGCATGTCCTGAATGAGGTTGCCACCACGAACAACGTTTACAACATGGAGTCCACGACATACAGCCAGCGTTGGAATGCCTTGCTGCAATACATATTCGGTCATCCCAAAATCTGATTCATCCTGGAGATCGTCCACATCGTAAACACTTGCATCCGGCTCTTGGCCATAACGAGCAGGATTGATATCCCCGCCACCAGCTAGAAGTACTCCCTGATAGCCCTGGAGGCGTTGCTTCCAATCGCTTTCGGCGGCAGCTAGCAGGGTTACTGGATCGGCTCCAGCATCCCAAAGTGATTCCAGCAGGGCACGTGAACTAACCACGCCACCATATCTAAGGGCGGAGGCGGTGTTAGTAAACCGACCAATTAGCGCGATTCTTGGACGTACGGACATTTCACCAGCCTAATGAAAGAATTGCCTAGATTTGGTTCCCAAATCACTGAATTTAACGTATCGTAATTCGTTAGTACCCGAACGATTTTTCAGGGGTTGGCATGAGTATGGCAAATGTGGCTGGCGTATCAGTAGATACCAGGCACTTTATTGGTGGCGAGCGGATCGCTTCGGCACAGACCTTTGCGGATCATTCGCCAATTGATGGCGTTCACCTTGCTGACATATCTCGGGGCGGTAAACGAGAAGTCGACCTAGCCGTCGCTGCCGCTAAAGCTGCCTTTCCAATTTGGTCTCAAATGTCACCGCAAGAACGAGGCGCTATCTTGCATCGGGTGGCTGATTTAGTTGAAGCTCGCATTGAAGATCTAGCAATCGTCGAGACCACCGATAACGGTTCCCTGCTTCGATCACATCGTCGCGGTGTCATGCCTAGAGTGGCAATGAACTTTAGATTCTTTGCAGACTACGCAATGAATCAACTTAGCTATCCTGACTTTGAAACTCGCGGCCATACCAATCACGTGACTTGGGATCCGGCTGGTGTGACTGGAATCATCACACCTTGGAATGCACCATTGATGCTTGCTACTTGGCGAATTGGTCCAGCACTTGCCGCTGGTGACACCGTTGTTGCTAAGCCACCTGAGTGGGCACCACTTACCGCTTCGCTGCTTGCAGACATCACTGCGGAAGCTGGAATGCCGCCTGGCGTATTCAATGTTGTGCAAGGTTTTGGTGAAGAAGCTGGTGCAGCGCTTACTGCGCATCCAGACCTATCTCGCATTTCTTTCACTGGCTCTGTGCCGACTGCAAAACTTGTGGCAAAAGCTGCTGCCGAAAATCTAGTTCCATGTTCTTTTGAACTGGGTGGCAAGAGTCCGCTGATAATTACTGATGATGCAGATCTTGATATTGCAGTAACGGTTGCCGTGGAACAGTATGACAATGCTGGTCAGGTTTGTTTATCCGGAACTCGATTCTTGGTACAACGTGGAATCGCGGACAAATTCAAAGCCGCCTTCATCGAACGTGCCAAGCAGATCAAGCAAGGCGATCCACGAGATGAAGCAACAGACATTGGTCCCCAGATTCATCCTGAGCACTTCACTCGAGTTAAAGGATTCGTAGACCGCGCTGTAGCTGAAGGACAAACCGTCGTACTAGGTGGTGGCCCTAATTCTGAATTGGGCGGAAACTTCTTTATGCCGACTTTGATTGACAATCCAACAGTTGGCAGCGAAATCGTAACTCAAGAAGTATTTGGCCCAGTCCTTTGCATGCAGCAATTCGATACCGATGCCGAAGCGATCGAAATGGCAAATGGAACCGAGTTTGGTTTAGCTGCTGTTGTTATTTGCGGAGATAAAAAGCGGGCTGAAGCAATCACAGATCGGTTAGTTGCCGGAACTATTTGGGTCAACTGTTTCTTCGTGCGCGATCTTGGTGCGCCATTTGGTGGTTCTAAGAAATCAGGTATCGGCCGCGAAGGCGGAATCTGGTCATTTGATTTTTATGCAGACGTAAAGAACACGGTCTTTGCGCCTAACGGATGGAAGGAATAAATCATGGGTGAAATTGTTGGAGCAGGTTTACTGGCTCACGTGCCTACCATTGTCTTGCCACTTGAGATTCGTAAGGAACTCAACAATGGTGAAGACTTCACGCTTGTTGCTGGACTTGAGCAACTTCGTAAGGAAGTGTTTGAAAAGGTTGATTACGACACCGTTATCGTTTTTGACTCGCACTGGGCTACGACCGTTGAATTCGTAGTGACCTCACATGATCGTCGGGAAGGTTTTTACACCAGTGAAGAACTTCCGCGCGGCATGTCATCTGTTCCTTATGACTGGAAAGGTGATCCGGCTCTAGCCAAGGAAATCGCATCACTTGGCGAAAAGCATGGAACTTGGATAACTCCAATCGACAACACGCACCTTCCGACTTTCTACGCAACCTTAAATCTCTGGATGTACCTAGGTAAGGGCTTGGACAAGAACTGGATCAGCATTGGCATGTGCCAAACCGGTGATGACGAAGATAACTTGAGATTGGGTCGCGCTGTTGGCGAAGCAATTGCAAACTCGGATCGCAAGGTATTGCTAATTGCCTCCGGCGCTTTGTCACATACCTTCTGGCCATTGCGTGAACTACGTAAGCACGAATCTGCTGATTTGAATTCGATTTATACACCGGAAGCTCGCGCTGCTGATGAAGAGCGGATTGCTTGGTACCTAGCCGGAGAACATGTCAAAGTTTTGGACACCATGGATGCGTTCCATAAGTACAAGCCAGAAGCTCGTTACGGGCACGGCATGATGATGCACGGTGCGTTAGGCGAAAAGGATTGCACTGCACCTGGCCGCCAATACGGTGAGTATGAAAACTCAATTGGTACTGGCCAGGTTCATATTTGGTTCGATAAACCAGCCGCAGGTTTCCCAGCTGTTAAGCATCCGGTTGTGTCACGTGGCTGAGTATCGTCGCATCCTGCTGGATGGCTTTGCAGTTCAAACAATTCGCCACGGTGAAACTCTGGTCGCTCCTGATGGCAGAGAAGTTGCAATCGCTGATGCAATTCACTTGCCGCCAAGCGAACCTACAAAAATCATTGCAGTGCATTTGAACTATGACAGTCGCACAAAAGAGTTCATGACAAAACTCCCAGCTGCGCCTACCTACTTCCACAAGCCAATTACTGCGCTAAACAGCCACTTGGGTTCAATCGTTCGACCGCAAGGTTGCAAGTGGTTGAACTATGAAGGCGAAATCGTAATTGTGATTGGTAAGACTTGCCGCAACATCAGTCCAGCAGAAGCTGGTGATTACATTGCCGGTTACACCATTGGAAATGATTACGGATTGCATGACTTCCGCGATACTGACGCCGGCTCCATGTTGCGCGTTAAAGGTAGTGACACCTTGGCACCGGTTGGTCCTGGTTTGATCACAGATTGGGATTTCCGAGGAAAACAGATCCGCACGCTAGTTAATGGCGTTGTTAAGCAAGACGACAACACCAGCAACATGGAATGGGATATGCATTACTTAGTTGCAGACATTGCCCGAACCATTACTTTGGTTCCTGGTGACATTCTGTTCTCTGGGACTCCAGCTAACTCGCGTCCAGTTGAACCTGGCGATGTCG
>Ga0255112_1000531_pt1 | contig 11862 bp, 8 predicted proteins | sample Law_Yuk_RepB_8h_FD_188470 | JGI IMG/M metagenome (GOLD analysis project Ga0255112, IMG submission 188470) | Freshwater microbial communities from St. Lawrence River, New York, United States - Law_Yuk_RepB_8h | ecosystem: Environmental > Aquatic > Freshwater > River | place: USA: New York... | reverse complement strand
TCACAGATTTCTTGAGGCGCTTTGTGCCACTCAATCTGCTGGGCTTGTTCAGCCCAGAACGCATCGCGGTCCTGAATAGAACGTTTGTGAAAATCTGCATAGTGAACCATGTTGTCTCCTAAAGCCGAGGCTGAATTCTGAATTCATAATTATTCATAAGGGACTTGCTGCAAACTGACTTTGAACATAACAGCCTCAAAGGCAAAAGCTTAAACCAAAGCTTTGATCCAAGTTTGAACCTGCTTGAAATTGGGGTTTTCTGCTGAGCGCAACCATTCAAACAACACCATTTCGGTGGTTAAAAGCTCTGCCCCAGCGCCTGCCAATCGGTCAAATGCAGCGTCACGATCACGGTCGGAGCGCGAAGCACAAGCATCTGTGACCACCCAGACTTCAAATTCGTCTTCAAGTAAGTCCAATGCAGTTTGTAGCAAGCACACATGCGCTTCGCAACCCGCTATGACCACGGAGGGTCCAGCTTCATTTTCAGCCGGTTTTTTCAAATGCCGGGGCAAGCTGCGGGCATTGCCCTTGGGCACGGCAGGCGCAGGAGGGCTTAACCATTCCCCCAAACCCTCCTCCACGCCACTGAAAGCCATTTTGGCCAGCACCCGCTGGCAATGCTGACGAATCTCGGGCGATGTTTCGCCAAGCCCTGATGGATTTTGTTCAGTGGCCCAAACAGGCACATTGAGCAGCTTGGCGGTCCGAGCCAGCGTTTCAGCGCGCTGCCAAACTGCTTGTGCGTCCTTCATGGCAGGCATTAACTTCAGCTGGTAGTCAACCAGAACCAATTGAGATGATTCAACTTCAAGCAGCATATTCAGGCCTCGGTGCAAATTAATCAAAATCTCAGTTTGCCCAACCCAAATTAGGGGGTGTCAACCCATTGAAGATGGCATTAAACTGATCAGGTATGCGCTTGATTCTATGTGGACTGGTATTTCTGACAACGGCGGCCTTGGCGGTTCCCGTTGAGGACGACCTTGACCGCCTGATCAAGGAGCGAGGATTGGTCACCCAAATGACCGATCAACTCACGCAGCAAATTAGCAAACAGTTGGGCGGGCCCCTGCAGTCTGCGCGCAGCGCCTTTGGCGGCAAAGCCTCAGAACTGGTCATGCAAGCCATGGGGCTTCTGGGTGTGCCCTATAAAAGTGGCGGCACCAGCGAAGAAAAAGGCTTTGATTGCAGCGGCTTTGTGCGCTACATGTATGAAAAGTCTGTGGGCTTGGTTCTGCCCCGAAGAGCAGAAGAACAGGCCAAAGTCACAGAAGAAATCAGCCGCAGTGAACTCAAACCTGGCGATTTGGTTTTTTTCAACACCCTGAAACGAACCTTCAGCCATGTTGGTATTTATGTGGGTGACGGTAAATTCATTCACGCGCCCAGACCTGGCAAAGCCGTGCGGGTGGATGACATGCGCGAGGCCTATTGGCAACAGAGGTTCAATGGTGCTCGAAGGGTTCAAGTCGACAAACTACAAAATGAGCCCGTCAAAAATTAGAATCACTGCGCCCATGAAAAAACCGCCACGCAGGCGGTTTTTTGTTTGGCGCTTGAAAGATTATTTCTTTGAAGGCGGCAGATCTGTACAGCTGCCATGCGCCACCTCTGCTGCCATGCCAATGCTTTCGCCCAAAGTGGGATGGGGGTGGATGGTTTTGCCAATGTCGATGGCATCTGCGCCCATCTCGATGGCCAAGGCCACTTCGCCAATCATGTCACCTGCATGCGTGCCGACCATGCCGCCGCCCAAGATCTTGCCGTGGCCATGGGCCTCGGGTGAATCATCGAACAACAACTTGGTCACGCCTTCGTCACGGCCATTGGCGATGGCGCGGCCTGAAGCCGTCCACGGAAACAGGCCCTTCTTGACTTTGATGCCTTGCGCCTTGGCTTGATCTTCTGTCAGGCCCACCCATGCCACTTCGGGATCGGTGTAAGCCACACTTGGAATCACGCGCGCATTGAAGGCACTGGCTGCCAACTCTTTGTTGCCTTGAATTTCACCGGCAATCACTTCTGCTGCGACATGGGCTTCATGCACAGCTTTGTGCGCCAACATGGGTTGACCCACAATGTCACCAATGGCAAAGATGTGTGGCACGTTGGTGCGCATTTGAATGTCAACAGGAATGAAACCACGGTCTGTCACGCTCACACCCGCTTTTTCTGCCGCAATTTTCTTGCCGTTGGGTGTGCGACCCACAGCCTGCAAGACCATGTCATAGACTTGCGGCGCAGGGGCTGCAACGCCCTCCTCTGCAGATTCAAACGTCACCTCAATACCAGCCTTGGTGGCCTTGGCGCCAACGGTTTTGGTTTTGAGCATGATGTTGTCAAAACGAGGGGCGTTCATTTTTTGCCAAACTTTGACCAGATCACGATCGGCGCCTTGCATCAAGCCGTCCATCATTTCAACCACATCAAGGCGCGCGCCCAGCGTGCTGTAAACGGTGCCCATTTCTAAACCGATGATGCCGCCGCCCAAAATGAGCATTCGCTTAGGCACCTCTTTCAAAGCCAATGCACCGGTGCTGTCAACCACGCGCGGGTCCTTGGGCATGAAGGGCAAACGCACGGCTTGGCTTCCTGCGGCAATGATGCAGTTTTTGAAAGCCAGAACTTTCTTCACGCCAGTTTTTTCCTGACCCGTGCCCGTGGTTTCTTCTACCACCACGTGGTTGGCGCTGAGGAATTCACCCACACCGCGAACAGTGGTGACCTTGCGCATTTTGGCCATGGCTGCCAAACCACCCGTGAGTTTACCAATGACTTTTTCTTTGTGAGTGCGCAATTTGCCAATGTCTAATTTGGGGGTGCCAAAGTCAACACCCAAATCAGCCATGTGACTGACTTCGTCCATGACCGCGGCCACGTGCAACAAAGCTTTGGAAGGAATGCAACCCACGTTCAAACACACGCCACCCAAGGTGGCATAGCGCTCAACGATCACAACCTTAAGGCCCAGATCAGCGGCACGGAAAGCGGCGGAGTAACCACCAGGGCCAGCGCCCAAAACCAGCAAATCACATTCAATGTCGACTGTGCCACTGTAGGATGCTGCGTTAGGAATATTGACCGCAACGGGTGCAGGCGTTTCTGTTGGTGAAGGTGTTGCAGCAGGCGCACTGGTTTGTGGCGCAGCAGTTGCAGCCGGTGCGACGGCTGAAGCAGGTGCTTCGCCTTCCAACAGCATGACCACAGAGCCTTGCTTGACTTTGTCGCCCAACTTCACTTTGAGCTCTTTCACCACACCAGCATGTGAGCAGGGAATTTCCATGGAGGCTTTGTCAGACTCCACGGTGATCAAACTTTGCTCAAGCTTCACAAGGTCGCCAGGCTTTACCAGCAACTCAATGACCGTCACTTCGTCGAAGTCGCCAATGTCCGGAACTTTGATATCAATCAGTGCCATAGTTTTTCAATCAGTTGGGGACAGCGCAATGCTTCGCCTTGCTTTGTCCTGCAATTTGTTAGAGGAGTACACGACGGAAGTCGCCAAGAATTTGACCTAAGTACGCATTGAAGCGTGCGGCGGCAGCGCCATCGATCACGCGGTGATCCCAGGTCAGAGACAAAGGCAACATGAGGCGAGGCACAAACTGTTTACCATCCCAAACAGGTTCTTGTGTGCTCTTGCAAACACCCAAGATGGCCACTTCAGGCGCGTTGATGATGGGCGTGAAATATTTACCGCCAATACCGCCCAAGCTTGAGATGGTAAAGGTAGCGCCCGTCATTTCTGCAGGGCTTAATTTTCCATCACGGGCTTTCTTGGCCAACTCACCCATTTCTTGGCTGATTTGCAAGATGCCTTTTTTGTCGGCATCGCGAATCACGGGCACCATCAAGCCATTGGGCGTGTCTGCTGCAAAGCCAATGTGCCAATAGTTTTTATAGACAATGGCATCACCATCCAAAGAGCTGTTGAACTCTGGGTATTTTTTCAAGGCAGCCACGCAAGCCTTGATCAAGAAAGCCAACATGGTGACCTTCACGCCAGACTTTTCATTTTCTTTGTTGGTCGACACACGAAAGGCTTCCAACTCAGTGATATCGGCGTCGTCATGGTTAGTGACAGCGGGAATCATGATGGCGTTGCGCAGTAAATTGGCGCCGCTGATCTTCTTGATGCGGCCCATTTCTTTGCGCTCAATGGGTCCAAATTTAGCGAAATCAACTTTGGGCCAAGGAATCAAGCCCAGCGCGGCACCATCGCCACCTGCGGGCGCTTTGGCCGCTTGTGCTTTGGTTTGCATGGCACCTGCCATCACGTCTTTGGTAAAGGCTTGAACGTCGTCTTGTGAAATTCGACCTTTGGGTCCATTGCCTTTGACTTCTTCCAAAGGCACACCCAATTCGCGTGCAAATTTGCGAACAGAAGGTGACGCATGAGGCAAGCCAAGTGTTGGAGCGCCGGGGTTGTGTGCAGGTGCAGGTGCAGCAGCGACGATCGAAGATGTCATTGGCACCGCAGCATCAGTTGCTGGTGCTGCAACGGCCACAGATTGAACTGCCGGCGCGGCCGCTGGTGCAGCAGCAGCTGGCACCTCAGCAGGTACAGATACAGCCCCACTGGCTTCCAACACCAACACCACCGAACCTTGTTTAACTTTGTCACCCAACTTCACGCGCAGTTCTTTCACCACGCCAGCTGTTGAAGATGGAATTTCCATCGCTGCTTTGTCCGACTCAACCGTGATCAATGATTGCTCGGCCTTGATGGTGTCACCCACCTTGACCATCAATTCAATGACCGCGACTTCATCGAAATCACCGATGTCTGGAACTTTGACTTCTACCAATGCCATGTGTGTCTCCAATTCTTTTGATCAAGCGTACAAAGGATTGACCTTGTCGGTCTTGATGCCGTATTGCTTCAACGCCTCGGCGACTTTAGCCACAGGCACGGCGCCCTCTTCGCTCAATGCTTTGAGTGCGGCCACAACGATGTAATGGCGGTTGATTTCAAAGTGCTCACGCAATTTACTGCGGAAATCGCTTCGGCCAAAACCATCTGTCCCTAACACTTTGAAAGTGCGGCCTTTTGGAATGAAAGAGCGAATTTGTTCCGCATAGTTCTTCATGTAGTCGGTGGATGCAATGACGGGGCCATCGAATTTGGCCAATTGCTGCGACACAAACGGCACACGCGGTACTTCCAAGGGGTGCAGCATGTTAAAGCGCTCTGCGTCTTGACCGTCGCGTGTCAACTCGTTGAAACTCGGGCAGCTCCAAACGTCGGCAGCAATGCCCCAGTCTTTGGCGAGCAATTCCTGCGCAGCCAAAGACTCTCGCAGAATGGTGCCAGAGCCCATGAGTTGAACGCGTGTTTTATTTTTGCCACCGGCCTTGCACAAGTACATGCCCTTGATGATTTGCTCTTCCGTGCCAGGCGTTAAACCTGGCATGGGGTAGTTCTCATTCAACAGGGTGATGTAGTAATACACATTGTCTTGTTTTTCCACCATGCGTTTCAAGCCGTGATGCAAGATGACGCCTACTTCGTGTGCAAAAGTGGGGTCGTAGCTGATGCAATTTGGAATGGTGCCCGCCAAAATATGGCTGTGTCCGTCTTCGTGTTGCAAACCCTCGCCATTCAATGTGGTGCGACCGGAAGTGCCTCCCAACAAGAAACCACGCGCTTGCATGTCGCCAGCAGCCCAAGCCAAATCGCCAATGCGCTGGAAACCAAACATGGAGTAGTACACATAGAAAGGCACCATGATACGGTTGCTTGTGGAGTAGCTGGTAGCCGCAGCAATCCAGCTTGACATGCCGCCTGCTTCATTGATTCCCTCTTGCAATATCTGGCCCGCTTTGTCTTCTTTGTAGTACATCACTTGGTCTTTGTCGACCGGTGTGTATTGCTGTCCCGCAGGGTTGTAAATGCCGACTTGGCGAAACAGGCCTTCCATACCAAAGGTACGTGCTTCGTCCACCAAAATTGGGACAACGCGGGGGCCTAAGGCTTGGTCACGCAACAGTTGTGTGAGGAAACGCACATACGCTTGTGTGGTTGAAATTTCACGGCCTTCAGCAGTAGGCTCCATCACAGACTTAAACACGTCCAATGTGGGGACGGTAAAGCTTTCATCGGCTTTGGTGCGGCGGTGCGGCAAGTAACCGCCCAAGGCCTTGCGGCGCTCATGCAGGTAACGCATTTCTGGCGTATCGTCCGCTGGCTTGTAGAAAGGCACATTGGCCAACTCACTGTCGGGCACAGGAATATTAAAGCGATCGCGCATGTAGCGAACATCTTCGTCCGAAAGCTTCTTGGTTTGGTGCACGTTGTTCTTGCCTTCGCCCACTTTGCCCATGCCAAAACCTTTAACAGTTTTGATGAGCAAGACAGTCGGTTGATCCTTGGTGTTAACAGCTTGGTGGTAAGCCGCATACACTTTTTGGGGATCATGACCGCCACGCTTTAAAGACCAAATTTCGTCATCACTCATGTGCGAAACCATCTCTAGGGTGCGCGGATCGCGACCAAAGAAATGCTTGCGAACGTAGGCGCCATCATTGGCTTTGAAAGCTTGGAAGTCGCCGTCCAAGGTGTCCATCATGATCTTGCGCAGGGCGCCGTCTTTGTCTCGGGCCAAGAGTTTGTCCCATTCGCTGCCCCAAATGAGCTTGATCACATTCCAACCAGAACCGCGGAATTCACTCTCGAGTTCTTGAACAATCTTGCCGTTGCCGCGAACGGGCCCATCCAAACGCTGTAGATTACAGTTGACGACAAAGATCAAGTTATCAAGATTCTCGCGAGCGGCCAATCCAATGGCACCCAAAGATTCCACTTCGTCCATTTCGCCATCGCCGCAGAAAACCCAGACTTTGCGGTTTTCGGTATTGGCAATGCCTCGCGCATGCAAGTACTTTAAGAACCGCGCTTGGTAAATGGCCATCAAAGGGCCAAGGCCCATGGAGACCGTAGGAAACTGCCAAAACTCAGGCATTAATTTGGGGTGAGGATAGCTGGACAAACCTTTGCCATCGACTTCTTGGCGGAAGTTGAGCAACTGCTCTTCTGTCAGTCTGCCTTCAAGGTAGGCACGTGCATAAACACCGGGCGAAACGTGACCTTGGATGTACAAACAGTCTCCGCCATGATTTTCACTTTCTGCATGCCAAAAGTGATTGAAGCCAGCACCAAACATGTGGGCCAATGAGGCAAAGGAGCCAATGTGACCGCCCAAATCGCCACCGTCTTCAGGATTGTGGCGATTGGCCTTGACCACCATGGCCATAGCGTTCCATCGCATGTAAGAACGAAGCCGCTCTTCTATTTCGATGTTGCCAGGGCAATGAACTTCCTGATCCGGCTCGATGGTGTTCACATAGCCCGTGTTGGCGGAAAACGGCAGGTCAATGCTGCTCTGACGAGCGTGCTCTAAAAGCTGCTCTAACAAGAAGTGCGCGCGCTCTCCACCCTCTTTTTCAATGACGGCGGACAGTGCGTCCATCCATTCGCGGGTTTCGATGGCATCCAAGTCTGAGAGGATGTGATTAGGCTGAACAGCTGACATGTTTGTCTCCTATGAAGGCCATGATTTATCTAATTTCCTAAATTCTCTCACAATATTTACATTATTTCAAATGGCGATCATTGATTTCATATTACGAAATTAAATGTAAGGTGTTTACCCTAAACTCAAGGGCATGAAGTCTCAAAACGTCACGAAAGTCATCAAAGCCATCAAGCCGGTGTCTTTGTGGCGTCGTTGGTGGAAACGTCAAAACCCAATCAAACAAGACAGGTTTGCCACACTTGCACCTATTGCTGCTGTGCTTTTGTTTTTCAGCGCCATTGCTTTTTCATTTTGGTACTTAAAAATCGAAGAGGCTGATCGAGAACAAGAAGCCGTTAAACGTGACGTCGAATACAGCCAACAAAGATTAAGGCTCCGCTTGTTAGAGCGTCAAGAACAAATCATGCGCTTGGCGCGTGATGTCTCTAACAAAGACGTCGACCAAAAGGAGTTTTCAAGGCGTGCAGAAGCATTGGTCCTCAAAAATCCGGAAGTTAAAACCATCGCATGGATCGATGAGCGGCGCAAAGTATTGGCCAGCCAAACAGCCCCTAGTGTTTTGGCCAGTCAAAAATGGCGCGTCGGCGAAGTTTTAAAGTGGGGCGAATCTGAAAACAGCTACACCCTTGCTCGAGACTTGATGCAACCCATTTATTCCCAAGAGGATGATGGCAGTTTGTCAATCGGCATCAACTCAACAGGACAAGAAAATTACGCCAAGAACGTTGTACTTCAACTGCACACACCTATTACCAATGCGCAAGGGCGTTTCAATGGCGTGATCATGGCTGAATATGCTGTTGAAAGCTTGTTGAGATACGGCGTCCCAAGTGAGATATCTGCCAAGTATGCGGTTTCATTGCTAGACAGTGATGGCAACCTGGTTGCGGGACAGTCCATTCCAAAACGCAACAGCTTAAGGAGTTTCATCCCTGGCTTTTCGATGCAAAACAATGAATTCGAAGTGCCCGTATCGCCTGTCGGCAATGGCCTCATTCTCAGAGCTCAGGCTTGGCGTACTTCACAAGACCTTGTTGGCAACGGATTTTTTTGGGTCATCGGTTCACTCAGTTTGCTGACAGCGTGGATGCTGATTGCCAATTGGCGACACACACGCAAGCGACAACAAACTCAAAAAGAGTTGATTGCCGAAACCAATTTCCGACGCGCGATGGAAAACTCCATTTTGACTGGCATGCGTGCTTTGGACTTGGAGGGGCGAATCAGTTATGTCAATTTAGCGTTCTGCCAAATGACGGGTTGGCAAGAGCAAGAATTGATAGGTGCCGTTGCGCCATATCCTTACTGGCCAGAAGAGGACAAAGAATCCTTGATGACTCGCTTGGAAGAAGAGCTTAGCGGTAAACAAACAGCGGGGGGCTTCCAAGTCAGGGTCAAACGCAAAAACGGCAGCATTTTTGATGCCCGACTTTACGTCTCTCCACTGATCGATGCCAATGGCAAACAAACCGGCTGGATGACCTCTATGACAGACATCACGGAGCCCAATCGCGTCAGGGAGCAATTGGCTGCCTCCTATGAACGCTTCACCATCGTGCTAGAAGCTTTGGACGCATCTGTTTCAGTCGCGCCCCTGGGCAGCGCTGAATTGTTATTTGCCAACAAGTTGTATCGGCAATGGTTTGGCACTGACACCTTGGGCCATTTGAATTTGGTTGAAACAGCTGGCATGCTGGACATCAGAAACTCAGAAACCGAAATGGACGATGTCGATGCTTTGGCGGGCTTGCCTACAGAAAGTCTCACGGTTGCCCCTGCTGAACGCGCTGAAATTTATTTGGCGCATCTGTCCAAATGGCTAGAAATTCGCACCCGTTATATCAATTGGGCCGATGGCCGACTTGCCCAATTGGTCATTGCCACAGACATCACAGCGCGCAGGCAGGCTGAAGAATTGTCATCCCAACAAGCAGAACGAGCGCAAAACGCCAGTCGACTTATCACCATGGGCGAAATGGCCTCGAGCGTGGCGCACGAACTCAACCAACCTCTGACGGCCATTACCAACTATTGCAATGGCTTGTTGTCCCGAATCAAAGGAAAGCAAATTGAAGAAGCCGATCTGATTTGGGCCTTGGAAAAAACATCGCACCAAGCCCAGCGCGCAGGTCAAATCATTCACCGAATTCGCTCATTTGTGAAACGCAGCGAGCCCAATCGAACGCCCTCCTCAGTTGTCAACATGGTCAATGAAGCGGTTGAATTGGCAGAAATTGAACTCCGGCGCCGCAATGTTCGCCTGTCGCATTACGTCGCAGCGCGATTGCCTCAACTTAGCGTGGACCCCATCTTGATTGAACAAGTTTTAATCAATTTGATGAAAAATGCAGCAGAGTCGATAGACAACGCGGAACGCCCAATTGGCCGTCGACATGTGGAATTGAGGGTCGTTCCCAAGGTCTTGGACACCCAAAATACAGTTCATTTTTCGGTCACTGACACAGGAAAAGGCTTGCCACCACAGGTCATGGAACGCCTTTATGAGGCTTTCTTTTCCACCAAAGACGAGGGCATGGGCATTGGACTTAACCTGTGCCGAACCATCGTCGAATCGCACCTAGGCAGAATCACGGCTGAGAACCTCTACAATGCCGACGAAGTTGTTGGTTGTTGCTTCTCCTTCTGGATACCCGTCACGGCCAACTGAAAACATTGAATTTGCAAGTAAAACTGGGAACCACCATGAGTTTGATACCCAAAAAAGGAACTGTTTACGTTGTCGATGACGATGAAGCTGTTCGCGACTCTCTGCAGTGGCTCTTAGAGGGCAAAGACTATCGCGTCAGATGCTTTGACTCAGCGGAGTCATTCCTCAGCCGTTACGATCCGCGTGAGGTGGCTTGCTTGATCGTCGACATCCGGATGGGCGGTATGACGGGCCTAGAACTTCAGGACAAATTGGTTGAGCGCCGCTCACCTCTTCCCATTGTCTTTATCACTGGCCACGGCGATGTGCCCATGGCTGTTGACACCATGAAAAAAGGGGCCATGGACTTTATCCAAAAGCCATTCAAAGAAGATGATTTGGTCAGCCTGGTCGAGCGCATGCTCGACAATGCCCGCGAGTCTTTTTCAGATCATCAAAATGCTGCCAACCGCGATGCCTTGCTGTCCAAGCTTACAGGCCGTGAAGCACAAGTGCTTGAGCGCATCGTGGCCGGTCGCTTGAACAAACAAATTGCCGACGATTTGGGCATCAGCATCAAAACCGTTGAAGCTCACCGTGCCAACATCATGGAAAAACTCAACGCCAATACCGTTGCCGATTTACTCAAAATTGCTTTGGGTCAAAACGCCCCCAAGGGCTAAAGACTGTTTAGCCTTTAGCAGGCCCATCTGAACGCCCGTGACACACCAACTCGCGGGCGTTTTTACTTGACGATATCATTTCAATGACCTTGAAAACTAGCAACCCATGACAGCCCAAAGAATTGACGGCAACGCCCTCTCCCAAATATTGCGAGCAGATGTCACAAAGCGAGCCACTGCGCTGAAAGCCAGGAGCATCACACCCGGCTTGGCCGTCATTGTGGTCGGCGAAAATCCTGCCAGCCAAATCTATGTCCGCAACAAGGTGAAGGCCTGTCATGACAGTGGCCTTCACTCCCTTTTAGAAAAACACCCAGACTCCCTCACGCAAGAAGCATTGCTTGATCGAATCAGCGTACTCAATCAAGACACAAGCATTCACGGCATCTTGGTTCAACTGCCCTTGCCAAAACACATTGATGCACAAAAAGTGATTGAAGCCATTTCGCCCGCCAAAGACGTCGATGGCTTCCACATTGCAAGCGCAGGCGCATTGATGACGGGCATGGCTGGTTTTTGGCCGTGCACACCCTATGGGTGCATGAAGATGCTGGATAGCATTGGGTATGAACTGAAAGGCAAGCATGCCGTCGTGATTGGCCGAAGCAACATTGTTGGCAAGCCCATGGCCTTGATGCTTTTGCAAAAGAATGCCACTGTCACCATCTGTCACAGCGCCACTCAGGACTTGAAAGCCATCACGCTACAAGCCGATGTCATTGTGGCGGCCGTTGGCAAGCGAAACATCCTAACGGCGGACATGGTGAAGCCAGGCGCCGTGGTGCTAGATGTCGGCATGAACCGCAATGAAGAAGGCAAGCTTTGCGGTGATGTAGATTTTGCCGGTGTTGAACAAGTGGCGGGCTACATCACACCCGTACCTGGCGGTGTTGGCCCCATGACCATTACCATGCTGCTGGTCAACACACTAGAAGCCGCCGAGCGCATTTAAGCCTTCGACTTTTCTTTTTTCAAAATTAATCAGGCCATCATT
>Ga0255112_1000517_pt1 | contig 11966 bp, 13 predicted proteins | sample Law_Yuk_RepB_8h_FD_188470 | JGI IMG/M metagenome (GOLD analysis project Ga0255112, IMG submission 188470) | Freshwater microbial communities from St. Lawrence River, New York, United States - Law_Yuk_RepB_8h | ecosystem: Environmental > Aquatic > Freshwater > River | place: USA: New York... | reverse complement strand
CATCAGAATGACCATGACCAGTTGCACCACAAAGCTGGCATGCAACACAAGTTGAATGATGGACATGTCTTGGTTCATTGAAGTGCTTCCAAAATTTTGGCCGGTATACGGCCGGGTTTGAGGGTTTGGCTGTCGACCCAGCCAATTCGGATCGTGCCTTCAGCCAGTAATTTTCGCTCACCCTGTGCCTTAAGCCAAGCTTGTTGGGTCAGCACCATGCTGGCTCGGCCAGCTTCTAAAGTTTGAGCCGTCACTTCAAGTAAATCGTCTAAGCGAGCAGGTGAAAAGTATTTGACCTGCGTTTCGCTCACGACAAACATGCCGCCGCATTCATCTTTAAGGGAATGCTGTTCAATGCCCAAGGAGCGTAGCCACTCTGTTCGAGCGCGCTCAAAAAATTTCAAATAGTTGGCATAGAAAACGATGCCACCGGCATCGGTGTCTTCCCAGTAAATCCTGATTGGAAATTGGTAGGCGGTTTTCATGCCCGTGCGCGGCCTGCCTCGCGGTCGGCTTGAACTTCATGCGATCGCAGTTGTGGCGCCAAACCTTCCAAAACAGCGTTCACGTATTTGTGGCCATCGGTGCCACCAAATTCCTTGGCCAATTCAATGCATTCATTCAAGCTGACACGCCAAGGGACATCGAGACAATGTTTCATTTCGAAAACGCCAATCCACATGACGGCGCGTTCGATGGGAGAAATTTCAGCCATGCTGCGATCGAGCAGGGGCAAAATGAGTTTGTCTAAGTCCACAGCCTGTTCTGAGCAACCATACAAAAGCGCATCGTAATGGGCTGAGTCGGCTTTGTGAAATCCAGACAAATCGCGTGTGAACAAGTCAATGTCTGCCGCTTCGTTTTTGCCAACCAAGACTTGGTACAAAGCTTGAAGAGCAAACTCACGTGCGCGACTGCGAGCCGATTTACTGGCAGACTTGCCTGGTTTGCGAGCCGCCGGTTTGCTGCTTTTTTCAGGCAACTCGTTCATGCCAGTTCCTCATCGTCCAATTCGTCAACGCCTGCAGACAAGTCTTCCAAGAGCATGGCCATTTCAACAGCCACCCGAGCAGCATCACGGCCTTTTTCGGTTTGACGCGCAACGGCTTGCTCTAAATTCTCCGTGGTCAAGATGGCGTTGGCAATGGGCACGTTGTAATCAAGCGAAATGCGGCTGACGCCTGCGCCCGATTCATTGGCCACCAATTCAAAGTGATAAGTTTCACCGCGAATGATGCACCCCAAGGCCACCAGCGCATCGTATTCGCCGCGCTCTGCCATGGCTTGCAGTGCTATGGGCACTTCCAAAGCACCGGGCACCAGCACATGGTCGATGTCATGAACACCGAGAGCCTCTAATTCTTGAATGCAAGCCACTGCCAAAGCATTGGTGATATCTTCGTTGTAGCGTGCTTGCACGATACCGATGTGCAGACCCAAACCGTCTAATTCTTGTTCAATACCTTTGTCTGCGCCTTGCATATTTATTCCTTAGGGATGTAAGCAGTGACCTCAACGCCATAGCCCGCCATGCTGGGCATGCGTCGGGGTTGACCCATCAGTTTCATTTTTTGAACGCCGCACTCGCGCACAATTTGCACACCCACGCCGTAGGTGCGCAAATCCATTTTGCTTCTGTTGGGTGCCTGTGCTGAGCGAGCCCGCCCTTCGAACTGCGCAAGCAATTGCTCGGCACTCTCGCCGCAATTGAGCAACACCGCCACACCGTGCCCTTGCTTGTTAATGTAGTTCAAGCTATGTTCCAAGCTCCATGAATGCATGCTGCGGCCAACTTCGAGCACATCAAATACTGACAAAGGCTCATGCACGCGAACAGGTACTTCGGCATCGGCATGCCATTTGCCTTTGACCAAGGCCAAGTGCAAGGATTGGCTGGGTTTGTCTTTGAATGCATGGGCTGTGAATTCGCCGTGTGCAGTTTGCAATACACGCGTGCCGACTTTTTCAACCAAAGACTCGGTGCGACTGCGGTATTCAATGAGATCGGCAATGGTGCCAATTTTGAGGCCATGCTCTGCTGCAAAAATTTGCAGATCTGGAAGCCGTGCCATGGTGCCATCGTCCTTCATGATTTCGCAAATCACAGAAGATGGGCTGCAGCCAGCCATGGTGCCCAAGTCACAACCGGCTTCTGTATGACCGGCGCGCATTAACACCCCGCCTTCCACGGCTTGTAAGGGGAAGATGTGGCCAGGTTGAACCAAGTCATTGGCGGTAGCATTCTTGGCCACAGCCGCTTTGACGGTCAATGCGCGGTCAGCGGCAGAAATGCCGGTGGTCACACCTTCGGCGGCTTCAATTGAAACGGTAAAAGCGGTGCTGTAAACCGTGCCGTTGCTGGCAGCCATGGGGGGCAATTTCAAGTGCTCGCAACGTTCGCGTGTGAGGGTGAGGCAAATGAGGCCGCGACCATAACGAGCCATGAAGTTAATGGCTTCAGCCGTGACGTGATCAGAAGCGATGAGCAAATCGCCTTCGTTCTCACGGTCTTCGTCATCGACCATGATGACGATGCGTCCCGCGCGCAAGTCTGCAACGATGTCTTCTACAGGGGAAATTTGTACAGGCGTCAAGGGACGGCCAGAATTCGTCGTCATGTCACTTCTTTCAAGAGGGCGCAGCTGCAGAAAAAGCTACTGCCGCAGAGTTAGCCGATGCATCGTTGTTGAGCATGCGCTCTACATAACGTGCAATCAAATCAATTTCTAAATTCACGGCGTTGCCTTTTTGTAAAGTGCCAAGCGCAGTGTTGTCTACAGTGTGGGGGATGAGGTTGATGCTGAACTCGCACCCGGTCATGGAATCAGCCACTTTGTTCACGGTGAGGCTGACGCCGTTGACCGTGATGGAGCCTTTGTAGGCCAAATATTTGCCCATGCCAACAGGCGCTTGAATGCGCAGTTCCCAGCTTTCGCCGACCTGTGCAAAGTGAGTCACATGACCAATGCCATCGACATGGCCCGACACAATGTGGCCGCCCAATCGATCGTGGGCACGCAAGGCTTTTTCCAGGTTTACCTTGCCAAGCTTGTCGAGGCCACTGGTTTTGTCGAGTGATTCGGCTGAGATGTCGATGGTGAATTGTTGGGCTGCTAAGTCAAACGACGTGACGGTCATGCAGGCCCCGTTGATGGCGATGCTGTCACCCAAGCCAACATCGTTCAGGTACCCAGCAGGCACCTCGACAGTGAGTCGCTTGCCATGACTTAAAGAGCTGCCCAGGTCGTGGAGGGCGGCGATACGCCCCACGCCGGTGATGATTCCGGTAAACATGGGGTGTATTTTCGCAGGGATTGGGCCTGTTTAGGCCTTGACCCTGGCTAAAACCCGCAAATCTTTACCGATTAATTGTGTTTCTGTGAATTCGAGGGTCAAGCCTTGTGAAAGGTCTTGCAAAGGGCCCCAGTTCGACATGCCAAGGCCGATGCCCAATAGCTTGGGGGCCAGATAAACCAAGAACTCGTCAACGCAAGCTTCGCGAATGAGAGAGCCATTGAGCTTGTGGCCGGCTTCTACATGCAATTCATTCACTTCTCGTTTGGCCAAATCGGACATCAGCAAGGGCAGATCGACTTTACCGTTTTCATTGGGCATTAGCGTAATGTGCGCACCCATGGCCTCTAAGCTGGCTCTTTTTTCGGGATGGTCTGCGGCCGCATAGATCCAAACTTGTCTTGGCGTGAGTGTGCCCGGCTGGCTGTGCTGAAACAACTTAGCCGACGGGGGTGTTTCCAGTTGGCTGTCCACAATGACCAGGTGTGGCATTCGAGGCGCAGCACCTAAGTTGGTGCAAAGTCTTAAATCTAAAAGAGGGTCGTCGTCAAGCACTGTGCCGATACCTGTGAGGATGGCGCAGGCACGGGCGCGCCAAGCATGGCCATCAGCGCGAGCCTCTGGGCCTGTGATCCATTGGCTTTGGCCATTTTGAAGCGCTGTTTGACCATCCAAAGACGCTGCCATTTTGAGGCGCACCCAAGGTTTGTGGCGTTTCATGCGGCTCAAAAAACCAGGATTTTGTTGTTCGGCCAGATGCGCACTGTCGCCAACTTCAACTTCTATGCCTGCCGCTCTCAAGCGATCAATGCCTTGGCCTGCCACCAAGGGGTTGGGGTCAGTTAGGGCTGCCACCACTTTGCTAACTTTCGCCTGAATCAGGGCGTCGCAACAGGGACCCGTTCGGCCATGGTGTGCGCAGGGTTCTAGCGTGACGTAGACGGTAGCGCCTTCAACGCTGTTGCCTTGGTTGGCAGCATCTTGTAAGGCCATCATTTCGGCATGCAAGCCACCCGCTTTTTGCGTATGCCCTTGACCCAGAATTTTCCCTTGATCGTTCACAATGACGCAGCCCACCCTTGGATTGGGCGATGTGATGCGCATGGCCTGTGAGGCGATGTTCAGCGCTTTCAACATATGGAGGCTGGCTGTCATGGGGTGCAATGAGTTAGATGGGTGGATGCCAAGGATACGACATGTTAAAGGCCAACCCAATCGGGGGTGCTGGCGCGTCTTATTTCCCATCTCAATTCGTTGCTGCCATTGAGCTTGTCTTGGTTTGGCCATTTCACCGAAATTTGTAAATTTTGAAGCAGCCTGGGAACTGTGCCTTGGGTGGAAATGGCCGTGGTGTTCCAGTTTCTTTCAAATTGAAGGCCTGCTTCAGTGCTAAGTGCGCCAGTATTTTGCAAGTTCTGAAATTGCGATATGCAAAATACGCTTGGCACTTGCCAGCATTCGGCAAGGTCTTGAGCCAAGCCACTGGCAATGTCCAAATTTCTTTGGGATTGATTGGCCGCCATGCTGGCCGTGCTGAGTTGGAAGGATCCAAATAGACCGAGGGCCAATATGGCACTGGTAAACAGGGCTTCCAAAACCGTGAAGCCGCCTAAAGAGTGCTTCTCCGAAAGATTGAAAGGCACCCCTAAAACCCTGCGTTTTTCCAAGAGCCAGAAACTCGCTGCACCCTTGATGCATCGATGCCAATGGGCCAGTCAAAGTGGTAAGCCTCAGGGTTGAGGGTGAGAAGACCTACTGGGTTTTGGCATGCGTTGGCACTTTGAAAGTAAACCATGCCAGTGATGGCTGCTTGACTTGCTATTTGGGGGCACTGCAGGGCGCAAGCGGTTTCCGAAAAAATCAAAGCTACTGGCGCATTTTGGCTGCCTAAGCTTTGAGTCCAAGTGAGCGGGCTGTCAATCCAATACACAGTTCGGCTGGGCTGTGAAAGTGCGCTTAAACCGGTTTGCAGTTGGGCTGTCGAAATGGCTTTGAGCTGTGCGGGCGTGATGTTGCCAAAGGTTTTGCGCCATTCGAGGGGTCTGCATTCAGCGGACTCAGGCCCAGACGCAGGTTCTAAAGCGGGGGGCGTCCATGGTGCGCTGATTGGGATGTACAGGCTTTGCTGAACTGTGGCGCGGCTGCCCACCCCTGGCTGCTCAGAATTTAAACTGATTTGAGCTGTGATTTTGATTTTGTGCGGTGCCATTCTGACATCGCGCACAAACAGGACAAAAGAGTTTGTGACATCGATCGATTCTGGCCATGCCAATGCAGAAATGCGGTTGTCAAACATGACGGCTTCTGTTGGTGTCCATTTTAAACATTGCCATTGAGGCGATGTAAGGGTGCTTGGGCATTGGCGGTTGCTTGCATTGCGCCAAAATGCGGCGTCAATGGCAATGTCCTGGCCTGAATAAACGCTGTCTATTTGCGCGATAGCGGTCTCTAACAGTGACTCACTGCTGGCCAAGGCTTGGGCCGCAAACAATTGTTGCTGACTTCTTTGGGTTTCTGACATGACAGACCGCAGTGTGATCCACCCAAGCATGCTGGTGGTCAAGATCAGACAGATTGCGCTCCAAAGGTTGGCCATGCCGCTGTGTTGATTCATGTGGTCGCTTCTGTGCAATGAGATGCGGCATCGCGAATTTGAACGCCGGAATTGCGCAGCCTGACCCCACGCCGCCAAGTGAGAGGTATCTTTTCATTAGAAATTTGACTGCGAATTTCAATCAGTAACAGTTCACCTAGGATGGTAGAAGTCTGATTGCATTGCAAACGCAACTCAAGCGTCAGTATTTCTAAATGTTTGGGCTGTGTCAGTGATGTCCAAACCACAGGCTGGCAGGAAGTTTTGGTTTGAATTTGATTGCCATTCAAGCGAAAACCACTGCACTCATTGTTTTCTTTCAGCCCATTTTCATTGCGGTCAATGCTGAATAAAATTTGTTGCGGTGTGAGGTAGAAATCTTCTAGCGTGCCACAAAACTGAATGGGACAAAGGGGGTCTTGGTGGGAGGTGGGTGCGATGGCGACACTGTGAAAATTAGCCCGTCGAATATCTTGCACCATAGTGTCCATCAAGGCTCGTGTTTCTTGTTGAGCATGGCTTCTGTCTAAAATTTTCCGATCATGGGTCCATTGAAAATGAACCCAAAAAACTGCGGCACTGAGCACACTTAAACCCATGGCCAAACCTACCAAAAGATTTACCATTTCCAGCAAGCTCCGTCATCATTGAGCAGCGATGCGTTACTGGTTGCGAGTAGTTTGACATTGTCTGAAATGCGCAGACTCATGCTGCTGCAAGTGGCATCTCTGCTTTGTAAGCCAACTGGCGTAGCCTGCAGGATGTAGCCGTTTGCATTGCTACTTTGGAGACTCAAAAGGTAGTGCTTTGAAATGGAGTGCGTACCTGCCCAATTGAGTTCGCTCAAACTGCTGGCATATTGGGCGTGTAAACCGCGCCATTGCAATTGGCGAAGATGTAATTGCATCATTGAATTTTGAGCATCTTGACGTCTTGTTTTTTGCCATTGCAATTCAAACTGCGGCAAGACAATGCCCATGAGTGTGCCAATGATCGCCATACATATAAGAGACTCAATGAGTGTAAAACCTGCCGCACAGCATCTGATGGCTTGAAAGGATGGTGAAGGGCTCATGAACAGAGCATGCGCTGGGAACAAGCTTCGCTATTGGCATTGACTTGCAACACTTCGAAGTGTCACTGAATGCAAGTGTTTTCATGCGCCATGCACGGAAGCTCTGAACATGAAGTTCAATTTAAATACCAATGGCTACAGTTTGATTGAAATGTTGTTCATGTTGCTTATTCTGGGGGTGTTGTGCGGCACGGTTGCACTCTCTTTTCAGGAATTGCAAAACAGGGTTCACATTCAGGCGGCTTCTGAAGCCTTGCTAAGCGATATTCTCAGCGCCAGAGCCGAAGCATTGCGCCGAGAACGACGCGTCACGTTGTGTGCGGCTGCACTCGATTCAAGCTTGCAACCCCAATTACCAACAACCTGCGCTTCCAGTGGCAGTTCAGTTGCCTGGCATCAAGGTTGGTTAGTGTTTGAAGACACCAACGGCAATGGCGTATGGAACGAAGGAGAGCCTTTGCTGAAGCAAAGATCGCGCATCAATTCCAATATTTCTGCCACCGGCAATGGCACTGTCAGCTGGTATGTATCTTTTGGCGCAAGTGGCCGCAGCTTGTCATTGAATGGTGCTTTTCTAGCGGGCACCATCACCTTCTGTGAGCGCGGCACGAGGGCCAAGGGCGGGTGGTTGTTGGTGGTGAATGCGGTGGGCCGTGCCCGTTTAGACAAAGGGCAGATTGCCATCTGCCCTTGAAACTATTTACTCACTTCGTCCACCAGCAATTTGAAGTCGTCAATGTCTTCAAAGCTGCGGTACACACTGGCAAAGCGAACGTAGGCCACTTTGTCTAGCTTCTTTAATTCGCGCATAACCAACTCGCCAATTTTGTTGGAGGCTACTTCGCGTTGTGCCAAGTTCAATAACTTTTCTTCAATGCGCTCAATGGCTGAATCTACTTGCTCAATGCTCACGGGTCGTTTGCGCAGCGCTAAGTTCATGCTGGCGCGCAACTTCACCCGTTCGTATTCAATGCGTCTGCCATCTTTTTTCACGATGGCTGGAAAGTTCACTTCGGGTCGCTCGTAGGTGGTGAAACGTTTTTCACACGCCGCGCATTGACGGCGACGGCGGATGAGGTCGCCGTCTTCAGCCAGACGTGTTTCCACGACTTGGGTGTCGTTGTGACTGCAGAAGGGGCACTTCATTTGTAAACAGGGAAACGCGCGGTCAAGGCATTGACCTTGATGCGCACAGCTTCAATGTTGGCAGGATCGCGTGGGTTGTCGAGCACATCGGCAATGAGGTTGGCTGTGATGCGCGCCTCTTCGTCTTTGAAGCCGCGGGTGGTCATGGCGGGTGTGCCAATGCGCACGCCACTGGTGACCATGGGGTTCTCAGGGTCGTTGGGGATGGCGTTTTTGTTGATGGTCATGTGCGCTTGCCCCAAGACCGCCTCAGCTTCTTTGCCAGTGATGCCTTTGGGTCGCAAATCAACCAACATGACGTGACTTTGGGTGCCACCGCTCACAATGCGCAGGCCGCGTTGTGTGAGCGTTTCAGCCACGATTTGGGCGTTCTTGATGACCTGCTGTTGGTAGGCCTTGAAACCCGGTGCCATGGCTTCTTTGAAGGCCACGGCTTTGGCCGCAATGACGTGCATGAGTGGCCCGCCTTGAAGGCCAGGAAAGATAGCGCTGTTGATGGCTTTTTCGTGTTCGGCTTTCATTAAGATGATGCCGCCGCGAGGTCCGCGCAAGCTCTTGTGCGTGGTGGATGTCACGACGTCAGCGTAAGGTACGGGGTTGGGATAAACACCAGCCGCAATCAGACCTGCATAGTGCGCCATGTCAACCAGAAAAATGGCGCCAACATCTTTAGCCACTTTGGCAAAGCGTGCAAAATCAATGTGCAAACTGTAGGCCGATGCGCCAGCAATGATGAGCTTGGGTTTGGTATCGTGGGCCTTTTTCTCCATGGCATCGTAGTCAATGACCTCGTTGGCATCGAGGCCATAGCTGACCACGTTGAACCATTTGCCGCTGATGTTCAAGGGCATGCCGTGTGTGAGGTGACCGCCTTCCGCCAAGCTCATACCCATGATGGTGTCGCCGGGTTTTAAGAACGCCAAAAACACAGCCTCATTGGCCGATGCGCCGCAATGCGGTTGCACATTGGCAGCGTCAGCGCCAAAGATTTGTTTAACGCGGTCAATGGCCAATTGCTCTGCAATGTCCACAAATTCGCAACCACCGTAATAGCGTTTGCCAGGGTAACCTTCGGCGTACTTGTTGGTGAGTTGTGAGCCTTGAGCCGCCATGACGGCAGGCGAGGCGTAGTTTTCGCTGGCAATCAACTCAATGTGATGCTCTTGTCGAGCGTTTTCGGCCTGAATGGCTGCAAAAATCTCGGGATCGGTTTGTTCAATCAGAATATTTCTTGAATACATGGCAGGCCTTTAAAGGATGGTTCCTTGCTCAGGTGAAGTGTTGAAAACTCCAAATGGCAAGGGCTGCCCAGGCGAACGGCTGAAACCTTGTGCCCCTAAAAGACTTGATCAAGGTGCACGCTCCCTAGTGGTTGGAGGTGGGGCCAAGCCCGCCAATTTCCACGTCAGAGTCTGGCCAGCTAAGGGTAGCTGGGGCCAGGCTCCTATCGCCAGTTGCGTACACCCCTAGTGTAGCCGAGGCGGTGACTGGCTGCATCAGTAAAGCTTAAATTGGGTCACCTAACTTTTTGTAGGATTGGCCGCTTTGTTTTACTTTTTAGGGCTTGAAGTCTCGTTTTGGCTTGCCTTCGCAGCGGCATCTTTGGAATTCTTGGAAATGGCTTGATTTAGTCGTTCTTGTTCAGCCATCACCCGAGAAATGTATTCGGTTTCTTGAGAAATAGACTCCTCTCCGGCCTTATAAAGGCGAAGTCCCTCCTCTAGACTACCCGTCAAATTGATGCACTCTTTGAGAATTTTGACCCCGATGCGAAGGTTCGTTTTCGGGTCAAAAATAGCCATGGCCCCGCCGTAAGGGGTGAACTGTTCGAAGTGGACTTCGGGTATCACCTGCATCAGGCCTTTGGCGCCTAATGGGCTGTTGGCAAAGGGGTTGTAGTTGGATTCCACCCCGATGACGGCCAGAATGAGGGTCGCGTCAAGTGCAGACCTTTCGGCCAAGTCAAATACCTCCAATATCAAAGCATTCAAAGGTTCTGGCGCAATTTTGTATTTGCTTCTAACGGCTTGAACCAAAGCCATCTGAAGTGGCGTCAGATCGGTCGAAGGTGCTGCCAAGCTTCGCAGCAACACTTGTTGTTGTTCATCTTCAGCTTCTGAAATATGAAGTCGGGTGAACAGCCAGCCCTGCACGCTTTGGACAGTCAGAGTGCGAACTTCAGGTCGAGCCAGAGCCAGCATGCTAAGGATCAAGGCAAGCAGACCCAGCATCGCAAAACTGTGGTGGGAAATGTTCACAAAACCGCGTCCTATGTCACCCCCAAAGGTCAATAACCCACGCCAAAAGCGAATAGGCCATTGAGCGGTTGATTCCTGAAAAGCTGGTTGAGTCACAAGTTGATTTGGAGTGGCAAGGCCGCTAATTATAAAAAAAATCGAAAATAGATGCTTTCAGCATATCGAGGCCTGCCTTCCTCGGTGAAAATAGCTTCTTTATCTTTTTGTGTTGTGACTGTGACTTCTTCCTCTCCTAAGACCCCAGACTTGCAAGCCCTAGACAACTTAACTGGGGGTGCATTTACCGCACAAACATCCGGTGAGCGTGCAGCCAAGTTGCGTGATTGGCTTCTCACAGACCCATCCCACGAAGTTTTGCAACTCGTGTACAAAGAAGTTTCCACCCGCGACAAAGGCGCTGCCAAAGTGCTGCGCGAAAAGCTTGATGAGTTGAAGCGCTTGCACGGTCAAGATGTCTTGGCGGCCGAATGGGCTGAACGCGCCAATGCCATGCTAACTTCTTCGCGTTTGAACATTGCCGATGCCATGGCATGGCAAAGAGATGCTGCCAAAGCGGGTGCGCCACTGTCTCGCGAGCCGCTGGCCAGCCTCAAGCTTCAGCTGAATGAAAAAATCAAAGCGGTTGAGGATTTGCAACACCAAGTCATGGTGCAGCGCGAAACGGCTGTGCTGTTGGCCCAGCGCATAGAGGTTCTTTCTACCAAAAGTTTGAAAGAAGCAGGCGCCGCCAATGAACTGTTGCAGTCCGATGTGGCTCACTGGCATCAACAAGCCCATGCCATCACAGAGGATGCTTCTTGGCAGAGTGTTGATTTGAAATTCCCACCCCAACTTGATGCCTCTCGGCATCAGTTAAGCAGTGTATGGGAAGCTTTTGAAGCTGCGTTGTTTCAGGCTAAAGCGGCTAGAGATGATGCCAACGAAGCTTTGCCACCCGTCCCCGTTTGGGCCGAAGAAATTCGCGTGGCCCGAGGTGGTCAAGGTGTGCATGCCAACGCTCATACAGTCAAAGAAGCGTCTGATACCGATCATTCAGCTGTTTCAAATTCGCAGCAACCTAGCGCTGAAGAATCAACGGCTGAGACTGAGGTCAAGCCAGTCAAAACGCCCAAAGTTAGCAATACCAAAATGGATCCTGCTCAAAGATTGGCTTTGCGCGAAGCCGCCAATCAAGCGGTCACTGGCGCTATGACGGTCTTGGCGGCTGAAAACAGTGAAGCCAATTTGTTGGTGCTCAAGCAGGCGCTCAAGGATCATGGGCGCAATATGGATACCAACATGGACTTGAAAGTTCATGACGCATTAATTTCTGCGGGTGATGCAGAAGGTTGGCAGCGACATGTTGCGGATCAGTTGCGTTTGGCATTGGTGTTGAAGGCGGAAAGCCTGTTCAAAAAAGTGCCTGTTAAAACCCAAGACGTCACAGAGGTCGTTGCTGAAGCACTGGAAGTTTCAAAAGAGGATGGCGACAAGCGGGTCGAATCTGAAGTTGGCCATGAGAGTGTTGCCAATGATTCAGCAACTCAGGTGGCAGAAACGAATGCTGCTACCCCCGCCCCTGCCAAGGAAGAGTTTCATCTTGAACCCACTGTTGGCGGTC
>Ga0255112_1000505_pt1 | contig 12067 bp, 10 predicted proteins | sample Law_Yuk_RepB_8h_FD_188470 | JGI IMG/M metagenome (GOLD analysis project Ga0255112, IMG submission 188470) | Freshwater microbial communities from St. Lawrence River, New York, United States - Law_Yuk_RepB_8h | ecosystem: Environmental > Aquatic > Freshwater > River | place: USA: New York... | reverse complement strand
AGCTTTGGCTGCTCGCTTTGAGCAGTTAACCCACCGTGACGCTGAATTTGCCGTCAAAACGGTGCTGGACGCCATGAGCGAAGCTTTGGTCAAAGGCCATCGAATCGAGATCCGTGGCTTTGGCAGTTTCACCATCAACCGCCGCCCTCCCCGCGTGGGTCGCAACCCCCGATCTGGCGAAAGCGTGCAAATTCCTGAAAAGCGCGTGCCCCACTTTAAACCTGGCAAAGCATTGCGAGAAGCCGTAGACCAAGGCTCTTTGGACGTACTGCACGGCAAGTCAGACTGAGCTGAAGCAAACCAGCACTTAATAAATAGGCCCCTAGAAGGGCCTTTTTTGTTGCCTTGGCATGCCATCGCCTTAGAATGACAAGGCTGTCTGAGGCCATTCATGAAACAATTTCTCAAGCTGCTTCAGTGGACACTGAACGCCGCTGTCTTTTTTACTTTATTTGCCTTTGCGCTGAACAACCAGCACGAGGCCAAGGTTTACTTTTTCTTTGGAACCCAATGGCGCTCGCCCATGGTGCTCATTGTTTTAACGGCCTTTGCGCTAGGCTTGGTGGTGGGCGTTCTAGGCATGGTGCCCCGTTGGTGGCGTCAAAAACAAGCAGCCAAGTCTGTGCAGGCCAACACAGCAACGACAACCAACCCAGAACAGCCGGAAGCCTCTCATGGAACTTGATCTGATTTGGATTTTGGTGGGGCTGCCCGCCGCATTTGGTTTGGGCTGGTTGGCTTCCAGACTCGATTTACGCCAATTGCGCATCGACAACCGCCAAGCACCTCGCGCCTACTTCAAAGGACTGAATTTTTTATTGAACGAGCAACAAGACAAGGCCATTGATGCCTTCATTGAAGCGGTTCAAAACGATCCAGACACTTCCGAGTTGCATTTCGCATTGGGCAATTTATTTCGCCGGCGCGGCGAGTACGAGCGCGCAGTTCGAGTTCATGAACATTTGCTGTCTCGCGGCGATCTCAGCACCGCCGATCGACAACGCGCCCAAAATGCATTGGCCAAAGATTTTGTCAAAGCTGGCTTGCTAGACCGCGCAGAAGACGCTCTGCGAAAGTTAGAGGGCACCGCGTTTGAAGGACAAGCCAGGTTGGCACGCCTGGCCATTTACGAACGTTCTCGCGAGTGGCCGCAAGCCCGTCAAGTGGCAGAGCAATTAGAGGGCTCTGGCGAAGTGAGTTTCTCTGTTCGCAAAGCCCATTACCTTTGCGAACAGGCCCGCGAACTCAATGCACAAGGCGATAGCGCCGGCGCTTCTCAATTGCTGCTCAATGCCATCCAAGAAGCGCCAGAAGCACCTCGTCCCCGCTTGCTGCTGGGGCAACTTCAATTGAACATGAACCAAGCCACTCTGGCATGCGACACCTTAAGCCAACTGTTTGAATCGTCTTCGGTTGCAGCGCCCTTGGCGGCACCCAGCTTGGTCATGGCCGCTCAAACCTCTCAGCGTGTGCCTCAAACCTTGGCATTGCTCAAGTCGCACTACGAACAAAGTCCCTGCATCGATGTGATGGACGCCATTGTGAGCCTTGAAAAAACAAGTGCCGGCAGCGAAGCACACACACGCCAACGCTACATCGAGCATCTCCAAAAACAACCCTCCCTTTTGGCGGCATCGCGTTGGTTGGCGGGCGCTGATTTAGGTGGCGATGAAACCCGCGGACCTGTGCAAAAAGCGCTAGAGCAAGCTTCTCGGCCCTTGTCGCGATACCGTTGTGCGGCTTGTGGTTTTGAAGCCAAAGAACATTTCTGGCATTGCCCGGGTTGCCAGGCTTGGGACAGCTACCCCCCGCGCAGAGTTGAAGAGCTTTAAGGCTCAAAAAGTAAGCACTTGTTAAGGGCTTACTTTCAGTGAATTGCAGACCCTGTCCTTGGCTTGCAAACTTCACTGCTCACAAGAATTCAGCAGTTGAATAGAGGCTGCATCACCGCAGTGGTGGTGCGATCTTTAGGAATTGAACATGTTGAAAAAAATCTTAGCCCTCGCAGCCCTGCTGTTTTCTTTGTCCAGCTTTGCCGCTGTCGATGTCAACAAAGCCAGTGCGGCCGAACTAGACGGCATCAAAGGCATTGGGCCTTCCCTGTCTGGCAAAATTTTGAAAGAACGCAACAAAGGCAGTTTCAAAGACTGGCCCGATCTCATGCACCGCGTCAGCGGCATGGGCGAGAAAAGTTCAGCCAAGTTTTCATCGCAAGGGCTGACAGTGAATGGCTCGGGCTACCAAGGCGGCAGCAACCCTGAACCCGCCAAGGCGGCACAATCCGAAAAGCCAAAATCAGGCAAGTCTTAAGTTGGCCACCTGCCTCAGAAGTTGGTTTTTTTAGGCATCTGGGGTGCCATAAGCACCACCGCCTGGCGTGTGAATTTCAAACACATCGCCAGGCGCCATTTCTACCTGGCCAATGTGTTTTAAAACTTCGACACTGCCGTCCTTACGTCTCACTTGGTTAATTCCTGGCGCACCCGGCTGACCGCCTGCCACACCAAATGCGGGGTGAATGCGGCCATTGGACAAGATGCTGGCCGTCATGGGCTCTAAGAAACGAATACGCCGTACACCGCCCATGCCACCCGACCACTTACCGTGTCCACCCGAACCTTCGCGCAAGGCATAACTGTCCAAACGAACAGGAAATCTAAATTCTAAAATTTCAGGATCGGTTAATCGCGAATTGGTCATGTGCGTTTGCACCACCGATGTGCCATTGAAGCCTGAAGTGATGTGGCCTGCATCGTCCAACAACACGCCGGCGCCACTGCCACCCGAAATGGTTTCGTAGTACTGGTACTTGGCATTGCCAAAGGTGAAGTTGTTCATGGTGGGCTGACTGCCCGCCATCACACCCAAAGCGCCAAACAAGGCATTGGTAATGCAGCTCGATGTTTCTACATTGCCTGCCACCACAGAGGCTGGGAAATTCGGGTTGAGCATGCAGCCTGTTGGAATGATCACCTTCAAAGGTTTCAAACAACCCGCATTCAAAGGAATGTCGTCGTTCACCAAGCTTCTGAACACGTACAAAACGGCGGCCATGCAAACAGCGGTAGGCGCATTGAAGTTGTTAGTTTGCTGCGCACTGGTACCCGTGAAATCAATCTCTGCACTTCGACTTTGTGCATTCACGCGAACCGCCACTTTGATTTGCGCACCGTTGTCCAAAGGCAATGTGAATTCGCCATCTTTCAAACGTGTGATGACACGGCGCACAGATTCTTCGGCATTGTCTTGCACATGGCGCATGTAGGCCTGCACCACTTCCAAACCAAATTCATCGACCATCTTGCGCAGTTCTTGCACACCTTTTTCGTTGGCCGCCAACTGTGCACGCAAGTCCGCCATGTTTTGCTGCGGATTGCGACTGGGGTACTGACCGCTAGACAACAGGTCCAGCATGGTCTGCTCTTGCAACACACCTTGGGCCACCAACTTCACGTTGTTGATCTGCACGCCTTCTTCTTGAATGGTGGTGGAGAACGGTGGCATCGAGCCGGGTGTGGTGCCGCCAATGTCAGCATGATGACCGCGGGAGCCGACATAAAACTCAGGTTTTAATGCACCTTCTAAAAAGACAGGCGTGATGACCGTCACATCGGGCAAGTGCGTGCCACCATGGTAAGGGTCGTTCAAGACAAAAACATCGCCACGTTGCATGTGATCTTTGTTCTCGCGAATGACCGTTTTAATGCTCTCTCCCATGCTGCCCAAATGGACAGGCATGTGCGGCGCATTGGCAATCAGATGTCCTTCGGCGCTGAACAAAGCGCAAGAGAAATCCAAACGCTCTTTGATGTTGACGGAGTAGGCTGTATTCTGAAGTTGCAAGCCCATTTGCTCCGCAATGTTCATGAACAAATTATTGAAAACCTCCAGCAACACGGGGTCGACGGTGGTGCCCGCAGCGTACTTGGTTTGCCGCGCTTCCATGCGGCTTAACAGCAGATGATCAAGCGCTGTCACGTGGGCTTGCCAACCCGGCTCTACCACGGTGGTGGCATTTTTTTCTGCAATGATGGCGGGTCCTGTGAGCTGATCACCGATGCGTAAATCTTCGCGCACAAACAAGCCCGCATCCCACCAGCGAGATTCGCCATCCGATCCCGCAGTGAACATCCGAACGGTGGCACGCTTGGGTACATCGCGAACTGCATTGACGGGTTGAGGCAATTCAACAGGTGTATCGCCCTTGATGACGGCCTCTACAGAAACCGCTTCCACCATCAAGGCCTTGCCCGTCATCAAAAAAGCAAAGCGTTGGCGGTAAGCCGCTTCAAACCCTTGCGTGATTTCAGGCAAGGAACCCATGGGCACCATGAGCGCCGAGTCACTGCCTTCGTAACGAACGTGAACTCGCTGATGCAACTCAATGGTGTCGCCCAAGGCTTGCTGAGACAAAGCCATGCGCGCAGCTTCACTCAAAGCCTTCAAGGGGGACAATAAGGCTGGCATGTTCTCTGGCGTTAAGCGCAACTCCACAGCCTGCTCACGAATCAAACTTTGATCGGCCAAGCCCATGCCATAGGCTGACAACACGCCGGCCAATGGATGCACATAAACTTGTTTCATGCCCAAGGCATCGGCCACCAAGCATGCGTGCTGGCCACCGGCGCCGCCAAAGCATTGCAAGGTGTAGCGCGTGACGTCGTAACCACGGGCCACAGAAATTTTCTTAATGGCATTGGCCATTTGCTGAACTGCAATTCGCAAAAAGCCATCGGCAACTGATTCAGCGGAACGATTCATTTGCAAAGACATCGCCGAAAATTTAGCCGCAACGGCATTGGCATCCAGTCTTTGATCGCCTTCAGGTCCAAAGACCGCCGGGAAAAAATCAGGCTGAACTTTTCCGACCAACACATTGGCATCGGTCACGGCCAATGGACCGCCACGTCTGTAACTGGCCGGCCCTGGGTTGGCGCCAGCACTTTGTGGTCCCACTCTCAATCTGGCACCATCAAACTGCAGCAGGGATCCGCCACCAGCCGCCACCGTGTGAATGCTCATCATGGGAGCACGCATTCGAATGCCCGCCACTTGCGTTTCAAACTCTCGCTCAAATTGCCCTGCGTAATGCGACACATCGGTGGAGGTGCCGCCCATGTCAAAGCCAATCACCTTGCTGTGCCCAGCGCCTTCGGCAGTGCGTGCCATGCCCACAATGCCGCCAGCGGGCCCACTCAAAATAGCATCTTTACCAGCAAAGGCATGCGCATCAGTGAGGCCACCAGAGGACTGCATGAACATCAATTTAACGCCCGGCATTTCGCTGGCCACTTGATCGACATAGCGACGCAAGATGGGTGACAAATAGGCATCGACCACGGTGGTGTCGCCGCGACTCACAAACTTCATCAAGGGACTGGTTTGGTGCGAGGTGCTAATTTGGGTAAAGCCAATTTGACGGGCCAAGTCTGAAGCCAAGGCTTCATGTTGTTGATAGCGGTAGGCATGCATGAACACAATGGCCACGCTGCGAATGCCAGCGTCAAACTGCGCTTGCAATTGAGGGCGCAGCTCATCGACATTCAAAGGCTCAAGCACATCACCTTGCGCCGACATGCGCTCTTGAGCCTCCACCACTGCGCTGTATAGCAATTCGGGCAACACAATGTGCCGATCGAACAAGCGAGGGCGATTTTGGTAGGCAATTCGCAGTGCATCGCGAAAGCCGCGTGTGGTGACCAATAAGGTGCGCTCACCTTTTCGCTCTAAAAGTGCATTGGTGGCCACCGTGGTGCCCATCTTGACGGAACTCACCATTTTGGGGCTGACCGTCTCATGGGCTTTCAGGCCAAGCAAGTGCCGCATACCAGCCACCGCCGCATCTTTGTACTGATCTGGATTGTCAGACAACAACTTGTGCGTGACCAAACTGCCATCCGGCCGCTTGCCAACAATGTCAGTAAAAGTGCCCCCTCGATCAATCCAGAATTGCCACATGTTTCTAGACGGTAAGCTCGCCATTGGTATTTCCTTTAAGTCCCGCCCTAGCTTCAGCGTTTTCCCTAATCGCATTGGCGTTGAATGAAGCAAGATGTTAATCCTTTCAGACTACACTTTGAGTTCTGCATTGCACAGTGGTCAATTGGGCCTGTATTTTGCTTCGCAGACAATGATAATCTTGCAAAGCAGTTCAACTTTTTTACTCAACGGAGTTCACATGAAAAGACGTCATCTTTCCCTGGCACTGGCCACCACTGTCATTGCCTTTTCTGGCTTGACATCTGCCCAAGCCCAAACCAAATGGGACTTGCCAGCGGCTTACCCCGCCAGCAATTTCCACACAGAGAACTTGGTTCAATTTGCCAATGACGTCGACAAAGCAACTGGCGGCAAGCTGAAAATTACAGTGCACGCCAATGCCTCCCTGTTTAAAGCGCCAGAGATCAAGCGCGCGGTTCAAGGCGGCCAGGCTCAAATTGGTGAAATTTTGCTGGCCAATTTCCAAAACGAATGGCAATTGTTTGGCGCTGACGGCCTGCCATTCTTGGCCGATAGCTATGAAGAATCATTCAAGCTCTACAAAGTTCAACGTCCTTTCCTCGAGAAGAAGTTAGGCGAACAAGGCATGATGTTGCTGTATTCAGTGGCATGGCCTCCGCAAGGCATCTATGTGAAAAAGCCGATCAACTCAGCAGCCGATTTAAAAGGCGTGAAGTGGCGCGCTTACAGCCCTTCAACAGCTCGAATTGCAGAGTTGGTGGGCGCTCAACCCGTCACGGTTCAAGCCGCCGAATTGTCCCAAGCCATGGCCACTGGCGTGGTTGAAAGCTACATGTCATCTGGCTCAACAGGCTACGACTCTAAAACTTACGAGCACATCAAGTACTGGTACGACACGCAAGCTTGGCTTCCAAAAAACGCAGTCATCATGAACAAAGCTGCCTTTGACGCCCTCGATGCCGCCACCAAACAAGCTGTCTTGAAAGCCGGCGCAGATGCAGATACCCGCGGCTGGAAAGTGTCACAAGCTAAAAACGGCGAGTACATTGACTTGCTCAAGAAAAACGGCATGAACATTGTGGCGCCATCTGCTCAACTCAAAGCAGACATGAAAAAAGTCGGCGATGTGATGTTGAAAGAATGGCTAGATAAGGCAGGGCCTGAAGGCAAAGCCTTGGTAGATGCGTACAAGAAGCCTTGATTCACGATGCGTGTTTTTTTAAACCGCATCTATGACAGCGCCGCCTCTTTGGCGGCGCTTTTCATGTGCGCCATGCTGCTGATGGTTTTGTTGTCTATCATTGGCCGAGAGTTTAACTTTCACATCAGAGGCACCGATGCCTATGCTGGCTATTGCATGGCGGCCAGCGGATTTTTAGCACTCGCTCACACCTTGAAGCGCGGTGAACATATTCGAGTCACAGTTTTAATCAGTCGCTTTAAAGGCGGTTGGCTCAAAGGCATTGAGTTGTGGGCACTTGGTATGGCCTCCCTTCTTGCTTGTTTGTTGGCCTACTACAGCATCAGGCTGTCATGGCAGTCCTTCACATTTCACGACATCTCTACCGGTAACGACGCAACCCCTTTGTGGATTCCACAAATTGCCATGGCCCTAGGCACGCTCATTTTGGCAGTCGCCTTTGTAGATGAGTTCATTCTGGAATGCTTAGGCAAACGAGAATCTGCGCAGTCAGATGCAGCACTTCACAACGAATAAACATGAATGACCTTTTCATCACAGCCTTGCTGGTTATCACGCTGTTTTTAATTTTAGGCAGCGGTGTTTGGATCGGTCTGTCTTTGTCAGGTGTGGCTTGGGTGGGCATGCAATTGTTCAGCAGCCGTCCTGCAGGCGATGCCATGTCAGTCACCATCTGGGGCTCTTCGTCGAGCTGGACACTCACAGCCTTGCCCTTGTTTATATGGATGGGTGAAATTCTTTTTAGAACACGCCTGAGTCAAGACATGTTCAAAGGCTTAGCACCTTGGCTGCAAGCACTACCTGGGCGCTTGCTTCACACCAACGTCGCTGGGTGCACCATCTTTGCGGCCGTATCGGGATCGTCGGCAGCCACTTGCGCCACCATTGGCAAAATGACCTTGCCTGAGCTGTCCCAAAGAGGTTATCCAGACAACATGGTCATAGGCACCTTGGCCGGTGCCGGCACACTTGGTTTGCTCATTCCGCCCTCCATCATCATGATCGTGTATGGCGTCACGGCCGATGTTTCTATTGCCAAACTTTTTATTGCTGGCGTTTTGCCTGGCCTGATGTTGGCTGGCTTGTTTTCTGGCTACATCATTTACTGGGCTTTGCGCCATCCCGAACAAGTTCCCGCCAATGATCGCCAATACACCTTCATGGAGAAAGTTCGCGAATCTGGCAGCTTGATTCCTGTAGTCTGCCTCATCGTTGCGGTACTTGGTTCCATTTATGCTGGCTTTGCGACTGCCACCGAAGCGGCCGCTGTAGGCGTGGTGGGCGCCATGGTTTTGTCTGCGGTTCAGGGCTCGCTTAACTGGTCTAGTTTCAAAGAATCCTTGATGGGTGCAACTCGGCTTTACTGCATGATTGCCCTGATTTTGGCGGGCGCATCTTTCTTGACTTTGTCGATGGGCTACATTGGCCTGCCCAGGCACTTGGCTGAATGGATTGCAACACTAGGCCTGAGTCAATTCGAACTCATTTTGGCACTCACAGTTTTTTATGTTGTGCTGGGATGTTTTCTAGATGGCATCTCCATGGTGGTCCTCACCATGGGCGTCATCATGCCCACCGTTCAAAAAGCAGGCATCGATCCTTTGTGGTTTGGCATTTTCATTGTCTTGGTCGTTGAGATGGCGCAAATCACGCCTCCGGTCGGCTTTAACCTGTTCGTTCTGCAAGGCATGACTGGCAGAGATTTGCTCTGGATTGCAAAAGCCACCTTGCCCATGTTCTTCCTCATGGTGGTGGCTGTGTTGTTGATTTATTTCTTCCCTGGCATTGTCACTTGGATGCCTCAGCAGATGAAGCTTTGAGCAGTTGATGCAGGCTGTGCAACTGCCAGCCTGTAGCAGCCTCAATGGCCTTCGCATAAGGAGGCATGTTGGTGCATTCCAAAACAACATGCCTTAGCTCAGGCGCTTTTTGTTGTAGCAACAATGCACAAGATAAAACGCTTTTCTGCGCAGCATCAAAATTCATTTGTATTTGATTTCCCATGATGGCACGCGCAAACTCTTCTGTCGGCGAAACGCCTTGTACTCGCAGCCTGGACAAGTCTTGAGGCAATACGCCGGCCGCAAGAAAATGTGCATGCCCGAGAACCGCGTCATCCATTGTGAGGACACCGACTGTTTCATTTTCCGACAGCAAATGAGGTAACAACAACAAGCTGGATGTTCTAACAGGCACAGTTAAGGCCGACTGCAATTCATTTTGAAGCAAGACTAAAAATCCACAACTGGTTGTAATGCCGTGAACGCCCCGCGAAATTAATTGATTTGCAGCTAGTACAAATAAAGGCAAAACCTCGTGCTGTCGCAAACTTTCAGCCGTCTTCACAATTTCAGTGGGAAACACACCTTCCACTTTTTGATACACCATTTCAAATGGCCACCCATCAGGGCAGCCGATATCGCCCCGCCAACGCGGAAACTGGGTGTCCAACATCAAAACACCCCACCGACTTAAACCTGCTTGAGTCTTCATGGATGAGTTCTTGGAAAGTTGGTTTCAAATATGATATTTTGATTCAAATTCATCCTCTATGATGGCGAGTCTTTTGACGCAATGACAAAGGCTCTGGGCGGAGTAAACGTTTTCGCAGAAGCCGAAACTGATGCAGAAGGCCCGCCTATTTATTTAGAGGATTCCCCTATGCTATCCGTCATCTCAATTTGTGTGGGAGCCAGTTTAGGCGCGCTAGCACGCTGGCAGTTAGGCCTTTGGCTCAACCCTAGCGCCACCACAGAGGGTGTTTTTCCTTGGGGCACTTTGGCGGCCAACCTCATTGGCGGCTATCTCATTGGCATTTGCGTGGGCGTTTTTCAGAACATTCCTCAAATAGACCCTGAATGGCGGCTTTTTTGTATCACGGGGTTTTTAGGGGCGCTCACCACTTTTTCCACATTTTCTGCCGAAGTGGTGGGCATGCTTCAGCAAGGACGCCTGATTCTGGCATTGGGCACAGCCAGCGTGCATTTATTCGGATCACTCGTTTTGACCTATTTTGGGCTTTACACTGTCAAGTTGATCAGTGTTAGTCCTATTCCATAAAACTTGGAAATAGGGCCTAATGAAAAATTATTTCAACCGGATATAACTGGAGTATTTATGAACCTGAATCAAGTTGCACGTCGTTTGGCCATCGGCATGGCTGTGGCATTGCCCATGGCCCTCACGGTCAGCACCAGCGCACAAGCGCAATCTTTCTTCCGGATTGGCACTGGCGGCACTGCAGGTACTTATTACCCAGTCGGCGGCATGATTGCCAATGCCGTTTCTATTCCTGGCAAACTGATTGCCACGGCACAGGCCACCAACGGCTCTGTGGCCAACGTCAATGGCGTGGCCAGTGGCGCTATGGAATCAGGTTTCTCTCAATCTGACGTGGCTACATGGGCCCAAAAAGGCACCGGTATTTACGAAGGCAAGCCCAATATTCCAGACTTGCGCCTAATTGCCAACCTCTACCCTGAAACTATTCACGTGGTGGTTAAAAAGTCTTCTGGCATCAAAAGCATTTCTGAACTCAAAGGCAAGCGCGTTGCTTTAGACGAGCCAGGCTCTGGCACTTTGGTCAATGCCCGCCTCATCTTGGCGGCCTACAACATCAAAGAATCTGAAATCAGGCCTGAGTACATCAAGCCCAACCAAGCCGCTGACAAAATGAAAGACGGCGCTTTGGATGCCTTCTTCTTTGTGGGCGGCGCACCTGCAGGCGCCATTGCCGAGTTGGCTTCAAGTGGTGGCGGCATTGCTTTGTTGCCCATTGAAGGTGCACAAGCGCAAGCGCTTCGCAACACAAGCTCTTTCTTTGCAATCGACACTGTGCCAGCAGCAACCTACAAAGACGTTGATGCGGTGAACACTTTGTCTGTGGGTGCCCAATGGGTCACCAGCGCCAAAGCTGACACTGAAACCATCTATCAAATTACCAAAGCCTTGTACAGCGAGTCCACCCAAAAAGCATTGGCCGCTGGCCACGCCAAAGGCAAGCTCATCACTTTGAAGAACGCTGTTCAAGGTGCTGGCATTCCTTTCCACCCAGGTGCTGAAAAATACTACCGCGAAGCCGGTGTGTTGAAATAATTTAACGGTTGTTAAATGCCTACGGGCGGGTTAACTGATGGTTAACTCGCCCGTTTTAACTTGAAGTTTCCAGAGTATTTTCATGACCGCTGCCACCCTGCTACCCGACGATCAAAAGCTACAAGAGCTCGAAGAAAAATTTGATCCCGAGATGCGCTTTCGGCCCACCATGCCGCCGGCTACGCAAATCGTCAAATGGCTTTTAATTGCGCTTTCCGCCTTCCATTACTACACGGCAGGGTTTGGTTTGTTGCAAGAAATCACGCACCGGGGTGTGCACTTGGCTTTTGTGCTGGGCATGATTTTTTTGGTCTTTGCATTCAGCCCATCCTCTGCTGAGAGAAGCGTCAAAAGTTCTTTGTTAAATCCAGGCGGTGTGCCGCTGGTCGATTGGCTCTTAGCAGGCGCATGTGCTGTGAGCGTTTTGTACATTCCTTATGTCTTTGATGACCTGATGTTCCGCGTGGGCAACCCCAGCAACATGGACGTCATCATGGGCAGCATCTTGTTTATTTCTTTGCTAGAAGCCACAAGGCGCTCCATGGGCTGGCCTTTGCCGATCATTGCCATTGGCTTCACCGTCTATGCATTGCTTGGCCCCTACTTTCCCGGGCTGCTCAAACACGCGGGTGCCAATTGGTCCATGATGATCAACCACCAATACCTCACCAGCCAAGGCATCTATGGCGTGGCGGTGGGCGTTGTGGCCACCTACGTGTTTCACTTTGTGTTGTTTGGCGTGATGGCCACACGCATTGGTTTAGGTCAATTGTTCCTTGACGTTGCATCTACCGTAGCAGGGCGCTATGT
>Ga0255112_1000496_pt1 | contig 12117 bp, 8 predicted proteins | sample Law_Yuk_RepB_8h_FD_188470 | JGI IMG/M metagenome (GOLD analysis project Ga0255112, IMG submission 188470) | Freshwater microbial communities from St. Lawrence River, New York, United States - Law_Yuk_RepB_8h | ecosystem: Environmental > Aquatic > Freshwater > River | place: USA: New York... | reverse complement strand
TCATCAGTACTTCGCGGGCTTTGCTGCCAATACTCGGTCCGACGATGCCATTTTGTTCGAGTAAGTCCATCAATCGGCCGGCTCGGGCAAAGCCCACGCCAAGCTTGCGCTGCAACATTGATGTCGAACCCATTTGGCTACGGACCACCAATTCCATTGCTCGTTTCAACAATGCTTCATCGCTGTCGTCGTTACCAACACCATCGGTAATGGATTGACCACCGCTACCGCCCGACGGGGCTTCTTCGCCTTCAACGCCACTGACGTACTGCACTGTCGGGGCTTGATCGCGCCAGAACGCAACTACTTTGCGGACTTCTTCTTCATCTACCCAGCAACCTTGAATTCGTTGAGCCACCGACGAGTTTCCGGGCAACAACAACATGTCGCCCTTACCGACCAACTTCTCGGCACCGATCTGATCGAGGATGACTCGACTATCCATCTGTGACGACACAGCGAATGCTGCGCGGGCAGGAACGTTCGCCTTAATGACACCCGTGATGACGTTCACCGAAGGACGCTGCGTCGCAACGATGAGGTGAATACCGACGGCGCGAGCTTTCTGGGCAATACGCGTAATACTTTCTTCAACATCGCGCGCCGCAACCATCATCAGGTCGTTTAACTCGTCAACCACAACCACGATGTAGTGCATACGTTCAAACTCGCGTTCAGAACCGATCTCGGCCTTGATCTCGCCTCGGTCAAAAGCCGCGTTAAAACCAGTGATATCGCGATAGCCCATTTCGAAAAGCAAGTCATAACGCTTTTCCATTTCTTTCACAGCCCAGGCCAAGGCATTTGCTGCTTTCTTCGGATTCGTCACAGGCTGAGTGAGCAAATGCGGCAGACGCGCGTATTGACCCATTTCAACTTGCTTCGGGTCAATCAAAATCAATTTCACTTGGTCGGGCGTGGCGCGCATCAAGATTGATGTGATGATGCAGTTAATACCACTTGACTTACCGGCGCCCGTTGCGCCAGCAATTAGTAGGTGAGGTGTCGTTGCCAAGTTCAAGAAAACCGAACGACCGGCAATGTCTTTACCCATGGCTACATCAAGTGGATGATTCGCAACTTTCGCTTCATTTGAAGCCATGAGGTCACCGAGTGAAACCAGTTGACGTGTCTTATTAGGAACCTCAATACCAATTGCCGACTTGCCAGGAATCGGCGCCAAAATTCGCACATCAGTAGCTGCCATCGCGTACGCAATGTCTTTTTGCAGACTGGTCACGCGTGCAACCTTGACACCTGATCCAAGTTCAAGTTCAAAGCGCGTGACGGTTGGACCGACTGTCTTATCGACCAAACGAACGTCTACACCATGTGCCTGTAGCGCTTCTTCTAAATCTCTTCCGCGCTGATCAACCTCGGCCTGATCGATGGCTTGCTTACTACTACGCACCAGGTAAGAAGCCGGTGGCAATTTCCATGAGCCCTTCTTAGGCGCTGGACCAGTATCTAGTTGTCCTTGAGTGTGAGGTTCATCAACGACAACTTCTGGGGCCGGCTTCTTGCGTTCTGGCTTGGGGGCTTCGGGTTCTTCTTCGACCACCTCGGGAACACGTCGATCTTCGGGTTCAACAACGAACATGGGTGGCGTCGGATCGGCCTCGTTGTCGTAGATCTCTTCATCACTTTGATCATCTTGTTTTTCAGACGACAATGTGCTCAAGTTCTCTGCAGCCGATCGCATGCGCGACGACGCACCTCCAAAAATCTTGACTGAGAATTCGCCAACTTTGGTCGCGGCATCTTTCAGGCTCAGCGAAGTGATGAGCAAACTGCAACCAAGACCAATCGCAACCAAAATCAGAACTGCGGCGATTGAGCCCAGTGCCGAGCCAAGAGTTTGTCCGAGCAAAGCACCGAACCAGCCGCCCGCTCCTCCGAGTGCATCAACACCCGTAAAAGCATCAGGACCTTTGGTGACGTGCAGGATTCCCAAAATGGCGAGAACGACACCGCCCCATCCGAGGGCGAGCTTCATCCGATTCGGAGCCTCGTCAGCGCGAAGATGGGCGATGCCAATGGCGACAAAAATCGGCGGCAAGGCGTAACGACCAAGACCCAACAGGCAACCCAAGGCGGTATCTGTTCCACGACCTACCGGTCCCGCCAAACGCAGATAGACCGCGAGTCCCACGATGATGCCAAGCAAGATAAACGCGATAGCCGAGAACTCGCTTTGGCGTCCCTCAATGGCTTGACGTACTTCGCCCGACCGCGGTTCACGCTTCGTTGGCTTGCTGACTTCAGCTTCTGAAGCAGATTTTGTACGTGATGCAGGCTTTTTACCTGCGGGTTTCTTAGCGGCCATCACCCCGAACGCTAGCAATGGGGCGCGCATGCGTTCGGGCATACCCCCGAATTACTCACACCGAATATGACCTAAAACGATTATTCGGCGTCAGTTCCGACGATTTCGCCTCGGTTCGTCAACACAACCGACATCTGTCCGCCTTGAGTCGATTGCATCAGCAATCGATATTGAACTGTCCCCGATGAGTCCTGAGCCGTTCCCGCCGCGGTCAACACGAACATCTGTGGCGTTGAATCTGGCAATTCATTCAAAACTTTGATCAAAATCGTGGCTGGGTCGTAATCGAGCGCCGATCGCATAAATGTCGGTCCATTGGCTCCGACAGCATCGGGAGCAGTTTCTAATCCATCTTTTTGGGTGAACACATAACGCACGACCGCGTCAGGCAGACCGTCGGCATTAGGCGTTCCGTCAAGATCGGTGGCCGCAAAAACATTGATGAGTTCAGTCGTCGCATTGATCTCAAAGAATCTCAAGTCGCTTCCAGCTTCTTGTTCAACTGCATCGAGTGCTTCATCAATCAGATCAAGGCGTAAGCCTGCGGTATCTGATGAGGCAGAACTGTCTCCACATGATGAACCAATGAACAACACGCTCCACAGAGCAACAACCGCACCAATTCGACGCAACAACTACGCCTCCATCACAACAGGCACGATCATCGGTCGACGCTTCGTGCGTTCATTCACAAAACGACCAGCAGCTCGTCGCACATCTTTTTCCAGAGCCTCTGGGCTACGTACACCTTCAGCGAGTGCCTTTTCGACCGCCGCTGCCACGACATCGCACGCTTCGTCTAGCAAATCTTCGGCCTCGGGTGCATACACCCAACCACGCGTAATGATCTCGGGCCCGGTGAGTACTTTGCCCGAACCAATATCGACTGTCACGACGACAACGACGACACCTTCTTCGGCCAACACTTTACGGTCGCGCAAAACTCCTTGGCCAACGTCTCCCACGATCCCGTCAACATAGAGATACCCAGCCGGAATTCGATCGGCGTGGTCGAGACCCTCGTCAGATAGTTCAACGACATCGCCGTCTTCGCATAACAGAACGTTGTCTTTGGCGACACCCATCAAGATACCGAGCTTCGCATGAGCAACGAGGTGTCGGTACTCGCCGTGCACCGGAACAAAGAATTCAGGCTTGACGATTGACAGATACGTTTTCAGTTCATCAGCTTGAGCGTGCCCGGTCGCGTGAACATCGGCGATTCCCGAATGGATGACTTCGGCTCCGAGGCGCAACAAGCCATCAATCACGCGAGTGACATTGGTTTCGTTTCCGGGAATCGCGTGACTCGACAAAATGACGGCGTCGTGCTCTCCGACTTTGAGCCACTTGCTATCGCCGCGCGCCATCAACGACAGCGCCGACATCGGTTCGCCTTGGCTACCTGTCGAGATGATGCATACCTTGCTCGGCGGGTAGTCATCGGCTTGCTCAATATCAATCAGAGTGTCATCGGGGACTCGTAAAACGCCAAGATCGCGCGCCATGCGCACATTCTTTTGCATTGATCGACCCATCGTTGCAACTTTGCGACCCGTGTCAACAGCGGCATCAATGATCTGTTGAATGCGATGGATATGACTCGCGAAGCTTGCCGTAATGATTCGACGATCGCGATGTTCATGGAACAACGACCACAGCACTCCGCTAATTGATGTTTCACTAGGTGCGTGGCCATGTTCTTCGGCGTTCGTTGAATCGCACAACAACAAACGAATTCCTTCATTTGAAGCGATTGCGCCGATACGTGCTAAATCGGTGCGACGACCATCAACCGGTGTCAGATCTAATTTGAAGTCACCCGAATGAAGGATGACTCCTTGCGGCGTGTGCACCGCAATGGCAAATGCGTGTGGCACCGAGTGCGTGACTGGAATGAATTCAACATCAAACGGACCAATCATTCGCCGTTCGCCATCGCGAACAACAATGAGTTCGGTTTTACCGAGAAGTCCTGCTTCTTCAATGCGATTCTTTGCGAGACCAAGGGTGACGTCCGAGCCGTAGACCGGAAAACTCAGGTCGCGAAGCAAATACTGCAATCCCCCAACATGGTCTTCGTGACCATGCGTTGCCACGCAGGCAACAACGCGATCGGCATTTTCACGTAGCCACGTAAAGTCGGGAAGAACTAAATCGATGCCGTGCATATCGGCATCAGGGAACATCAAACCGCAGTCGATCAATAACAACTTGTCATCTTGTTCGATGACCATGCAGTTGCGACCGATCTCGCCAAGGCCTCCTAGAAAGGCCACGCGGACCGGAGCGGCCATCAGGAAACTCTCTGACGAGACGCTTGCAAGTTAGCCAAAACAGTTTTGGCCTTTTCGGCGACGAAGTCTGCTGGCGGACCCATCGGCAAACGACATTGACCCACATTGAGCCCAAGTAGGTTCATCATGACCTTGCTCGGGATCGGGTTAGGCGACTCATCACCAGTTTCGTACGAGAAGCTTTCGAGCAATGTCTGGTTAATCGCGACTGCACCCGCAGTGTCTCCGGCTTCCCAGCAATCAAACATGCGTTGATGATCGGCAGCTGACCAGTGTGTGGCGACTCCGATAACGCCCACCGCACCAACAGCCATCAAGGGCAGAGTCAATCCGTCGTCTCCGCTGTACACCTCAAAACCGACCGGTGCTTGAGCAATGACATTCGCGGTTTCGGCCGGATTACCCGCGGCATCTTTTAACGCCACAACATTCTTCACTTCGCGAGCCAACTTCAACAAGGTTGATGTGTTGATCTTGCGACCGGTGCGCACCGGAATGTCATAGACCACGACTGGCAGGTTTGAAGATTCAGCAACGGCGCGCACATGAGCCTCAATACCCGACTGCGGCGGACGGTTGTAATAGGGCGCAACGACCAACAATCCAGCGACACCCAACTTGCTGGCTTCTTTAGTCATATGGATCGAGTGCAACGTGTCGTTGGTTCCGGTTCCGGCAATCACCGGAATCGTCACTGCTTCGGCGACGGCAGCAAACAGACTTAAGCGTTCGTTGTCGGTGAGCACTGGGGCTTCACCCGTGGTGCCAGCGATCACTAGTGCATCATTGCCATTGTCTTGCAGCCAACGCGCCAAACGACGCGCGCCATCAAGGTCAAGCGCACCGCTTGCATCAAATGGTGTCACCATTGCGGTGATCACCCGTCCGAAGCGGGCCATCAGAATGAACCCTCGGCTGCGCGGTCAATGCCTTGCGTCAAAATGAGATCTTCGTGGAGTTCCATCCAAACATCGTGGAATGAACCACACATCACACCGGTAAACATATTGTTCGTTCCCCCTACTACCAACTTGCATGTCGACTCAAGACGTGGCAAGTAAGGCGACAAACGTGGAACCACCGCGGCCATTGATGTCACCACGGGTTGAGCAGCAGTATGAAGAGTGACCAAACGCTTGATGACTTCTTGGTCGTACTTGTCGTCCGAGTGATCATTCGGTGCACCATCGCGCAATTGCCAATCACCACACAGATGCTTAAACGTGTCATTGATTTCTAAGAACGAGCGGTAGTGCGGCTTCAAGGCCACCAGATCAAGACCAGCAACATCTTTGGCTAGGGCTTCGGGGTGGGCCGCACGGCCAGCGGGAGTGAGTTGCCACAGCGAACGAGCTTCGCGGAACATCGCCATCTCTTCGGCTTGCAACTCGTGCAAATGCTGATCGACGACGGCCACATCGAGCGCCACGATCTCGGACAAGGTCTCGCTCTTTGAAAAGCCCTTAATTCGCAAAGCGTGATGGGTGAGAAACTTGGGATCTGAACTATTTGACTGTGACCGTGCCATACGCCGTCAAATCTAGTGCGTCAGGTTCATCGGTTATCTATCTATTACCTGCCTTTATTAGGCGCCATGGCGCACTATCGTCTTGCTGTGGGCCAATTTGAGAGCAACGAGACCGACCGCATCAATCTCGTCATTATCTTTGGAGGCCAGTCGGCCGAACACGATGTGAGTTGTTCGACCGCCGCTCATGTGATGAAGGCGGTTAATCCCGATCGATACACGGTCACTGCACTCGGTATCGACCGATTCGGCCAATGGCACCTAGCCGAATCAGCAATGGCGGCCCTCGACCAAGGTCCCGACGCCATCCCTGCTCGACTCGAGGCCTCTGGACGCGCCGTGTCGTCTGCACTTGCGCTCACTGCGGCTTCGGCAAGCGGGTCAACCGTGGTCATGCCACTACTGCACGGACCTCTGGGCGAAGACGGCACAGTGCAAGGACTTCTTGAACTACTTGATGTCCCATATGTCGGAGCCGGAGTCTTGGCATCAGCGGTTGGCATGGACAAAGCCATGTCTAAAGATGTGCTGGCGCGACACGGGATCGCTCAGCCACGTTATGTGGCTGTACGCGACAGCGACATTTCAACATCACGACTTGAACAAATAGCCGCTGAACTTCACTATCCGATCTTTGTGAAACCAGCCAATATGGGCTCGTCTGTTGGTGTGAGTAAAGCCCACGATTTCGATGAGCTTGTTGCAGCAACCGATATTGCAATGACGTACGACGAGTGGCTTGTTTTTGAAGAAGCGATTGTCGGACGCGAGATTGAAGTCGCAGTTCTCGGCAGTCATCAACCGCAAGCAAGTGTCGCTGGCGAAATTGTTCCTGGCCACGAGTTCTACGACTACGAAGACAAATACCTCAGCGACGGTGCTCAACTCATGATTCCTGCGCCGCTCACTGCAGCGCAAAGTGACACCGTTCGTTTACTAGCCATTGAGGTTTTTCAAGCTCTTCGCGGTGAAGGCTTAGCCCGTGTTGACTTCTTCTTAGAAGAAAACGGCCGTGGATTTTTGTGCAACGAAGTGAACACCATGCCCGGATTTACACCGATTTCGATGTACCCGAAACTATGGATGGCAACAGGGGTGAGCTATTCCGACCTCATTGATCAACTTGTTGAACTCGCTCGTGAACGCCACAGTCGACGCCGTCGCAATACCGGTCACTGACTCACGATTTTTCAGGCGTTAACGCCGCGCGCAAAAAGCGAGTCATCTCAAGACGCAGATTTCGCAGACCCGCAATATCTTGTTGCCAACCCACGACACGCAACGCCTCTGGTTCGGTCGCGATTCCAGTCACGGTGGCGTACACCATTGCCACGATGATCGCCGGATTACCTTGACGCAGGCGACCGAGTTCCATTTCTGTTTGCATCCAGGCCACTGCTCGAGCAACAAGTGGGTTCAAATGTTCAGTCATGTATCCCGTAGCACCGCTGGGCAATCGGCTTAACTCGCGGAGCAAACCGAGTAACGCCGGGCGGCGAACAGCAGGGCGAAACACCGCGTGGACGACGGCCTCAAGACGGTCAAGGGGGTCATCGGGGGCCGCACGCATGGCGGCTTCAACCACCACGGTCAATTCAGCAGCCATATTGGCCAAAACTGCCTGGACCAGGTCGTCCTTCGAGGCGAACCAGTACAACAATGACTGCTTGGCGACGCCTACTTCGGCCGCGATTTGATCGAGGCTGACCGAGTCAAAACCCCTGGTACCGAACAGAATCGTGGCGCTTTCGAGGATCCGCTCACGGGTATCTCCCCGACGGTTAGTGGGGGCAGGACGACTGGCCATTCACTATTCATACCAGTCCCACCGCCAAAAATCTCAGATTTCTCTACCAATTGGTAGATAACCGTGGTAAAACTGAAACGTGATTTCCGAAAATCTCCGCGGCAAACGCATCGCAGTCACCGGCGCGACCGGATTTGTGGGTACTGCCCTCGTCGAGCGACTGCTCTTTAGCGTCCCCGATTGTGAAGTCGTTTTACTCGTACGCAACGGCCGACGCACCGCAGCAGCCGAACGAGTGCGTCGTGAGATTCTGAAGAACGACGCATTCGATCGTTTACGTGCAGCCCTTGGTCCCGACTTTGATGCAACGATGCAACGACGCATCACTGTTGTCGCGGGTGACGTCGGAACTGACGGACTTGGTTTGTCTGATGAAGACGCCAAAGCGTTCGCTTCATGCGACACCATCATTCACTCGGCAGCGAGCGTTTCATTCGATTCACCGCTCGACAGTGCAGTCGAAGTCAACTTGCTCGGACCGATGCGTATTGCCGAATTGGTCAATCGTGTTGGCCCACGAGCCGACGGAACCTTTCCTCATCTCGTTGCAGTGAGTACTTGTTATGTCGCTGGTAACCGTCGCGGCACAGCACCAGAACAACTGGTCAGTGCCGGCCCGTTCGATATTGGCCTGAACTGGAAAACAGAAGTAACTGCAGCTCGCCGCTTACGTGGCGATGCCGAAGCCGCAAGCCGTGCACCTGAACAACTCAAAAAGTTTCGTACTGAAGCGCGCTCCGAACTCGGCGCCGCTGGTGCGCCTGCTCTCGCCGAAAAGACCGAGCAGAATCGTGAGCGTTGGGTCAAAGATCAATTAGTCGAAGCCGGTCGTTCACGTGCAGCAAGTGTTGGTTGGCCAGATGCTTATGCATTTACTAAGGCTCTTGGCGAACAGGCGCTACACGAGACCAAGGGCAATGTTCCCGTCAGCATCGTTCGCCCATCAATCATTGAATCTGCATTGGCCGAACCATCACCAGGCTGGATTCGTGGCTTCCGTATGGCCGAACCGGTCATCATTTCGTATGCCCGTGGTTTGCTTGATCAATTCCCCGGAGTACCCGAAGGAACCGTTGACGTTATTCCTGTTGACATTGTCGTGGCGGCAATTATTGCGGTGGCAGCCCTTGGCCCAGAAGACGCACCACACATCACTCAAGTAGCGAGTGGTTCAACCAACCCACTCAAGTATCGAACACTTGTTGACAATGTGCGCGACTGGTTCACCGAACACCCCATCTACGACTCTGAAGGTCAACCGATCGTTGTCGCCGACTGGAAGTTCCCGGGTCGTGGCAAAGTTGAAAAGCAACTCACTCGCGCCAAGTCTTTGATCACCAAGAGTGAGAAGGTTTTGCAAGCACTCCCCTTGCGCGGCACTCAGGCAGATTGGTCGGCGAAACTTGAAGACAAGCGTGGCGACATCGAGCGCGCACTCGAATACGTCGAGCTCTATGGCTTGTACACCGAGTGCGAAGCGATCTATTCGGTCGACAACCTCTTGTCAATTAATGATCGACTAGACGATCACGATCGCAAGACATTTTGTCTTGACCCACGAGTCGTTCATTGGCCGACTTACATCTCGACGATTCACTTACCGTCGATTGTTTTGCATAGCCGCGTCAAGACGACACCTGGTAAGAGCACGCTCGATCGTAGCGATCGCCTTCGTAAGCAGATTCTTGATCCGAAGCGTCATGTCGCAGCCTTCGACCTCGAGAACACATTGATCTCCAGCAACGTCGTCGAAAGCTATTCGTGGCTCGCAACCCGTCGACTCAATTCGCCAGAACGCGTGCGTTACGTTTTGCGCACCATGAAAGAAGCACCCAACTTGCTCTCAATGGATCGCAAGGATCGATCTGACTTCTTGCGCTACTTCTATCGCCGTTACGAAGATGCTCCGGTTGAACAGATCGCCGAAGATTCACGCGAGCTTCTCGCTCAACTCATCATGACCAAGAGCTTCCCAGCGGGTCTTCGTCGTGTTCGTGAACACCGCGCCCTCGGGCACCGAACGATCTTGATTACCGGAGCGATGAGCTTTGCTGTCGAAGGATTGCGTCCACTCTTTGATGAAATCGTCGCCGCCGAAATGACCGTTCGCCCCGACGGAACATATTCGGGCGAACTTGCCAAGGTTCCGCCTACTGGCGAAACTCGCGCTCAGGTTTTGGCCGACTACTGCGCAGCCGAAGGTCTTCGTCTTGAAGAGTCGATCGCGTACGCCGACTCAAGCAGCGACTTACCCATGCTTGAAGCAGTCGGATTCCCGGTTGCCGTGAATCCCGAAACACGACTCGCAACGATCGCCCGTAAGCGCGGATGGCTCGTTGAAAATTGGGAGAAGTCACCAGGCGGTCCCCGTCCACGACTTCCACTCGGACCCATGATGTCTGAACGTGAACAAAAACGATTCTCGGTTCGTAATGGACGTAACTCATATAGGTCGTCAAAATGAAACGGTCGATGACATGAAAGCTCTCAAGATCTCTCGTAAGACGGCAAAGTTTGCCGTGGCTCGTTTGATGAGTCCAGTAAGCACAATTGGTGCGGCAAAGTTTGGACCGTTGTCTTTAGTCAACGAATCGGCACCAACAATGCCCAATGCCGAAGGTTGGCATCGCATTCAGCCTCGGCTTACTGGCATTTGTGGAAGCGACCTTTCACTAGTTGAAGGTCATGCCTCGACATACTTTGATGACTGGGTGTCGTTTCCATTTGTTCCGGGCCATGAAGTTGTTGCCGATTGCGACGATGGTCGTCGCGTTGTTCTTGAACCGGTACTTGGTCATGCATGTCGCGGCTTGCCGTTACCTTTTGAAGGCGCAGCGCCCGGAGACGGTGACGATTACGCCCACCTAGTCGGCGGACATCTCGAACCCGGCATTCAAACTGGATTTTGCACGTCGACTGGCGGGGGTTGGGCAACCGAACTCATCGCCCATGACAGTCAGCTCCATGAAGTACCCGACAGCATGAGCGACGAACAAGCAGTGCTTGTCGAACCAGCAGCTGGTGGAATTCACGCGGCACTCGCCACATGGCCCGCAGTACAAGCAGCGATTCAACGTGGCGAAACTCCGATCGTTGCCGTACTCGGTGCAGGGTCGATGGGACTGTGCGCCATTGCTGGCCTGCGTCGTTACGTTCCGCAAGTACGCATTATCGTTGGTGCTCGCTATCCGCATCAACAAGCATTCGCTCGATCACTCGGTGCCGATGTTGTTGTTCCGGCCGCCGAACTTGCGCGTGCGGTACGCCGCGAATCGGGTGGACATATTGTTGGCGATTACTTGTCGGGCGGTTGCCATGCAACCATCGACGCAGTTGGCTCATCAGACAGCATCATGGATTGCCTGAAGTTCACTCGTCCTCGTGGTCGCGTTGTTCTGCTGGGTATGCCCGCAGTCGTTTCGCTTGATCTCACTGGTTTGTGGCATCGCGAAACCGCTCTGATTGGCGCATATACGTACGGAACTGAATCAATGCCTGATGGCAGCAAGCGCCACACGTTTGATCTCGCGATTGAAACTGCTGCCGATTGCCAACTCAACCGACTTGTCTCAGCGACCTATCGCTTAGACGATTATCAAAATGCCCTTGCCCATGCCGCCGGCGCCGGTCGTCGTGGTGCAGTCAAGATCGTGTTCGACTTACGTGCGTCTGACGCCCGTAACAAGAAGGAGACAAACTAATGCCCCGTCCCGGATTTGTACTAGAAGTCGATAAGTCGACTCCCCCGATTCTCTTTTGGCGTGGTGAAAACTTCTCACTCGAGAAGTTGCCCGCTGGTCGCAGTCGCGTGATCTACGCGCCAGAGCCATTACCCGCAATTGAAGACGTTGATGGCGCTATTCGTCATGCATTACTCAATCCCATCGAGCAAGATCCGTTGCCCGAGCAGTTGTTCCCAGGCATGAAGCTCACCATCGCATTCGACGATGTCAGTTTGCCGCTTCCGAAAATGCAACGCCCCGACATTCGTCAGCGAGTCATTGAGGCAGTTCTTGATATGGCTGCCGATGCTGGTGTCGACGATGTCCACATCATCTCGGCATTGGCCTTACATCGCCGTATGACTGAAGACGAACTGCGCCACGCCGTTGGCGACCGGGTGTACGACGCCTTCGCACCTCGCGGAACTCTCTACCAA
>Ga0255112_1000458_pt1 | contig 12643 bp, 8 predicted proteins | sample Law_Yuk_RepB_8h_FD_188470 | JGI IMG/M metagenome (GOLD analysis project Ga0255112, IMG submission 188470) | Freshwater microbial communities from St. Lawrence River, New York, United States - Law_Yuk_RepB_8h | ecosystem: Environmental > Aquatic > Freshwater > River | place: USA: New York... | reverse complement strand
GATGTGACCGTCTTGCACATACAACACGCGCTTGCCTTGGGCGCGGTGCGTGGCCAATACAGGGTGGTGCGGGTCAACGGCAAAGAAGGTCACTTGCCCGGGGCAGTTGTGGGCCATGGCGGCCACCATCGGGTCGCTGGCATTCAACACAGCCATGCCTTGGGGTGACACGTTTTGCACAATGACGCGCTTGAGCACCGCCAAGTCTTCAACCGTACTGATGTAGTTCAAGCCAAGGTGGTCACCCGATCCAATGTTGGTCACCACAGCGACTTGGCAGCGGTCAAACGCCAGTCCCTCGCGCAACATGCCGCCGCGCGCCGTCTCGAGCACAGCAGCATCCACATCGGGGTGCATCAATACGCTGCGCGCACTGCGCGGACCACTGCAGTCGCCCGTGTCAAGTTGAAGCCCATTGACGTACACACCGTCGGTATTGGTCATGCCCACGCGCAACCCGCTGGTTTTGAGCAAATGGGTACATAAACGCACTGTGGTGGTTTTGCCATTGGTGCCTGTCACCGCAATGACGGGAATGCGTCCGTCTTGACCCGCCGCAAACATGGTGTCGATGATGGCGCTGCCGACATCACGACCTTTGCCGAAAGAGGGTTGCAAATGCATGCGCAAACCGGGCGCAGCGTTCACCTCAACGACACCGCCATTTTGTTCTTCCAATGGTTTGATGACAGATTCACACACCACGTCCACACCGCACACATCGAGCCCGACCATTTGCGCGGCCATGACCGCACGCGCGGCCACTTCGGGATGTACGTCGTCGGTGACATCGGTGGCGGTTCCCCCAGTAGATAAATTTGCGTTGTTGCGCAGCACGACGCGCGAGCCTTTGGTCGGCACGCTGTTTGCGTCATAGCCTTGTTCTTTCAATCGTGCGAGCGCGATGTCGTCGAAACGGATTTTGGTAAGAGATGTGGCGTGACCGTCGCCACGGCGCGGGTCTGAGTTGACTTTCTCAACCAGTTGACGCACGGAAGATGTGCCGTCACCCACCACCAACGGCGGTTCACGGCGTGCGGCGGCGACCATGCGGTCACCGACCACCAGCAAGCGGTAATCGCTGCCTGGCAAAAAACTCTCGACCATGATGTCGTCACGGTATTCGAGCGCGTTGTTGTACGCCAGCATGACTTCTTCGCGGGTACGGATGTTGACCACCACGCCTTTGCCTTGGTTGCCATCGCGTGGTTTGACTACCACTGGTAAGCCAATTTCTTGTGCTGCTGACCAAGCGTCTTCTGCGCTTTTCACAGGGCGGCCCAGCGGCACCGGTACCCCGGCAGCTTGAAGCATTTTTTTGCTGAGTTCTTTGTCTTGCGCAATCGATTCTGCGATGGCGCTGCTCGCATCCGTTTCTGCGGCCTGTATGCGACGTTGTTTGCTGCCCCAGCCAAATTGCACCAAGCTAGCGTCAGTGAGTCGACGATATGGGATGCCGCGGGCTAATGCTGCATCGACGATGGCGCCTGTTGATGGACCAAGGCGAATGTCTTCGTCCAACTCTTGCAATTCTTGCAATGCCTTATCCACATCAAATTGCTTGGCACCGAACGCCGTCAGACAGAGTTGCTCACTGAGTTGCATGGCGAGTTTGCCGACTTGCTCGACCGTGTACTCCACCACCACTTGAAACAAACCTTCTTCGGGCGTGGCTGTGGTGCGGCTGAAAGTAACCGGACAACCGGCTTGAATTTGTAAATGCAGCGCCACAGCTTCGAGGGCGTGCGCCATGCTAAGGTGCGCGTCGCGTTCACCGGGTTGCAAACGGCCTAAGCCCGGGAACAAATGGCGCAGTCGTTTTTCAAAGGCTTGATCATCGGCGCTGAGGTCGCTTTCAAGGCCGGGTGCGCATCGCACCATGGCTTCGATGGCGGTATGGCGGGTCCACAGGTTGGGACCGCGCAATGCGCGAATACGGGTGACTTCCATCAGGCTTTCATCCTTGCTAAATCTACATTGGCAATCGCAGACGGTTGCCCGTAATTTTTCAGGCCGGCGCGAATCAAGTCGGGTGTCATGTCCAGGGCCCAGGCAACCGCTACCGACGCGAGCAAATTGTGCGTGCTGAGTTTGCCGTCGCTCAGGTGTTTGGCGATGGCTGGGAAATCCAGTTGCAGCAAACTTTGTTCATGTGTACCGCGCGACATCATCACTTGACCGTTTGAAAAAAACACAACCCGCCCCTGTTTGGCGAGGTGCTGTTGAATATGCGCATTGTGTTGATCAGCAGCATAAAAAATGACTTCGCCGTCGCATAGCTCTGCCAGTTCAACCACAGCTTCGTCTTCGGCGTTCAATACAGCTGCGCCCTCGGGTAACACCAGGTCAATTTGGGTGCGCACCACATTGCGTACCTGCTCGGGCGTGAGGATGTCGTGGTCTTCCAAGCCGCTATGGTCCGGCATGCCGGTGAGCACACCGACATGGCAGCGGTCATAGGGCAGACCTTCATCCAACACTTGCAAGGGCGTGTTTTCAAAAACGGCTGCATCAAGCGCACGGTTGATGAGAAGTCGTTGGCTGGCTTCAAACACACGTGCGTCTTTGGGATCCACCAGACGCTGGTCCATGAACAAGCCGCGTGCTGACGCAAGTCCTGTGCGTTGCCCTGAGAGATGAATCAACCAATTGACCAGATGCGCCAGTTCGGTGGTCTGGGTGCGCCCCATGATGCCAACCACAGGGATGCGTGTGGCTTGCTGCGGTTCGAACAAATGCGACACGATGGCCTGACCCACAGGCCGAGGCTGGCCGATGGCGGGTTTTAAGTGCATGAGCAAACCGGGACCTGCATTCACCTCAACAACAGCCCCGCCTTGTGCCAGCAGAGGTTTGCTGATGTCTTGCGCGACCAGGTCGATGCCGGCGATGTCCAAGCCCACCACACGCGCTGCCAGCACCACCACCGCAGCGACTTCAGGGTGAACAAGATCAGTCACGTCTATGCCCATGTTGCCGGTGCGCTGTACTACTGCCACGCGGTCTTTCTCGGGAATGCTGTCTGCCGTCAAGCCTTGGCGCTGCAACTCCAGCACCGCAGTGGGCAAGTCTCTCAAACGAATGGTGTCCAGAGGAAAGTCTTCTTCTTCGCCGCGCCGTGGGTCGGAGTTGATTTGTAATTCAATCAATTCTTCAACAGTGTGCACACCGTCACCAATAATGCGTGCGGTTTCGCCGCGTGAGGCAGCCACGACTTGGTTGCCGACCACCAACAAGCGGTGTTCATCGCCAGGTATGAACCGCTCGACCATGACATCGGTGCCTTCGCGTTGCGCCACCAAAAATGCAGCTTCGATGTCTTCACGATGACGCAAGTCCAGCGCCACGCCACGGCCATGGTTGGCGTCGGTGGGTTTGACAACAACCGGCAGACCGATGTTTTGCGCCACTGCCCATGCCTCATGGGAAGAGTTGACTACCTCACCTGTGGGAATTGGAACACCGCATTGGCTGAGTAATGATTTGGTCAGGTCTTTGTCACTGGAAATACTTTCAGCGATGGCGCTGGTGCGATCGGTTTCAGCAGTCCAAATGCGCCGCTGTAACGACCCGTAGCCCAGTTGCACCAAATTGCCCGACGTGAGGCGAATGGAGGGTATGCGGTGTTCGGTGGCCGCATCCACAATGCATGCAGTGCTTGGCCCCAGGCACAAGCGATCGACCAAGCTTTTGAGTTTGCTGACAGTGTCTTTGAGGTCAAAAGCGGTGTTGTTGATAGCGGCCATGACCAAGTCGCGGGCGGCGGTCATGCTTGCTTTGCCTACTTCCTCTTGACGGGTGCGTATCACGACTTTGTAGACGCCACGTTGACTGGTCTCGCGTGCTTTGCCAAAACCCACTTGCATGCCCGCCAAGGTTTGCAATTCAATGGCTACATGTTCCATGATGTGTCCGCACCATGTGCCTTCGTTGAGACGTTGTAAAAACCCGCCGCGTTCACCGATGCCGCAACGGTGCTCGACCATGCCGGGCAACCAAGCATTTAACCGTTCGACAAAACCGGGCAGTGTGTGTGAGGGGTGGTCTTCCAAATTGCCTAAGTCGACCCAGGCTTCAATAACGGGTCGGTAGGTCCATACATTGGGGCCACGCAAATAACGCATGCGCAATATGGCGATATCAGGAAATGTCATGGGAGGGATAAAACTTATGTATGCGGAGCAAAAGACTGGGAGTGACGCAGGGTTAGAATGGTTTCACTGTAGGTCATCATAAAAAGAATGAATATTCCGTCTCAAGTTGCGCCAGTGCTGCTGGATGTGCCAGCCTCGTGGCGTCGGGAACTGCAGCTTCAATTGGCATCAGAAGAAAACGTTCTAGCTTGGCTGGAGGTTGACCTCGATCCCCGATTGTATTTCGCCAACAGCTTGCTGGTTCTTACGGGTGAACGATTGCTTTGGTGTGTGCCCGATACACAGAATGCTTGGCATAGCTTGTCATTGCATGAGACACAGCACATGGAATTGTCTGACCATGCCGGCGTGGGTCATTTGCGGTTGCTCGATTCGCAGCAGCAACTGGCCGATTGGCGCTTTACATTGGGTCGTCACCTGCAAGCCAGTGGGTTGCTGACCCGCTTTAACCAACGCATGGCAGGGCATGCTGAAGGTGTCGCGCAGGCTTGGTGTGAGGTGTGTCATGCGCCATTGGGTAGCGCAGATGCCAGCTGTCGCAGTTGCGAGTTGGCGCAAGAAGAGACACCAGCATCCACATGGAGTTTGTTTCGCTTGTGGCGCTTTGCCAAGCCTTACCAAGGTCAGTTGTTCTTGGGTTTTTGTTTGACACTGGCCTCAACCGCTGCCACGTTGGTCCCGCCTTATCTGACCATGCCTCTCATGGACGATGTGTTAATTCCATTTCAAAATGGGCAGCAAATCGATACCTCTTTGGTCACCATGTATTTGGGGGGCTTGTTGGGTGCGGCATTGTTCGCATGGGGATTGGGTTGGTTCAAAACCTACGTGCTGGCTTTGGCGTCAGAGCGTATCGGTGCCGACCTGCGGTCGACCGCCTATGAGCATTTGTTGAAACTTTCTTTGGAATATTTTGGCGGTCGCCGCACGGGCGACTTGATGACGCGCATTGGCAGTGAAACCGACCGTTTATGCGTGTTCTTGTCTTTGCATTTGCTGGACTTCGCCACGGACGTGCTGATGATTTTGATGACGGCCATTATCTTGTTCAGCATCGACCCTTGGTTGGCTTGCGCCACCTTGCTGCCGTTGCCGTTCATTGCGTGGTTAATACATATGGTGCGTGACCGCTTGCGCACAGGTTTTGAAAAAATAGATCGGGTCTGGTCTGAATTAACCAATGTATTGGCCGACACCATCCCGGGTATTCGTGTGGTCAAAGCCTTTGCCCAAGAGCAACGCGAAGCACACCGATTTCAAGAAGCCAACAAACACAATCTGGCGGTGAACGATCGCATCAATTTTTTATGGTCGCTGTTTTCACCCACGGTCACGCTGGTCACTGAAATCGGTTTACTGGTGGTGTGGGCATTTGGTATTTGGCAAGTCGCTCACCATCAGGTCACGGTGGGTGTATTGACCGCATTTCTCGCCTACAGCACACGTTTTTATGCGCGGCTTGACGCCATGAGTCGCATCGTGTCACACACACAAAAAGCTGTCGCAGGAACCAAGCGTATCTTTGAAATTTTGGACCATGTCTCCAGCGTTCCTGAACCTTTGAACCCCGTGGCTTTGCCTGAAGTGGTGGGTCGCATTCAAATCAGTAACGCTGGTTTTCGCTATGGCAACCGTGCGGTGATCAAAGACTTGACGCTGGACATTGCCCCCGGCGAGATGATTGGTTTGGTGGGACAAAGCGGTTCAGGTAAAAGCACTTTGGTGAATTTGTTATGCCGCTTTTATGATTTGAGCGAAGGGGCGATTCGCATAGACGGCACCGACATCAGAGACATTCGCATTGCTGATTACCGACGCCATATCGGTTTGGTATTGCAAGAACCTTTTTTATTTTTCGGCACCATCGCTGACAACATCGCCTACGGAAAACTTGGGGCGTCGCGCGAAGAAATTGTGGCCGCAGCCAGAGCCGCACATGCCCATGAATTTATTTTGCGCCTGCCGCAGGGCTACGATTCATTGGTGGGTGAACGCGGACAAAGTCTGTCTGGAGGTGAGCGTCAGCGTATTTCCATTGCACGCGCTTTGCTGATTGACCCGCGCATATTGATCATGGACGAAGCGACATCTTCGGTTGACACCGAGACCGAGCAAGAAATTCAAAAAGCGCTAGACAACTTGGTGCGTGGGCGCACCACTATCGCGATTGCACATCGCTTGTCCACCTTGCGCCGTGCCGATCGATTGGTGGTGATGGAACATGGCCAATTGGTGGAACAAGGTCAGCATGATGAACTGCTGGCCAGTCAAGGCGCTTACTGGCGTTTGTACGAAGCGCAGGCGCGCCAAAAGCAAGCCGAGGAAATGGGTTTGACGCTCGGCACGCGCAAGGAGCAAAAGGTATGAGCCACGCGGCATTCGAGTTGAGCCTGTCCGATCAAGGACATTGGCAATTGCGTTTGCATCAGGAGTTGCACCAACCCGTGGTGGTGGTGCGCGCATTCCCAATTGGGGCACCCGATGAAGCAGTGTCTATTTTGGACGCAGACGGGCACGAACTCTTGTGGTTGGCCGAACCTTTGACCCTGCCCGACCAACAAAAAAAAGCTGTTTTTGCTGCACTTCAAGCACGTGAATTCATGCCTGAAATTCAACGCGTAGACAGTGTCAGCAGTTTTTTAACCCCATCAACGTGGACAGTGCAAACCCACCGTGGTGTGACGCAGTTTGTGTTGCGTGGTGAAGAAGATATTCGCCGCATCAGTGCCAAAACCCTGATCGTGGCCGATGAACACGGCGTGCAGTTTTTGATTCGCGATTTACCAGCGCTTGATCGTCACAGTCGAAAATTGCTTGACCGATTTTTATAAGCTGAGCTATTGAAGACCAGTAGTTGTCATCATTTAAATGACGCACACTCATGGGCCATTTTTTTACCGCGTATCCAGCAAGGACTTTTTGCATCGTTGTCCACAGAAGGTAAACCCTCCATATCGATACGAACAGGCAGCGTATCAAAACGGGTCACGCCGAGTTTGTCCAAATACAGTTTTACAACCCATGCTTTGCGCTGGTAGTCGTTGTCGGTTTCTTTCATCACAAAGTTGCCAACGCTGAAGATGACTGGCTTGCCTTTGTAAATAGTAATATCTTGCGTGACATGCGGGTGCCCGCCAATGACCGCATCTGCACCTGCGTCGATCATGCGTTGTGCAAGCGTGCGTTGTCTGGCATTGGCTTGTGTTTCATTCTCCCAACCCCAGTGCATGATAGGAATAACCAAATCAGCGCCATGTCGTTGTCTGGCCGCTTTGATGTCAGCTACCACTTGATGGTCTTCGCTCCAAGCCACACCGGGCGTGTTGTGTCCAGCCTCAAAACTGCGCGGGTGAAATTCGTTGTAGCTCAGTACAGCAATGCGCAAACCGTGGCGATGGAACAGCAATGGTGTGTGTGCTTGTTTCAAGTTCAAGCCGCCGCCGACTTGTTCAAGACCGGAGCGCTTTATCAGTTGCAGCATGTCGGCAAATGCCGCAGGCCCAAAGTCGCCACTGTGGTTGTTAGCCAGTGCAACCGCATCAAAATGTTTTTTTAAGACGGTAAGTACACGCGGGTGGGCTTTGAACGTGTATACCTTGTCACCGGCTTGCCCCAGAGTTGACACCACACATTCAAGGTTGGCGATGCGGATATCCGCATTTTTCAAGTAGCTTTCAAATTCAGCAAACGGGTCGCCACCTTGCGCAATCAGCTCTCCTGCAGCGTCGTCCAACACCGTGTCACCCGCAAACACCAGGCTGACCTCTTGTGCGGCATGTGCGCCCATGGCAATACCCATCGACACGATCAAGCCCCATAACCCTATAAATCTGTGGCGATTTTTCACGGCTTGATACCGCCCAACCAGCAACGGTAAATCAGTTCCCGCTCAATCGGACCGCCATAAATGTGTTGCTCCCCAGTGAGCAGCACGGGTTGTCGACTGGGCTTGAAGGGAGGGAAATACTTGGCTTGTTGCAGCAGTACAGGGCGCGGGTCTTGTTGCAGATAGGTATAAATCTGCACGTGGTCCAATTTGCCGCGTGTGGCAGACATGACCACTTTGAACAAAAAGCGCTCGGCAATGTCAACGGGTGCGACCTCATAGGGCTCAGCCACCGGAGTGGCATGCACCACCTGAGTGGCGCCTGCATAGGTCACTTCACAACGCAAAAAAGGGCTGGCATTCGCCATGTGAACTGCCATGAAACAAGCTGCTATGCCGAAACGAAACAAGCGACTGAAATGTCGCGGTGTAAGAGGTTGCATGGCAGTCGTGGTGTGTGCAGGTGTTTAGCTGAAAAGGTTTTTCAGCTTATCAGCCCATCCTGCTTCTGAAGGCGAGTGTTTGTCTCCGCCTTTTTTCAATGACTCATCAAGTTCTTTGAGCAATTTGCGTTGGGGCTCAGTTAACTTAACCGGAGTTTCCACAGTGATGTGGCAATACAAGTCGCCAGGAAAGCTGGAACGAACACCTTTGATACCTTTGCCGCGCAATCTGAATTGCTTGCCGGTCTGCGTGCCTTCAGGCAAGTCGATAGCCGCTTCACCGCTGAGTGTGGGTACTGAGATTTCTCCACCCAAAGCAGCAGTGGTGAAACTGATCGGAACCGCGCAATGCAAATCGTCGCCGTCGCGCTGAAACACATCGTGTTTCTTGATGCGAATTTCAATGTACAAATCGCCGGGCGGGCCGCCATTGGTGCCGGGCTCACCGTTGCCGGTGCTGCGTATGCGCATGCCGTCGTCAATGCCCGCAGGAATTTTGATCTCCAGTGTTTTTTGGCGCTTGATCTTGCCTTGGCCATGGCATGGCGTGCATGGATCTGTGATGATCTTGCCAGTGCCGCGACAGTGGGGACAATTTTGTTGCACACTGAAAAAACCTTGGCGCATTTGGACCACGCCCTGTCCTTGGCAGGTGCCGCAGGTTTTGGGTGAAGTGCCAGCTTTTGCGCCTGTGCCGTGGCAGGTGTCGCATTCATCAAAGCTGGGAATGCGGATTTCACTTTCTTTGCCCGCTGCCGCTTCTTCGAGGCTGACCTCCATGGCATAGCTCAGGTCATTGCCGCGAAACACTTGGCGGCCACCGGCTTGCTGTCGGCGCGTTTGACCAAAAATGTCACCGAAAATATCACCAAAGGATTCACCGAAACCACCAAACCCGCCCGCACCAGCGCCGGGGCCGCGCATGTTCGGATCTACACCGGCATGGCCAAACTGGTCATAGGCTGCACGCTTTTCAGCGTCAGACAGCATTTCATAGGCTTCTTTGGCTTCTTTGAATTTGACCTCAGCAGAGGCGTCACCCTGGTTTCGGTCAGGATGGAATTTCATTGCCAATTTGCGGTACGACTTTTTGATTTCGTCATCGCTGGCGTTTTTGGGAACTCCCAAAACTTCGTAAAAGTCGCGTTTAGTGGCCATGTGTGTGCTGCATAAAAAAGTGCCAACGCCGCGTCGATCTTCTCAGACCATGACGCGGCGAGGCGGGGGTTGAAAGGTCAGGGCTTTTTGACTTCCTTGACCTCGGCATCGACCACATTGTCGTCGTGCGGTTTGTCTGCCCCTGCTTCAGCAGAGGGGGCGGCGCCAGCGTCTTGCTGGGCTTGCATGTTGGCATACACCATCTCGCCGAGTTTTTGCGCAGTCGTCATCAGGCTTTCTGTTTTTGCATCAATCAGCGCTTTGTCTTCGCCTTTGAGAGCATCTTCCACCTCTTTGACAGCGGCTTCAATTTTTTCTTTTTCACCCGATTCAAGCTTGTCGCCGTGTTCGGTCAGCGATTTTTTCACGCTGTGAACTGAGGCTTCGGCCTGGTTGCGCGACTGCACAATTTCCAGTTTTTTCTTGTCCTCGGCAGCATTGAGTTCAGCGTCCTTGACCATTTGTTGAATTTCAGCTTCGTTCAATCCAGAGTTGGCCTTGATGGTAATTTTGTTTTCCTTGCCGGTGGCTTTGTCTTTTGCGCCGACATGCAAAATACCGTTGGCGTCAATGTCAAACGTCACTTCGATTTGCGGTGTACCGCGCGCAGCAGGCGGGATGCCTTCAAGGTTGAATTCACCTAATGATTTATTGCCACTGGCCATTTCGCGTTCACCTTGGAACACCTTGATGGTCACCGCAGGTTGGTTGTCGTCTGCGGTGGAAAAGGTTTGCGCAAACTTTGTGGGAATGGTGGTGTTTTTGGTGATCATTTTGGTCATGACACCGCCCAATGTCTCGATGCCTAAAGACAACGGTGTCACGTCCAGCAGCAACACGTCTTTGCGGTCGCCTGACAACACCTGGCCTTGAATCGCAGCACCGACGGCCACGGCTTCATCAGGATTCACATCACGGCGCGGCTCTTTGCCGAAGAATTCTTTGACCTTCTCTTGTACTTTGGGCATGCGGGTCATGCCGCCCACCATGATCACGTCGTCAATGTCGCCGACAGACACGCCTGCATCTTTGATGGCAGTGCGGCAAGGGGCAATAGTGCGCTCGATCAACTCATCCACCAAGCTTTCTAGTTTGGCGCGGTTGAGTTTGATGTTCAAGTGCTTCGGGCCGGATGCGTCAGCCGTGACGTAAGGCAGGTTGATATCAGTGCCAGTGGTTGAAGACAATTCAATCTTGGCTTTTTCTGCGGCCTCTTTCAGGCGTTGCAAGGCCAATACATCTTTAGATAAATCGACGCCGGAGTCCTTTTTGAACTCGGCGATGATGAAGTCGATGATGCGTTGGTCAAAGTCTTCACCGCCCAAGAAGGTGTCGCCGTTGGTGGACAACACTTCAAATTGCTTTTCGCCATCGACATCGGCAATTTCAATGATGGACACGTCAAATGTGCCGCCACCCAAGTCATACACCGCAATTTTGCGGTCGCCTTTTTCGGTCTTGTCCAAGCCAAAAGCCAGAGCTGCAGCGGTGGGTTCATTGATGATGCGTTTGACATCCAAGCCGGCAATGCGTCCAGCATCTTTGGTGGCTTGGCGCTGGCTGTCATTGAAATAAGCCGGTACCGTGATAACGGCTTCTGTGACTTCTTCGCCCAGATAGTCCTCGGCGGTTTTCTTCATCTTGCGCAGCACTTCCGCGCTGATTTGCGGCGGCGCCATTTTCTGGCCGCGCACTTCCACCCAAGCGTCACCGTTGTCGGCCTTGGCAATGGTGTAAGGCATCAGGTCGATGTCTTTTTGCACTTCTTTTTCGTCGAACTTGCGGCCGATCAAACGCTTGACGGCATACAGCGTGTTGCGTGGGTTGGTCACTGCTTGGCGTTTGGCGGACGCGCCGACCAGAATTTCGCCGTCTTCTTGGTAAGCAATGATGGACGGCGTAGTGCGCGCGCCTTCAGCGTTTTCAATCACCTTGGTGGTGTTGCCTTCCATGATGGCCACGCATGAGTTGGTGGTGCCGAGGTCAATGCCGATGATTCTTCCCATTTTTTTCTCCTGTGCGATTCAGCCCCCAAAGGCAGCTGATTCATTTCCTAAAGTGATGTTGAACAGTTGTGGATAAGTCGGTGGATTTCAAGTGCGCTGCATGTGAACAAGAATGTCACTTAGGTGCAGTCACGGTGACCAGCGCCGGGCGCAGCACCCGGTCGGCGATTAAGTAACCCTTTTGTAGAACCGTAACAACAGTGTTGGGTTCTTGCTCGGCAGCAACCACGGAAATGGCTTGGTGATGGTGCGGGTCAAATTTAACGCCCGCTTCTGGATTGATTTCAATCACTTTGTGGCGTTCGAGTGCAGATTTCAGCTGCCTTAATGTGGCCTCTGAGCCTTCGCGCAATTGCTCGGCAGTGGCGTCTGCAATGGCCAAGCCAGCAGACAGACTGTCCGCCACAGGCAACAGGCTTTCTGCAAATGCTTCAACCGCAAATTTGCGCGCTTTTGACACTTCTTCATCGGCGCGGCGACGGGCGTTTTCAACCTCTGCCTTGGCGCGTAAAAACTGGTCGGCCAAATCGGAATTGGCAACTTTGAGGTTGGCCAGTTCAGCCTGTGCATCAGCCAAAGGGTCCAAGGAATACGCCTGAGGGTCAGGCGCGGGAGTTGAGGTTGCGTCCATGACAGGTTCGGTGTTGCCCGTGTTTTCAGACGGGTGAGGGGTTTGGGGGTCAGACATACGGTTGAAAGATGAACTTTTGATACAGGCTTTTAGTTGGGAGGGGTTTGTCTGAATTCAAGAGGCCACGTTTGAAGGGTTTGAAATTTCACTGAAACTAAAAATTTGTTTAGATTCAATCAAAAAAATAGCGGTATTTAGTTTATTTAATGACTATTTATAACCAAAAAAAATTAATATCGGGGATTCACATCCTAGGTTTTCACCATGCCCAGACAATTCATATTCAACAGATTGAGCAAACAATTGCAGGAGCAAGACATCAGCTACACAAAGGTGGCGGAACACTTACAGATGACTGTCACTGCCACCAAACTCATTTTTGAGACCCATGACTGCACGCTCAGTTGTATCGAAAAGATCTGTGG
>Ga0255112_1000453_pt1 | contig 12700 bp, 10 predicted proteins | sample Law_Yuk_RepB_8h_FD_188470 | JGI IMG/M metagenome (GOLD analysis project Ga0255112, IMG submission 188470) | Freshwater microbial communities from St. Lawrence River, New York, United States - Law_Yuk_RepB_8h | ecosystem: Environmental > Aquatic > Freshwater > River | place: USA: New York... | reverse complement strand
GTAGACATCCTTGCCACCGGTCGAATCTTTTTCGGCCTTTACAACGACGTGACGCTCCGCCTTGGTGTCATCGGCAACAAGGAAGTCCATTGGAGAGCCCTTGCTCGCATCGATGGTCGGGACAAGCGTATCAATCGTGACTGCTTTGCCATCAATGGAAACAACTTTGTCCCCTGCTCGTAAACCAGCAATCGCAGCCGGCTTACCAGGCATCACCTGACCAATCTGCGCGGTCATCGATGGCTTACCGTAGACGGCAAACAACAACACATATCCCAGATAGCCCACGAGGAGCGAGGCAAGCGGACCTGCAAGAATGACTGCAAAGCGCTGATGCACTGGGCGCTTGTTGAAGCTATCTTCATCGACGAGCGCTTTCTCTTCGGTATCGCCAGCTTCTTCTTCAATCTCCATCCCGCGAATCTTTACAAAACCGCCAAGAGGATAGAGACGCAGTGTGTATTCCAGAATGCCTTGTCGCGCGATGGTTACGATTTTCGGTCCAAATCCCACGGCAAACTCAAGGATTGGCATTTTGAATGCACGGGCGGCAAGAAAGTGGCCAAGTTCGTGAAACACGACGAGGATAGCGAAGACGACAACGAATGAAATCGCTGACTCAAGCATCGCCAAAGAAAACATCGATTTAAGAAGCGCCAATGTGTTTCTCCAAGCACGATGTCACATAGGCCCGCGCCTGTGTATCGACATCCAAAATGTCCGTTAAGCTCATCGGATCCAAACGTTGCACCGTGTCCATCGCATCTGCGACGATGTCGTGCATTTGGGCGAACGAGCACTTGTCTTCTAGAAAGCCAGCAACGACGGCTTCGTTCGCAGCATTCATCACAGCGGGTACCGTACCGCCATTACGCAGCGCTTGCCGTGCAAGTTCCAAAGCGGGGAATTTTCCAGTATCAGGGGCCTCAAACGTAAGCGTCCCCATTTGAGTTGGGTGTAATCGGGGAATGCCGGTATCCAGCTTGATTGGATGCAAGAGCGCAATCTGGATCGGCAGGCGCATATCCGGATATCCCAGCTGAGCGAGAAGGGAGCCATCCGTGAACTCAACCAGCGAATGCACAATCGATTGCGGATGCACGACGACATCGACGCGGCTTTCAGGGATTCCATAAAGCCAGCACGCCTCGATGATCTCAAGGCCTTTGTTCATCATCGATGCAGAGTCAATGGTTATCTTTCCGCCCATTTTCCACGTGGGGTGGTTTAGCGCATCGGAAATGGTTGCGTTTTGAATCTGTTCAGCTGACCAGTTCCGGAATGGTCCGCCGCTAGCCGTGAGGTGCATGCGGTCGATGGTTTCTGGTGCATAGCCTTGCATCGCCTGAAACAAAGCTGAGTGCTCGCTATCAATCGGTAGCAGCGTTGCGCCGTGGTCCGCAGCTAGCTGCATCACAAGTGCACCTGCCGCAACCAAAACCTCTTTTGTCGCAATACAGACGCGGAGCCCGCGCTTGCAGGCTGCGATAGTCGCTTCGAGGGCCGCGGCCCCGCTTACTGCGACAACAACGGTGTCAACACGCGGGTCCATGACAGCATCGACGAGTACAGATGGTCCGTATGTGCGTGTGGCGGACGCCGTCGCCTGCGGGAAACGTTTTGCCTGCTCCGCGAGCAGTGGTGAGCTTCGATTTGCCACGAGATGAATCACATCGATGTGATCTGTACCGATGCGCTCAATGACATCGAGTGTTTGCGTTCCAATCGATCCGGTTGAGCCAAGAACGGCAACAGATTTGCGCATGCCCATTATTCTACCGGGAGAGATTAAGGAATCCTGTAGTTATCTGCGGTTTGCGTTGACTACGATGTTCTTACATCCTATAATTGCGCCGCAGTGCAAAGCCAACAAGCTGACAATAACCGACTTGGTTTTCCCGCGCAGGACGCTGTGTTGGATGGCCCGGTATTGACGTGGACCATTCATCTGGCCAAGGAAATGCCAGCCAAATTGTGTCTGGTTATCATCGGATACGGAGCAGCGATGCTCGCATGGTGGTACTTCCTGCCTGTCCCGGCCGCACTTTTGTTGCCCTTAGTCGCTTTGACGAGCGCCATGAGCGAGTTCCTCTTTCCTGTTACGTACACGATAGACGATGTAGGTATCTCGCAAAAATGCCTCCCGTTCTTCAATCGCCATATCGCGTGGACCGATGTCCGTCGTGCATCGGCGGGTCGGGATGGTTTTTTCGTTTCAACGCTCCGTCTTCCAAGTCGCCTGGATCAGTTCCGGGGAATCCGTATCAATCCCCGTGGAAACGATGCGGCAGTTCGTGCTGTGATTACTAAGCGTATGGAGCTGATGCGGGAAGGACTGGCGACATGAACCTTCGAAATGCATTTTCTCTGAATGAGGATGAGCTTCCAGCGGCTGAGCGTGAGACCTTGATTCAGTCACTCGCAGAGTTCGTCGTGAAGCGTGGTCTTTCAGTCCCTGCGATCTTGGCACTCGACATGCACAGGCCGCTTGCCCATACAATGGGGGCTGGTGTGGTTGTAATGACTCCGATCCTTGGTCCGCTGTTCGGTTTGGCGCGGATGGAACAAGCAAAGTCGCTGTTGACATCAAGGGACGGAGTTGAATGTCTGATACAAAGAATCGAAGAATTGACCGTACTCAAATCCGGTGGTCTTAACGATGTTTCCCGAGGAGAGGCTCCCAGTTAAATGAACCATGCAACATGGCCAGCCCGTGTAATCCTGATTGTCATTTCGGCCGTAATCGTCTGGACAGTCATCGCAGCACAGCGTGGCAAGAAATTGTTTATCCGCCGTATCCCGGGATTGACTGCTATCGATGAAGCTGTTGGACGCGCCGTTGAGATGGGGCGCGGAATTCTGTTGTCATCGGGCCTTGGCGGTATCGATGTCGTGACGCTGCAGGCATTAGCGATCTGTACCAATATCGCATCTGCCGCCGCACGGTATGGAACCAAGGTTCAGATGCCAATCTACGAAGCGGCATTGTTGCCAATCGCCGAAGATGCAATCAGCTCCGCATACAACAAAGCTGGGCGCAGTGATGCATTTTCATCCGATGATGTCCGTTACCTCTCCAACCAGCAGTTTGCGTATGCGGCTGGCGTAGCGGGGATGATCCAGCGCGAGCAGTATGCTGCAACATTCCTTTTCGGAACCTTCTTCGCAGAATCGTTGATCATGGCTGAGAACGCGAATATGGTTGGAGCCATTCAAGTAGCCGGCACGCCAAGCACGACCCAGATTCCATTCTTTATTGCCAGCTGCGACTATGTCATCATCGGGGATGAATACTACGCTGCAACGGCCTACCTCACCCGCCAGCCTACATTGCTTGGTTCGATGATTGGGCAGGACAGGGTCAAAATAGCAATTCTAGTGACCGTGATGCTGGGCTTTCTCCTAACAATGGTCAAGCTGCCTCTGGTGAAAAACTTGTTCGAGGACAAGGACATGCCGGCAGCCAGCTACTATTCACCAGCAAAGGGAGGTAAGTGATGTTTCAGGTACAACACGGAGCCGCTCTCTACACCCATCTTGCGGGTGCGGCAGTGGTTTCCGTCATCCTCTTCTTTGCGCTGACACTGGTTCCAACCAAGCTTAGACGTCCATTAATCATGGCCGTGACGTTCGCCGCAGGATTGTTCTACGCGCTTGAGTTCTTCTGGCCAGTGAGTGGTCCTGAAAGCGATCAAAAGAACTTCCTGACATCGTATATCAAGCCATTTTCAGACATCACCACCGTGTTACAGTCCTTCGCTCTGGGCCTCGGTGTGTATTCCCTCGTCTCGATACACTTGCGCAAGGTGGCACGAACTCAATCCGGCTGGGCATATTCCCTTGTCTTGATCGTAAGCATGATCGTGATGGTCATCGCACACATCGGCAAGGAATACATCAAGGCTCCGTGGGTACATCAGCTAAACGAATTTGCGTATTCCGGCTTGATGAAAAGCCTTGATGCGACGATGTTCTCTATCATCGCGTTCTATATAGTTTCCGCGGCCTACAGAGCCTTCCGTATCCGATCAACGGAAGCCACGATCCTTTTGGTTTCCGCAGGCATTATCATGCTCGGTCAGGTAGCCATTGGTCAGGCAATCACCAATGCAATCCCGAATGAGGGACTGACAGCAAACCTTCGCGTCGAAAATATGGCCAACTGGATCTTGAAGAAGGTCAACTCTCCAGCCATTATGGCCATCGACTTCGGTCTTGGCGTCGGCGGCCTTGCAACAGCACTGCGCCTCTGGCTTTCCCTTGAACGCGGATCGTACTTCGAGGAGGAACTATGAGAATCCCTCAGCTTGACCGACGTGTCCTTTACTTGCTGCTTGCATTAGTGGTTTCGATTCCGCTTTTGGTGAACGTTCCCCTACCTCCTCCAGCGATTACCCCTCCGACAAAGTCCTTTTACGAGACGATCGAAACCGTGTCTACGGATCCTAAGACCAAGGACAAACTGGTTATCATTTCGTGTAACTTTGGATCTGGAACACTTGCGGAAAACTTAAGCCAGCTCGAAGCGACGTTGAATCACATCGTTTCAAAGCGGATGAAGTTTGCAATCTTTGCCTTCAATGACCCTCAGGGACGCGACCTCGGCGGCTCTACTGCGCAGCGGATTGCTGACAAGGCCGGCTATAAGTATGGTGAAGATTGGGTGAACTGGGGCTTCCGACCGCCGCAGGGTATCCAATCCCTCCTGAAAGCAATGGTCAATGACCTTCATGGAGCTTTGGGCACTGATGTCAAGGGAACCAAGCTATCAACGATTCCTGTCATGGCCAACTACAAGAAGGCAGATGATGTTGGGTTGATTATTGAGTTCGCTGCTGCCGACACGGTGAAGTACTGGGTTCAATTCTTCCAGCGCGCAGGAACAACCCCAATCGCAACCTTGTTCTGTCCGACATCGGTTATGGCCAATGAGGCTTATCCGATGCTGGAAACGGGCCAGCTGCAGGGAATGCTTGTGGGTCTCAAGGGAGCCAATGAGTTCGAAACGGTGATGAAGCGCCCTGGGTTTGCGACACGTGCTAGCGCATCGTTGTCCTATTCCCACTTGCTTATCATTTTGCTGATCATCCTTGGAAATGTTGGGATGATTCAGGACCGCAAGCGTCAGCAAGGAGCGACAAAGTGAAGGAAGAAACAGTAAAGCTCATTGTCATTCTTCTGGGTGTCGCAAGCACACTGGGCATTTATTCGATTCTCTATAAAGAGAACAAGGTATTCCGCTTCTTTGAGCACTTGTACCTTGGCCTCGCTGCCGGATACTCCATTTCTGCCGCCTGGAATGACATTCTGCGTCCACAGTGGTGGACACTGATGATGATCGAGGGCCGCTGGTGGATGTTGTTTGCGATTCCGGCCGCGATGATGTTCTACATGATTTATTCGAAGCAGAACTCTTGGATGAGTCGCCTGATTTTCGGTCTCTTTCTTGGAGCGACTGCTGGTCAGACCTTCCAAGCATTTGCCGCAGATTACTTCCCTAAGTTCAGGACTGCAGCCAGCAAGGCTGTGATGGATCTGCCGGAAGTCAATCAGCCTGGCGCCTACGGCTTGACGCCGTTCAGTGCTGCTTTGAACAATGTTTTGTTCATGGTGATATTGGCATCGGTGATGACCTACTTCTTCTTCTCATTCGAGCAGAAGGGCAAAGTCATTCCATCCGTGAGCAAGTTTGGGCGCTACACCCTGATGGTTGCTTTTGGAGCACTGTTTGGCTCAACGATTATGGCGAGAATGTCCCTGTTGATTGGCCGGATGTACTTCCTGATCCATGACTTTGTTCAGGTGCAGCTTCTCCACATGCAGTAGAGCAGCGGGAGTCGGATTATATAGGATGCAGCCTGCCAGTGATTCGGCGGGCTGTTTTTCTTTGTCGTGCCCTGCCCCGATCTCTGTCTTGATTTACATCAATGCTGTTCATTGAACAGAGAAGCGCAAAAAAACAGCCCCGCGGGAGCGGGGCTGTCGCATAACAGATATCGCAAATGTCTACGCGATAACTTCCTTAATCGTGTTGGTATGTTCCACGCCAACCAGTTTCTGGTTGAGTCCTCCGTAGAAGAACGACAGTCTGTTAGGATCGAATCCGAGCTGGTTGAGCATCGTCGCATGGAGGTGCTTGACCTGATAAGGATTCTCGACTGCTTTGCTGCCGAGTTCATCGGTCTGCCCCACAGATACACCACCCTTGACGCCACCACCAGCCATCCACATCGTGAAGCCATACGCATTATGGTCACGACCTGTACCGCGCTCATATTCAGCGACTGGCTGACGACCAAACTCACCACCCCAGACGATCAACGTTGAATCCAGTAAGCCACGTTGTTTGAGGTCTTCGAGAAGTCCAGCGATTGGCTTATCGGTCTCTCCCGCATGGAGGGTGTGGTTATCAAACAGGTCACCATGGGCATCCCAGTTTGCATCGTTATGGTTGCCACCAGAATAAATCTGGATGAAGCGTACACCGCGTTCTACCAAGCGGCGTGCCATTAGACACTGACGACCAAATGCGGCGCTGCGCGGGTTGTCAAGACCATACATCTTTTGGATGTGCTCAGGTTCCTTGCTAAGGTCTGTTGCCTCAGGGGCACTCGACTGCATTTTGTAAGCAAGCTCATACGATGCAATACGCGCCTTCAGGTTAGAGTTGTCTCCCCGTGGAATCTCATGCTCATCGTTGTACTGTCGGAGCGTGTCCAAGATTTGGCGCTGTGAGTCCGCAGCAACCGACTCAGGGCGCTTGAGGTCCAAGATCGGGTTGTTGGTGGCCGAGATAACCGTGGCTTGGTAGGTTGCCGGCATGTAGCCAGCAGACCAGTTTTTAGGACCTGAAATTGGGCCGCCGCGGGGATCGAGCATCACCACAAACCCCGGAAGGTTTTCGTTCACGGTACCCAAACCGTAGTTGATCCACGAGCCCATACATGGCGATCCACTTAGAATCTTGCCACTGTTCATCTGCAGCATCGCTGAGCCATGAATCGGTGAGTCTGCCGTCATCGAATGGACAAATGCGATGTCATCCACGTGCTTACCGACATTTGGGAAGAGGTCGCTGACCCACTTACCGCATTCCCCATACTGCTTGAACTTCCAGCGTGGCTCAACAATCCGGCCCACATTGCGACGTCCACCACGCCCAAAGGTCTTGACCTCGATGGTCTGATTGTCTCGCCCGTACATCGTGGGTTTGTAATCAAAGGTATCGATATGGCTTGGACCGCCGTACATGTAGAGGAAGATCACGGCTTTGGCTTTGGCGGGAAAGTGCGGGGCTTTTGGCGCGAGAGGATTCTTAAAGGCCGTCTTGCCATCGGCAGCAAATGCCTGATTCGCGTAAAAACTGTTATCTAACATCCCAGCCAGAGCTACTCCACTGAAGCCAGCACCGACCTCCCAGATAAATTGACGACGTGTTCGTCCACAGAAAGTATTTGACATTGTGGTCTCCTAATCGATGTAAATGAACTCGTTGAGGTTCAGTGCAACCATGCAGTATTGCTTCAGGGCATCCATGCGATTGTTCCCATTCGTTGCAGTCATCTTTGCAATAAAGCCAGTGCCGCGATTGACTTCAACAGTGGTTGGCTTACGCTGAAGAACGCGCCACAGCACTTCGGCAACTTGCTCCGCTGGTTCTGTATACTTTTCAGCTACGTTCTTAGCAAAGATACCAGCCTGTTCTTGGATGAACTGCGAGTTCAACAGCGATAGCGCCTGCGTCGGAACAACGGTTGTGTTACGAACCGGGCATGCGGTGTCTGTATCAGCTGCATCGAATGCGGCAAAGAGTGGAACTGTCAGCGAGCGCTTGATTTTCACATAAACGCTACGACGCGCCTGATCTCCGGGGCTGGAAAGCCCCCAGCCTGCTCCGGGAACACTCTGTCCAGCGAGGACTTCATCCGGGATGCGAACGAGAACACTGGGTCCTCCGATGTTCAGGTTCAGCTGGCCGGATGCACTGAGAATCGAGTCCCGAATAGATTCCGCTTCCAGACGCTGCATGTCGACGCGCCAAAGCAGCTCATTTTCAGGATCCTTCTTTAGTGCAGCAGCGCTGGGTGCACTGGACATTTGGTACGTGTTACTGAGAAGAATTTCTTTGTGAAGCGCTTTGAGTTTCCATCCACCAGAAACGAGCCGCCCAGCAAGGTAGTCCAGCAGCTCAGGATGCGTTGGTTTCGAACCGGTGTATCCAAAGTTACTAGTCGTACGTACGATTCCGCGTCCGAAGTGATGCTGGAACAATCGGTTGACAATCACACGGCTTGTCAGTGGATTGGATGGTTGTGTAACCCAATCTGCAAACTGTGAGCGTAATCCTGTGGTTGGTGAGCCATCCGGGTTGAGCTCAACAGGAGCATCCAGTGCTACGAGCACGCTTGGAAACCCAGGTTCAACCTTCTCCGTTGGTGCTGCGGCGGACCCACGTGCAAGGACAAAGGTTTCCTTTGGCTTCGCACCTGGCTCTGTCACACAGAGGGCTGTTTCAAGACCAGGAGGCGGGTTATCCCGTGTTTCCTGGCGTTCTTTCAGGAGGCGAATGTAGTCATCATACTCAGCCTGAGAAATCACGTTTGGGACACGAAGCTTTAGCAGACCCGGTCGCTTAAACTCATCCCGAAACTCCTGATTCTCAACCGGTATGAAAGTCTTCTGTGCTTTTTGCTCGATGCCACGAATGGTCCGATCGAGCTGCTGGAGCTTTTCACGGTGGGCGCGAAGATCGGCTTGGTACTTTGCAACGACATCTTTGGACGCAATCGGACGCATCGAACGTTCCATCACACTCTCGTGCGAGCGATTGCCATAGCGGTTGATGCTATTGAAGAAGGCCACCATCCGGTAGTAATCACGCTGTGGTAGCGGATCCACTTTGCTGTCATGACAGCGTGCACAGTTCACGTTCAGGCCGAGAACGGATTGCCCCGTCGTCGTCACGATGTCATCAAGCTCATCAAAGCGAGCTTGCTCAGGATCGACAGGCTCATCGTCCCACTGACCAAGGCGGTAATACCCGGTCGCAATCAAGCCATCTGTGCCAGCATCCGGCATTTCATCCCCGGCCAACTGCTCTTTCACAAAGCGATCGTATGGTTTGTCATCATTGAAGGACTTGATCACATAGTCGCGGTAGCGCCAGACATCGGGCTTATCGCCATCCCGTTCAAATGAGTTTGTCTCTGCGTAGCGGACAAGATCCAGCCAGTGACGTCCCCAGCGCTCACCGTAGTGCGGACTTGCAAGTAGGCGGTCGACAACCTTCGCGTAGGCATTGGGAGATTTATCACCGATAAATGCTTCAACTTCGGCCTTTGTCGGCGGTAAGCCGATGAGGTCATACGAAACCCGTCGCAGCAGCTGCACACGATTCAGAGCAGCGTTCGGCTTTAGACCATTTTGCTCAAGCTTAGCGAGGACGAGGCGGTCAATCGGCGCTTTGCCCCACTTTGTATCCTTCACCTTTGGCATAGGAACAGTGCGAACAGGCTTGAAGGACCACCAGTTTCGTGCATAGTCATCGACTTGAGGAGGACCAGACTTGATCACAATCCCCGTGTCCGCCCATGGACTGCCAGCCGCCATCCACTTTGCAACCGTGTCGGTTTCCGACCTGCTCACTTTTGAAGATGGAGGCATTGAACGGCCATCATGACGCATCGCGCGAATCAACAAACTCGCTTCAGGTTTAGTCTTACTGAAGGATGCTCCGCTGACGCCACCGCGAAGCAGACCGGCACGCGAGGAGAGATCCAGCTTGCCGGATGGATTCGCACCTGTATGACATGCGACACAGTTTTCCTGCAGAATTTTCACGGCAGACTTAGCGAGTGCGCCAGTATTCCCGATACTGGATTTCGCAGCCGTCGGTGGAACCGGTCTTGCCGATATTGCCCCAGCCGCAACTGTCACGACAGATGCCAACAGAAGCGTTGTCCGTCCAACGTGAACCTTCATGCAAACCTCCACGCTGCCATCATCAAGCAGCATCGCTCATCTATCCATCATTCTGGCATATTCACCAGCAAGGTTGCCTTATATGATATTCCGATGGGTTGTATCTTGCCCCACCTCGATACAAGATTCCAAAGATTTGATCATACTGAGACCGTTACCCCTATGTCTGCATCGTGGATTCACTCACCCGGTTCAGCGATTGCCATGCAAAGTCATCACCGTAGATACCCGCATTGATGCACCTGCTCTTTGACCTATTTACCGACACTTACCCCTGTAATCGGTCGGTGATGTCACTCAAACACAAAGCCAGTCAGGAGCAGTCTTCACGCCTGGAAGCTGTAAATCAAGGATGAACTGAACCCTTTGTGGTGTAGGATTTATGGCTATCCATGTCAAATCGGCTCCGGCAGAACTAGCACGCTGCATCCATGTTTCAAGTACTTGCTGATAATCTATCCAGGTCGCAGCTATAACGATGCGATCCGCCCACACCGCTCCAGTCGCATTAGCCGACCACGGATTTGATGCCAAGAGAGCATCCCAGTGCTTGCCCTGATCAAGCGACAAATCCTGTACAGCACCATGCTTCTGCAAGATGGCTGCGATTAGTTGATACCGTGCCGTTTCGAGGTGAGGTTCGCCTTCAACAATCACCGTAATCGTGCCACTCTGATCCACGCTAATGTGCGCTGGCATCAGGCGAGCCGTTGCCACCTGTCGTAACGCCGCTAACGGATCTCCAGCTCCGACAAAACGTGCCACCGCACGGCCATCCGGGCTGAGCCACAGCGGAATCCGCACTCCCAAAATGATGGCGCCAGGTGTAGACCGATACGCAGCCGGGCTAACCCAGCTTGTGATTCCACTTTGGTCCAATATCTCAATCAACGTCACGGCTTCATTGATGTTGCCATAGCGGCCTGTAAGGATTCCAGTCGCATTGGTCACGAAGGACCCTCCGATGGTCGCCGTGGCTCCACTTCCCATCCATTGCCCCAGCGTCCAGCCATGCTCAGCAACGAAGGACTCCGCCGTCTCGATTGCCACACCAGCGCCGACTTCCAGTTCCTCTGCCGCCGTGTCAATAAACAGCGTATTGAGACACTCCGTTGAGATAAACAGATTGGTTTCACCCGGCCTGGATGTTGCCGTGCCTCCGCCAATCAACGTGTAGTCGAGTCCGGTGTCGTGGCAATGCTTCAGCGTTTGAATAAAGGCATCACGATCGCGAGGAGTTACATACGTTGCCTCTCCAGATATCAGTCCGTGCTGGTGCCAAGGAGACCACCCCCGAACGTCACGGACATCCACTGTGGCAACTCCCAGATCAACAAGGTTCTGCAAACGGTAATCGGTATTCACTGATATCAATCCTACCGAATCCACTCGCATCCTTGAAGTGCAAACATGTGTTTGCTCCGGATAAACTGAATTTGTGTTCTTTAACTCCCCAAACGAAAACCGTACTCAGATCGCAGATGACCTCCTAAATGGGCTAAACGATGCCCAGCAGGAAGCAATCCTTCACGGGAATGGTCCACTCCTGGTCTTTGCGGGCGCCGGCTCTGGAAAAACGCGCACGGTAACCCACCGCATCGCCTACCTGATTCAGGTGACAGGCGTACGCCCTTGGAACATTCTGGCGGTTACATTCACAAACAAAGCTGCCGGTGAGCTGCGGGAGCGACTGGAGCACCTGCTTGGGGATGGCATTTCCCGCGATATGTGGGTTGGTACCTTTCACGCGATGTGCGCACGGATGCTGCGTGAAAAAGGAGCATCCATTGGACTCTCCCGCGACTTTCTGGTCTACGATTCCGATGATCAGATTTCCGTGGTGAAAGAGTGCCTTCGTGAACTCAGCCTGGATGAAAAGAAGATTCAGCCACGGGTGATTCTAAGTATGATCTCCCGTGCAAAAGAGCAAATGGTCTCGCCAGATGGGTTTTCCAAGGTTTTTCACGGCCAGCTTGAGTCCATCGCGGGCAGTGTCTACCGAAAGTACGAAGAGCGCCTAACACGCAACCGGGCATTGGACTTTGATGACCTGATTCTAAAAGCCGTCCGGATGTTGCAGGAGCGCGAAGATGTTCGTAGCCACTATCAATCCCGGTTTCAACATGTTCTTGTGGATGAATACCAAGATGTCAACCGCTCGCAGTATTTGCTGACAAGACTGTTGGCATCCAATGATGGAACTGAAAACGATATCAATGCAAACCTCTGTGTTGTAGGCGATGACGACCAGGGAATTTACCGCTGGCGCGGCGCCGATGTTCGCATCATCTATCCGGAGTTTGCGCAGGATCACCCCGGGTGCCGCCTTGTTCGCCTCGAACAGAACTACCGCTCAACGAAGAACATTCTTGAAGCTGCAAATGCAGTGGTACGCCGAAATGCCGAGCGTCAACCTAAGCAGCTATGGACCGACAACATCGAAGGATCTGCTATCACTTGGTATGAAGCCGGCGATGAAGTTGAGGAGGCATACTGGGTCGCACAGATGATCCAGAGGCAAATCGGAACCGGTCGGAGCCCAAGCGATATCGCAATCCTCTACCGTACAAATGCGCAGTCCCGTGCCATGGAAGAGCTTTTGCTTCAGTTTCAAATTCCGTACCAGATGATTGGTGGGATGAAATTCTACGAACGAGCTGAAGTTAGAGACCTTCTGGGGTACCTCAGACTCATCGTCAATCCGTACGACTCTGTTTCC
>Ga0255112_1000444_pt1 | contig 12854 bp, 12 predicted proteins | sample Law_Yuk_RepB_8h_FD_188470 | JGI IMG/M metagenome (GOLD analysis project Ga0255112, IMG submission 188470) | Freshwater microbial communities from St. Lawrence River, New York, United States - Law_Yuk_RepB_8h | ecosystem: Environmental > Aquatic > Freshwater > River | place: USA: New York... | reverse complement strand
CACCATTGCCACCAATATGGCCGGTCGCGGCACTGATATTGTGCTGGGCGGCAATGTTGAAAAAACGGTTGAAAAATTGATGGCAGACGAAAGTCTGAGCGAGGCTGAAAAAACCACCAAAGCTCAACAATTGCGCGATGCGTGGGCGATTGAACATGAACGGGTGAAAGCCACAGGCGGGTTGCGCATCATTGCGACCGAACGACATGAATCACGACGCATCGACAACCAGTTGCGCGGTCGCTCTGGCCGCCAAGGCGATCCGGGCTCTTCGCGTTTTTACCTGAGCTTGGACGATTCGTTGATGCGGATTTTTGCAGGCGAACGTGTCAAAGCCATCATGGACCGTTTGAAAATGCCAGAAGGCGAAGCCATCGAAGCAGGCATGGTGACCCGCAGTATTGAAAGCGCGCAGCGCAAAGTGGAAGCCCGCAATTTTGATATTCGCAAACAATTGTTGGAATACGACGATGTGTCTAATGACCAACGTAAAGTCATTTACCAGCAGCGCAACGATATTTTGGACGCTTCAAATCTGACAGCACAAATTGCCAACTTGCGTGAAGGTTGCTTCCAAGACTTGGTGCGCCAATTTGTGCCGCCTGAATCCGTGGAAGAGCAATGGGATATCGCTGGCTTGCAAAATGTATTGCGCAACGACTGGCACATAGAGTTACCTTTGACCAGCCATGTCGAACAGGCGCAGGCAATCACCGATGAAGACCTGTTGGTGATGGTGGTTGAAGCTGCCCACGCCGCCTTTGAGAAAAAATTGGAAGCTGTCGGCGCTGACCAATTCACCCCGTTCATGCGTGCGGTTTTGCTGCAAAACATCGACAGCCATTGGCGTGAACATTTGTCGTCACTCGACTATTTGCGCCAAGGCATCCATTTGCGAGGCTATGCGCAAAAGCAACCCAAGCAGGAATACAAACGCGAGGCGTTTGAGTTGTTCGGTCAATTGTTGGACATGGTTAAAAACGAAGTCACCCGAATTTTGATGACGGTACAAATCGAAAAGGCCGAGCAGATAGAGCAAGCCGCACAAGCCATTGAGCAACGTGCTGAGACGGTCACCAATCTCACCTATTCAGCACCTGATGAAACGGGCCAAGCCCAACTGTTTGCCGCCGACACGGCAACGCAGACCGGCAATGTGCCTGTGGTGGGTCGCAACGAACCCTGTCCTTGTGGCAGTGGCAAGAAGTACAAGCACTGCCACGGCAAGTTGGCCTAAACCATGGCTGTTCATCTCCAAGTCGCCCGACCCGAAGAATTGCATGCCATTGCCGGATTACAAATTGGAGTGACCGAAGCTGGTGTGCGTAAGGCCAACCGCAAAGACTTGACCGTGATCACCTTGGACGAAGGTGCCTCGGTCGGCGCTGTGTTCACGCAAAACCGTTTTTGTGCCGCCCCAGTGCAATTGTGCAAACAACATTTGGCGGCGGGCGTGGGCATTCGTGCGCTGGTGATCAACACTGGTGTGGCAAATGCTGGAACCGGTCAAGATGGCTTGAACCATGCGTTTGCCGTGTGCAGTGCATTGGCCAATGAACTCGGCGTACAGCCGCAACACATACTGCCGTTTTCTACCGGCGTGATCATGGAGCCATTGCCAGTACAGCGTATTGTCGACGGCTTGCCAAAAGCGCTGGCTGTCAGAGCCGAGGCTAACTGGTCGCTGGCTTCACAGGCCATCATGACCACTGATACTTTGCCCAAGGCCATCAGCCGTCACATTCAAATGGATGGCCGCACGGTCACCATCACTGGCATCTCCAAGGGGGCGGGCATGATTCGTCCGAACATGGCCACCATGCTGGGATTTTTAGCCACTGACGCGGCCATAGAACCATCACTGATGCATGCGCTGGCCCATGAATTGGCAGAGGCTTCTTTCAACCGCATCACCATTGATGGGGATACCTCTACCAACGATTCATTCGTCGTCATCGCAACAGGCAAGGCGGGTAATGCGCCGGTGACCGATTGGCAAAACCCGGCGGCCTCTTCGCTTAAGCAAGGCTTGATCGAAGTGGCCAGATGGTTGGCACAAGCCATCGTGCGCGATGGCGAAGGCGCCACCAAATTCATCACTGTGCGGGTGGAAGGCGGACGCCACGCCGCCGAGTGCCGGCAGGTGGCATATGCGATCGCTCATTCGCCGTTGGTGAAAACCGCTTTCTTTGCCAGCGACCCCAACCTTGGTCGCATATTGGCTGCGGTGGGTTACGCGGGTGTCGCTGATTTGGAACAAGGCTTGATTGAGTTGTTTCTTGATGATGTGCATGTGGCCACGCGCGGTGGCCGTCACCCTGATTACCGCGAAGCAGATGGACAACGCGTCATGAAACAGGACGAAATCACGGTTCGCGTTTTACTAGGTCGCGGACAGGCGCATGACCAAGTATGGACCTGCGACCTGAGCCATGAATACGTCACCATCAACGCAGACTACCGCAGCTGAACCATGAACGACGCTTTGGAACGCATGCTGCATCGCGCTGAATTGTTGATGGCGCGAATTGAACTCATCTTGCCGCAACCCTTGCATGCACCCGACTGGAATGCGGGCATTGCGTTTCGTTACCGCAAGCGTAGCAGTGGCCATGGGGTGCTTGAAGCCGTGCGGCATATCGGCCAAATGTCGTTGAATGATTTAAAAGAAATTGATCCGCAAAAAGAAAAAATCGAACGCAACACCTTGCAGTTTTTGCAAGGCAAGCCCGCCAACAATGTGTTGCTGACAGGCGCACGCGGCACCGGAAAATCTTCCTTGGTCAAGGCCTGTTTGAACACTTATGCGAGTCAGGGTTTGCGCTTGATCGAGGTGGACAAGCAAGACATGGTCGATTTACCAGACATCATTCAGGTGGTGGCAGATCGCGCAGAAAAATTCATTGTGTTTTGTGATGATTTGAGTTTTGATGAGGGTGAACCTGGTTACAAAGCGCTCAAGTCCATACTCGACGGTACGGTGGCAGCGGCCACGCCGAACGTGCTGATTTATGCCACCAGCAACCGCCGCCATTTGTTGCCTGAGTACATGAAGGACAACCTGAGCTACACCCACACCGAAGACGGTGAAGTGCATCCTGGTGAAGTGATTGAAGAAAAAATTTCGCTGTCAGAGCGCTTCGGTTTGTGGGTCAGTTTCTATCCGTTCAGCCAGGATGAATATTTGCGTATCGTTGACCAGTGGCTTCAGTCATTGCAGGTCCCAACCAACTTGTGGGAACAAGCGCATCCCGAGTCATTGGTGTGGGCCTTGGAAAGAGGCTCACGCAGCGGACGTGTTGCCTACCAATTTGCGCGCGACTTTGCGGGGCGCACAGGCACCAGCGGCACATGAGCCAAGACGCTTTGTCATCTGTGCGCGTGGTTGATGCGCAAGTACCCCGCACCCATGGGGCTGACCGACCGCTGATTCAAGTCGCCGTCGGTGTTTTGTTTGACGCGAATGGTCAGTTTTTATTGACCACCCGCCCCGAAGGCAAAGCTTATGCAGGCCATTGGGAATTTCCGGGTGGAAAAATTGAAGCGGGTGAAACCGTTGAGCAAGCCTTAGCCCGTGAATTGCACGAGGAACTGGGCATACACATCACGCAGGTCACTCTGTGGCGCACAGAGCAAATCGATTACCCGCATGCTTGGGTGGAATTGCATTTTTGTAAAGTGACCCGTTGGCAGGGTGACTTGCAAATGAAAGAGGGCCAAGAATTTTCTTGGCAGCAGCTGCCTGTGACAGTAGCGCCAGTGTTAGCGGGGACCGTGCCCGTGCTGCAGTGGTTGGCTCAGGCGCAGAGCTCTATTTCAAATTCTGCGTTGCCCACCGCTGTTTGAGGCTTGCCCTCCCAGTTCTGGTGAATCAATCGCACCCATACCATCATGCGGTTGCCGCTGATTTCGGGCACCAGACCTTGTGATTCATCAATGAACAAACGCATCATTTGAAAACGCCCTTGTGGCAAGGCTTGCTGGAACTGGCCTTGGTTGGCCACTACGCGCTGCGGCGAACCGCTTTCTCTGAGCAAGCGCATCAACAAGCTCACACTCTCTTGCAAAATTTTCAAAGGCTCTGACCATTTCAAAATATCTTGGCGACGCAAATCAGGGTCGCGTTGTTGCCATGCGTGGTAGCCTGGCAGGTCGAAGGCACAAGTGCCGCCCGGTACAGCCACCCGGTTGCGCAAACTGCTGAGGAAATCACTTTCAGTCACGCATTGACTCAGTCGAGCGGCTTGGGTGTTGAAGCCTTGCAAGCATCTTTCGATGTTGCCCAGCAATTCATCGAGCACGGCTTCTGACACAGACGGGTTGCCCCGGTAACTGCTGAACTGCTGCTTGTGTCGCTCGAGTTCTTTAAGAATGTCTGATTTCAAATCAGAACGGCCACCGACATCAATGATTTCAAACAAGGTGGTCAGCGCGAAATGGTGGTCAATTTCAGATGAGCGCAATAACAGGTGTTCAAAACGCCCAAGCAAATATTCCAACCGCAAGTAAGTGCGAATTCGTTCGTTGAAAGGGTGTTCGTAGAGAATCACAAGTAGCGCGCGGGTGAAGGATTGTTAATAAGGGAAATGATAACCGTTGTGAAGCGCCATTCGAGGCCACATCAGCTTATATGTGCAGTTGAATGGCTTGGACTTGCCGCATGAGTTTGCCGATGTCGTCGCTATCGTTGTCAACCACCCAATCAGCGGCACTCAGCCGTTGCGCACGATTGGCCTGGGTGGCCATGATGTCCTCGACCTGTTTTGCAGTCATCCCGCTGCGCTGCATGACCCGACGGATTTGCGTGTCTGTCGAGCAATCCACCACCAGCACACGGTCAAGCTTTTGACGCCAATGTGCCGACTCGACCAACAACGGGATATCCAGCAAAACCAAGGGTTTTCCCTGATTTATCAGAAGTGACTCTTGTTCGAGCAAGGCAGAAAGAATCCGTGGATGCAGCAAAGCTTGTAAGCGCAAGCGTGCTTCAGGCTGGGTAAAAACCAATTCCCGCATGCGATCTCTTGCCAAGCTGCCGTCAGCAGCAATGAACGCTTGGCCAAATTCCCGTTTGATATCGGGCATGGCTGGGCCACCGGCTGCTGTCAACTGCCGTGACACTGCGTCCGCATCGATCAAGGCAACTCCCCTGGCAACCATCAATTGCGCTAAGGTGGATTTGCCACTGCCGATGCCTCCGGTCAAGCCAATGCGTCTGAATGCGGTGTGCGACATGGCCGCAAGTCTATAAGACCCAGCTTTACATTACCTGACCCAGTTGAAACACCGGTAAATACAAGGCAATCACCATGCCGCCGACCAAACCACCGAGTACAACCACCAACAATGGCTCGATCAGTTGGGTGAGTGAATGCACTTGTTGATCCAGCGCTTCGTCTTGCGCGTCAGCGGCTTTGCCAAGCAGCGCAGACAGGCTTCCTGATTGTTCGCCTATATCGATCATTTGAACCAAAATCGGCGGGTACAGCCCGATGAATTCCCCGCTGGGATGATGCGACGCGACCTCGAGTTGCCGCAGTGCCTCTGACAGACTGATGCCTTTGAAAACAGCATCGCGAACCAGTAAGGTCGAGAGCGCATACACGCGATTGCCACAGGCACCCGCCACCGTCTCCAAAGTATCCAGCAATGGCACGCCAGACTGCATCAGCATTGCCATACAACGCGTCCAAACCGTCAAATTGGCGCTGATCACCAACGGCGCCAACATTGGCAGGCGAAGCGCACGAACAGCAATGAACCATTGAAACTTCGCATCGGTTTGGTAGCGTTTTTTGATCAGCCAACCGAGCAATGCAAACACACCGGCGACCGGCAGGCCCCATTGCAGCATGGCTTCACTCAAACCCAGAATCAGTCGAGTGGCCCAGGGAAGTTCTGCGCCGAATGAGGCGAATATCGACTGAAACACTGGCACCACCCACACCAAAATAACAGCCACCACCGCCAATGCAATCAGCAGTACCGCTACCGGATAGACCAAGGCCATGCGCACTTTTCGGAGCAACTGTTGTTGGCGTTCAGTGTGCCAAGCCAGGCGGTTGAGCATGTCGTCTAAGTTGCCTGATAACTCGCCGGCCGCCACCATTTGGCAATACAAAGCGGAGAACACGGCGTGCTGTTGCAAGGCCGCTTGCAGTGACAAGCCAGCCGCAATTTGCTGTCGCAGTTGTTCTACCACCCGGGCGATAGCTTGACCCGCGAGTCCTTTGTGAATGGCCTCTAAAGACTGCAGCAATGGCACGCCTGAAGACACCAAGGTGGCCAACTGCCGGGTGAACGCGGTTAATTCATGTGAGCTGACGGCGCGAGCGCGTGGCGGCGTGACAAGCGCAGGGTAGGCTGAAGGCGGATGACTAAATTGCGGCGCGTCATTCATGGGTGGCAGCCATGACTTCTTCAATGGTGGTGTCGCCCGCCGCCACTTTGGACATGCCAGCTTGACGCAGACTTCGCACGCCTTCTCGCGCGGCTTGGGCCGCTATTTCGCCTGCACTGGCTTGTTGCAATAGCAAGGGTTGCAAAGAAGGTGTGATCGGCATGACTTGGTGAATCGCAATCCTGCCCGCATAACCGTCTAAGCATTGTGGGCAGCCCACCGCTTTGTAGCCGGCTTGGTCTGGCAAAGGCTGTTTGCAGGCATCACATAAGCGACGCAGTAAGCGTTGTGCGCAAATCAGAACGACGCTGCTGGCCAAATTAAAACCAGCGATACCCATGTGGTTGAGCCGTGTCAATGTGGAGGCGGCGTCGTTGGTGTGCAAAGTTGACAAGACCAAGTGACCGGTTTGCGACGCTTTGACCGCCATGTCAGCAGTGGCAAAGTCGCGAATTTCACCCACCATCAGGATGTCCGGGTCTTGTCGCAGTAAGGCGCGCAATGCCACATCAAATGTCAAACCGATGCGCTCATTGACATTGATTTGGTTGGCGCCTGGCAAGACAATTTCAGAGGGATCTTCGACAGTAGCGATATTGACCGAAGGCGAATTTAAATGGTTCAGACAGGTGTACAAAGTCACCGTTTTTCCCGAACCAGTGGGGCCGGTGATCAGCACCATGCCATTGGGACGTTGGATCGCATGCTTGAGTTGCGCGAGTTCTTTGTCGGGCATGCCCAGTGCATCAAAGCTGAGCGGTTGGGATTGCACATCCAAAATACGCAGCACTATTTTTTCGCCATGTAAAGTGGGAAGACTGCTCACACGCATGTCCACCGACCGGTGCTGCAAAGCGAGTTGAAGACGGCCATCTTGCGGCAACCTTTTTTCAGCAATGTCCATGCGTGACTGCACTTTGATGCGTGAGACGATTTGTTCGCGCAGGCCAGCAGGTGGCGCAGGCATTTCATACAAATGACCATCGCGTCGAATACGCACGCGCAGCAAGTTGTCAAACGGCTCCAAATGAATATCAGAAGCTTTCAATGACAGGCTTTGCAGCAGCAGTTGGGACAACCATTCGACCGCTTGCAGGTCTTGTGGCGCGGGGCGTTCGGAGGCGGTAAGTCGGGGAAACATGTTCCAGACTGTAGGCAGAAGCACGCTGTATCAGGGTGACAAAGGGTCAGTAAATCGGTAAGCGCAACTGATGTCACTGCCAGCGCAAACAAGGCAGGTTAATATTTGTCAGACCCATTCACCTAGGAAATGCGATGTTGAAACCGCTGGTTACTTTGATGCTGCTGTGTTGCATGCCATACAGCTATGCGCAATTGAGCACCGGTCGGATGCAGTGCACCCAAGCTGCACTGGGTGCGCCTTTCAGCGTGGTGTTTGCGGGACCAACTGCCGAACTGACTTTCAAGGGCGATGTTTATCGCTTGTCCTTCAATCGGGCGTGGCGTTCCCAAGACGGCGAAACCTGGACTGACTACAAGGACGGCGCGTTGGTAGTGACCACCAATATTCCTTCTGACCGTTATGTCTCGGTTGGCAAGATAGGCAGCATGCACAGTCTGGCCTCGTGCGATGTCGTGGCCGCGCCTTGAGGCCTTTCGCAAATAACCCTCCCATAATGATTAAGTTATCTGGTTTTCAAGGAAAAAGAATATGCGCTTAGCCAATCACACCGTGCTTGTTACCGCCGCCGGACAAGGCATAGGACACGCGTCAGTCATGGCCATGGCAGCCGAGGGCGCCACGGTGTGGGCCACGGATGTGAAGCCCGAATTGCTCAAGTCGTTCGAGGGCCATGCCAACATCCATACGGCAGTCTTGGATGTGTTGGACAAACCCGCTATCCATGCATTGGTCAAACGGATTGAAAAGATTGACGCTGTTTTCAATTGCGCGGGTTTTGTTCACAGCAACACAGCGCTTGATGCCACAGACGAGCAATGGGATTTCGCCATGAACCTCAATGCGCGGTCGCAGTTTTGGATGATCCAAGCCGTGCTGCCCAATATGCTGGCACATGGCGGCGGCAGCATCATCAACATGGCCAGTGTGGCCTCGAGCATCAAAGGCCTGCCCAATCGGTTTGTGTACGGTGTCAGCAAAGCTGCGGTAATTGGTTTGACCAAAGCGGTAGCAGCTGACTATGTGGGACAAGGCATTCGTTGCAATGCCATCTGTCCAGGCACGGTCGACACACCTTCGCTGCAAGACCGCATCAACAGCCAAGACGATCCGGTTCAAGCGCGCAAAAACTTCATCGCCCGCCAACCCATGGGCCGCTTGGCGCAAGCGCACGAAATTGCGCCCATCGTGGTGTTTTTGGCCAGCGATGAGTCGCGCTTCATCACGGGCAACGCCTATTCGATCGACGGCGGCATGACGATTTAAAACGCTTGTTATTTTTTTGATGGGCACAAGTCTGTGCCAATCCCCAAGCAGACTAAAAATTGCCGCCACAATCGTTGCATGTCTTCGTCTTTTTCAGAGTTACTGGCGCAACGCCAGTTCATGCGTTTTTGGCTGGCGCGCATATGCGGCATCACCGCTCACCAAATGCTCATGCTGGCCATCAGTTGGCACATGTACGAGTTGACCAACAGCGCTTGGGATCTGGGACTGGTCGGCTTGTTTCAGTTCATCCCCGCGTTGTTGATGGCCTTGCCCGCCGGGCATGTGATTGACCGTTTGCACCGTGGCCGTATTTTTGCCACTTGCATGGCGGTACTTGTTTTGATTTCAGTGGTGTTGAGCATGGCGACTTTGCAAGAACAAGTCAGCCGTTCGCTGATTTTCGGAGTGGCGTTTGTGCTGGGATTTAACCGCGCTTTTCAAATGCCCGCGCAACAAGCCATCACCCCGTTGCTGGTTCCCAAATCCTTGTTTCAGCGTGCCGTTGCGCTCAGTTCTACCGGCGTACAAGTGGCGGTGATATGCGGCCCGGCTCTGGGCGGGTTTCTCTACTTGGGTGGCGCCTTGACGGTGTACCGGGTGTGTGCGGTGCTGTTCACGCTGTCCATGCTGTTGACGTTATGGGTGCGCTATGAGCATGTGGCCAGGCACCACAGTTTGAGTTGGCAATCGCTGTTTGCCGGCGTGGCGTTTGTCTGGCAACGCAAGGTATTGTTGGGTGCTATTTCCTTGGACTTGTTCGCGGTGTTGCTAGGTGGTGCCACGGCATTACTGCCTATTTTTGCCCGGGATATTTTGCATGTCGGCCCAGAGGGTTTGGGCTTGTTGCGCGCAGCACCTGCGGCTGGCGCATTGTGCATGTCTATCGTGATCACCCGTTGGCCGATCCAACGGAACGTGGGTTACAAATTATTGGCTGCCGTGGCGGTGTTTGGCTTGGCTTTGATGGTGTTTGGCCTGTCAGACAGTTTTATTTTGTCGATGGTGGCGTTGGCGGTCAGCGGGGCGGCTGACAACATCAGTGTGGTCACCCGCTTGACGCTCATGCAAATGGAAACACCCGACGAGATGCGTGGACGGGTGGCAGCCGTCAACGGGGTGTTCATCGGCGCCTCTAACGAACTCGGTGAATTTGAATCAGGCCTTACCGCGGCGCTGTGGGGCCCGGTGGCCTCGGTGGTGGGCGGCGGCCTGGGAACACTGGCGATTGCCTTGGGGTGGATAAAACTTTTTCCCGACTTGGCGCGGCGCGACAAACTTTAAGCAGCGCTCCATCCCGCTGTTGCCGAAAACATCTGGAATGTTTACTACAGAGATACACAATGCACGATGGTGTTCTGTTATTGCAACAAATTCACAATCTGTGTGTGTCCGGCTTCTTTCGCCATGTCCATGGCGCTCAGTCCACGGTCGTCTTTGAGCGTTTTGTTGGCGCCCTTGGCGAGTAATAAACGCACGGTTTCAGTATGGCCTTGGCCCGCCGCCCACATCAGCGGGGTGAGCGCGTCGATATAGGCGGCATCGACCAATGCGCCTGCGCCCAGCAGCACATCCACCACCTTGTTGTGCCCCATGCCTGCCGCATACACCAAGGCGGATTTGTGCAACCGGTCCGCCTCTTCTAGCTTGGCGCCTTTGGCGATCAACCGCGACACCATGTTGGCATTGCCCGAATAAGACGCAGCAATCAGCGGGGTGACTTTTTCTAAAGAGGCCAAGTTCACATCGGCGCCTGCATTCAGCATCATGCTGAAAATTTCCATTTGGTTTTTTTCAATCGCCATGAACAGCGCCGTTTTACCTAAGCGGTTGCGCGAATTGGCAAGTGCTCCGCGTGCCAGGCTTTGCTGCACGCCTTCAACATCGCTTTGGCGGGCTGCCACCAACAATTGGGCATTGAGGCTGAAGGTGGAGTCGTTTTGTGCAAATGCCGTGGCGGCCAAACCGACCAGCAAAGAAAGACCAATAGTAAATATTTTGGTGTATTTCGTCATTTTTATCACAGTCCTTGGGCGTTTAGCTGCCATGCTTTAGGCTGTCGAAGTCTTAAGGGTTTTCCCTTTTAAGGTGTTGCAGCCTAGTGCAATTTAGCAGTGCGTGGTTAAGATGGGTGTATGGGAATATTTCCTTGTTTCTAATTCTTGTTTTCTCGGCACAAGGTTAGTGCAAGTTAAAAAACCCAGACTTCTAGACATGGAATGAGGGGTAAATCTTGATTTTACTCTTCAAACCTATCTGGTTTATCAAACATGGCCGAAAGGCTGAAGGAGCACACATGCACACTTACGGAAAGAAAATTTCCCAAACCATCGCCTGCTTGGCAGTCGGTGTTTTGTCAGCCGGGTTCGCCCAGGCAGATGTCAGTCAGTCTCAATTGACGGCTGCTGACAAGGACGGCAGCAATTTCTTGCATAGCAATGCAAATTACGCCAACACCCGTTACTACCCTGCCAAGCAAATTGACACCAGCAACGTCAGCAAGCTGCGTCCTGCATTCACCTTCCAGACCGAAGTGTTGGAATCCATGCAAACAGCACCAATCGTTGTTGGTGGCACGATGTACATCACCACTTCGTACAACCACGTTTATGCGATTGACCCGGTCACCGGCAAGCAAAAGTGGCATTACAAACACAAAATGGGTCCAGTCACCACTTATTGCTGCGGCCCTAACAACCGCGGTGTGGCCATCATGGGCGACCGTGTGTTCATGGGCACCTTGGACGCCAAACTCGTGGCACTCGACATCAAAACTGGCAAGCTGGTTTGGGACACCCAAATTGCTGACCCAGAATTGGGTTACTCAGAAACCATGGCGCCTGTGGCTGTCAACGGTCGTGTCTTGATTGGCACCAACGGTGGCGAATATGGCATCCGCGGTTTCGTCAAATCCTTTGACGCCAAAGACGGCAAATTGCAGTGGACCTTCCACACCATTCCTGAAAAAGGCCACGAAGGCGTGTTTGCAGTGAACGACTCCACGGGCCGCAACATGAAGCGTGACATCGCAGCTGAGAAAGCTCAGTTGGCTAAGCAAGGCGGCGATTTCTACAAAACTCTGGGTGGTGGCGTGTGGATGGCCCCTGCGGTTGACTTAGAAACCAACAGTGTCATTTTTGTGGTTGGTAACCCCAGCCCTGACCTGTATGGTGCTGAGCGTCCTGGCGACAACCTCTATACCGACTCCATCGTGTCTGTGGACCTCAACACTGGCAAGTACAAGTGGCACCATCAGTACATCGCACACGATGTGTGGGACTTGGACTCAGTGTCGCCTGTCATCTTGACAGATGCCAAAGGCAAAAACGGCAATATGACCAAGGTGGCTATTCATGCTGGCAAAACAGGCCACGTGTATGTCCATGACCGCGCCACTGGCGAACTGATCCGCTTCTCTGAAGCCATGGTTCCCCAAGATGGTTTGTGGACATTGCCGACCAAAGAAGGCGCCAAAATGATGTTGGGTGCCAACGGTGGTGTGGAATGGAGCCCAATGGCTATTCACCCTGAAGCGCGCTTGGCATTTGCAGCCAATTTGCTGCAGCCAATGACCTACCACGTGGAAGCTTCCAAGTATCCCGGTGGCAAGCTGTGGTTGGGTGGTGCATTCAAAACCATTCCTAGCGAAAAGCAAAGCGGTCGTTTGTCTGCTGTGAATATCGACACAGGCAAAGTGGCATGGAAATTTGACACAGACGAGCCTTTGATCGGCGGCGTGCTGGCTACAGCTGGCGGCTTGGTGTTCAACGGCGAAGCCAATGGTTTGTTCCGCGCTTTCGATGCCAAAAACGGCAAGAAACTGTGGGAATACCAAACCGGTGCTGGTGTCAATGCACCTGCTGTGTCTTACACCATCGGTGGCAAGCAGTACATTGCAGTGGCAGCTGGCGGTAACAACCAGATCGATGCCAAGCGCGGCAATTCAGTGGTTGTGTTCGCACTGCCCTGAACTGACTGAGTTCTAAGCCCGAGGCCTGCGTGCATGCAAATGCACCCAGGCCTTTTTAATAGTTTTTCCTTGAAAAC
>Ga0255112_1000435_pt1 | contig 12971 bp, 11 predicted proteins | sample Law_Yuk_RepB_8h_FD_188470 | JGI IMG/M metagenome (GOLD analysis project Ga0255112, IMG submission 188470) | Freshwater microbial communities from St. Lawrence River, New York, United States - Law_Yuk_RepB_8h | ecosystem: Environmental > Aquatic > Freshwater > River | place: USA: New York... | reverse complement strand
AAGTTCAATATCGTCCAACAGAACAAGGACGCCACTTGAAGCAATGATTCGACCTATTGGTTTGAATTCTTTAGGAATTGATGAACCTTCAGGGAAGGTAGCAAGAAGAGCATGATCTTCTCCACCAAAGAGCACCCAATCTTCTGTTGTTACTTCTAATCTCAATGCAGCTAGTTCAAGCACTGCTTCAAAACCAAGCAGTGCTGACTTATCAATCTGAACTGTTACCCCCGATGCTTTCGCGATTCTTGATGCATCTTTAGCTAAGCCATCAGAGACATCAAGCATGGAAGTAGCTCCTGCCTTATTGGCTAACACACCTGCAGGAATAGGTGGCATAGGTCTTAGCTGAATAGAAACTAGTTCATCAAAGGCATTCTTAGCATCTGCTATCTCTGATTGAAGTAGTGATAGACCAGCTGCTGCTTTTCCTAGAGTTCCTGCTACCGCCAAGATATCCCCTGGCTTAGCTCCACTTCTCAATACTGGCTCTAAACCTTCAAGATCTCCGTGAGCTGTTACAGAAATAAACACCTGATCAGCTCTTGCTAGATCTCCTCCAACAACAGATGCACCCGGTGCTAGTTGCGTGAGACCTGCGTTTAGTCCAGCTGCAAAATCTTCAAGCCAAGAGATCTGAGTGTGTCCAGGTAGTGCAATGGCCACTACTAGAGCAGTTGGCTTAGCTCCCATGGCTGCAACGTCAGCCACGTTAGAGGCGATAGCTTTGAAACCAAGGTCAAAGCCTGTTGACCAATCCAGGTTGAAGTCATGGCCTTCAATCATGGTGTCTGTTGTGACAACAAATCTTCCATCGCTGCTTACTACAACTGCAGCATCATCGCCTGGGCCAACAATGGCATACTCGCCTGATATGAGCTTGCCTATGGTGCGGGCAAGCGACTCGCTTTCGCCTAGATTGGCCAGGGTGTTATTTTGCTCCACGTTTCAAAGGTAGCCTGTTATTGATGAAGATTTTGCGAATTTTGGTATTAGCGTTGCCGCTATTACTTACAGGCTGCTCAGCAACAGTAGTAATGCCAGCTGCTCCCCTAGCCAATGATCCTGGCTGTGCTGAGGTCATTGTGAGGCTCCCTAGCGAAACAGACGGCCAAGCCAAGAGAACAACGAACTCTCAATCAACTGCTGCTTGGGGTGAACCTGTGGCCATCACTCTTACCTGTGGCTTAGAGCCAGTGATGGTTAGCGCTCTACCTTGCATTACAGCTGGAGATGTTGACTGGATTGTTGATGATTCAGATAAGCCAAACTACACATTCATTAGCTTCGGCAGAACTCCTGCAACAGCAGTAACAATTGACTCAACAAAGTCATCAGGCGCAAATGTCTTAGAAGATTTAGGTCAGGCTGTTCAGTTCACTAAACAGAGTAAGAAGTGTCTGGACTAATTACGTTCAAAAGCTAGCTGGATTAAGTTATCAATCAGCTCAGGATAAGAAACTCCTGATGCCTGCCAACACTTTGGATACATCGATATTGGTGTGAAGCCTGGCATCAGATTCAATTCATTCACAAAGAATCCATCTTTGGTTAGGAAGAAGTCTGCTCTTGCTAAACCAAAGCAACCCAAAGCCTTGAATGCTCTTCTAGCTAGTTTTTGTAATTCAGCTAGTTCATCAGAAGAGAGATTTGTTGGGCAGATAAGTTCAGCTGCCTCAGCATCTCTGTACTTTGCATCAAAGTCATAGAACTCACCTGAGCGAATTACAATCTCTCCGGCTAGAGAAACTCGAGGTTCTCCTCCACCAAGTTGAGAAAGAACAGCACACTCAATCTCACGACCAACTAAACCTTTTTCCACTGTTACCTTGCTGTCTTCAGCAAAAGCCACTTCAAGAGCTTTAGCAAAGTCAGACATGTCCTTGACTTTAGAAACTCCAATTGAAGAACCAGCTCTTGCTGGCTTCACAAACAGAGGTAGTGATCCAAGAGCCTTTACTTTCTCCAGATTGCTTTCGGGATCTGAAAGCCAGCTCTCCTCTGAAATGACCACGTGAGGTGTAACAGGAAGTCCTGCAGCGATAAACAATGCCTTAGAGAATTCTTTATCCATACCCGCAGCACTAGCAAAGACTCCATTACCCACATAAGGAAGGTTATGTAGTTCTAGAAAGCCCTGCATGGTGCCATCTTCACCGTTAGGACCGTGAAGAACTGGGAAGACAACATCGACATCGCCTAAGGAACTTAGTGATCCATTAGATTCTTGAACCTTTAGTTCTTTTGAAGAACCAGTAGGCCAGATGACTGTTTTACCTTCAAAGACCACTTTAGGTAGTTCACCTTCGGTCAGAGTCCACTTACTTGAATCATCTACCGCTGGAACAAAAATGCCTTCACGAGTGATTCCGATAGGAACAACTTCGTACTTCTCTCTATCTATAGCTGATAGAACTCCACCAGCTGTTGCACAAGAAATAGAATGCTCACTTGATGCTCCACCAAATAGAACTACAACTCTTTGCTTAGCCATTACTCAGCCTCAGGCACATCGTTGCCTCTAGTAAGAGATGGGCCAATGTCTTTAGGGCTCATCTTGCCTTCAATTACTAGTTGAACCTGCTCAACAATAGGCATCTGCACTTCTTTTAGAGCAGCAAGGCGAAGAATAGGTGCGACAGAGGTTAGACCTTCAGCTGTTTGAGATAGACGCTTTAGTACTTCGCGCTTTGAATAGCCCTTACCGAGCATCTCTCCTGCTTTATGGTTTCTAGACAAAGGAGACTCTGAGGTAGCAATTAGATCACCAAGGCCGGCTAGCCCTACCATGGTCTTCCTCTTTGCTCCGTGAGCCTCTGCAAATCTAGAGATCTCAGCAAGACCTCTAGTCATAATGGAAGCTTTGGTGTTCTGACCGTAGCCAACACCGTTCACGATTCCAATGGCAACAGCAATAAGGTTCTTTAAGATTCCACCGAATTCTGTTCCAATCACATCTTTGTTTGTAAAGGTAGTGAAGTAGCTGTTAGTTGAAGCTGCTGCAACTTTTGCTGCGTTCTCTTTAGAAGTACATGCCGCCACACAAGCAGCGGGCTGTTCACTAGCAATCTCTAGGGACAAGTTTGGTCCAGATACTACACAAATCAAATCTTCATCAATCTTTAGAACATCAGCGATGACCTCGCTCATACGAAGGGAAGAGCCCTGCTCAACACCCTTCATCAGAGAGACAACAATTGCATCCTCTTCAATGAACTTGCCCCACTGCTCAAGGTTTGCTCTTAGCGATTGGGAAGGAACAGCAATATAGATCTGCTCAGCACCTTTGAGTACTTCTTCGATGTTTGAAGATGCTACTAGTTCCTCAGGTAGGTTGATGCCAGGCATGTAGTCACCGTTACGGTGAGTGCTGTTGATCTCTTCAGTAAGATCTTCACGACGTGACCAAAGCATTACTTCATTGCCTGCATCTACTAATACTTTGGCGAATGTGGTTCCCCAGGAACCAGCACCAATAACCGCTATACGAGCCATGCTTACTTGCCCTTTACTTTCTTCACGACAATCTTGCCTCTAGTGACCTTTGCGTGAGCAGGTAGTGGTTCAAGACCTAGTTCCGCTCTTCTGTCATTCTCTGCTTTGATAACTAAGAACTTCTTGTAGTTTCCATGCTCTGGTAGGCCATGCTCTGATGGAACAAATCTCTTTGATGGAGCTTTTTCTCCACGAAGTTCTTCGACTAGTTTTGTGATTTCAACCATCACGTCATCGCTTAGAGCTACTAGTTCATCAACGCCCATCTTCTTGTCCTTATAAACAGACATGTCGATTGGCTTACCAATAATCATGTTGACCTTGTGCCAAGGCTTAGGTCTGATCTTTGAGGAATAGGTTTCCATAACCTTCTCAGTGCCCCACTGACCAAGAGGCACGATAGGAACACCTGTTTCTAGAGCCAAACGAATAGCTCCAGTTCTTGCTCTCATTGGCCACTGGTTTGGATCTCTAGTTAGAGAACCTTCAGGGAAAATACCAATACAGTGACCTGCTCTAAGAACCTTGTATGCAGATTCCATTGGATCCTTATTTCCACGACCTGTTCTAAACACAGGAATCTGACCACAGGCCAAAAGGATAGGACCAATAAGAGGCGTTCTAAACAAACCCTCCTTGGCTAGAAAGTGAGGAGCTCTTTTGAGCTGGAAGAACATCATGTATGCAACAGCTACCGCATCCAAGGTAGTTACGTGATTACCTGCAAGAACATAACCTCCTGTTTTAGGAAGGTTCTCTCTGCCCGTTACTTTGATTCTGAACAACAATGCAACTGCTGGTCTTAGAAACCAAGCAAGTAGGAACATCTGCCAGGTACGCTCAACGCCTGGGCGAAGCTCAGGCATCTTTACAGATTCAGCACTCTTCTTAGCCATCTGTTACTCCGAGTAGGTGAACTGCGCACCTAGGGCAGTTAGCTTGTCTAGGAAGTGCTCATATCCTCTAGAGATTAGTTGAACGTTAGAAACGTTTGAAACACCTTCTGCAGCTAATGCAGCAACGATGTGGCTGAAGCCTCCGCGAAGATCTGGGACTCTAATGTCTGCTCCATGCAACTTGGTTGGACCTGAGATAACAGCTGAGTGGTTAAAGTTTCTCTGCCCAAATCGACATGGGTTACCACCGAGACATTCACGATAAATCTGAATCTGAGCACCCATCTGAATTAATGCATCAGTAAAACCAAATCTGTTTTCATAAACAGTCTCGTGAACAATAGACAAACCTGTTGCCTGGGTAAGAGCAACAACTAGTGGTTGCTGCCAGTCAGTCATAAATCCAGGGTGAACATCTGTTTCAATAACTACCGGTTGTAGTTGACCACCTGGGTGAGAGAAGCGAATACCGTCATCTTCGATTTCGAATGCTCCACCGATTTTTCTAAACACGTTTAGGAAAGTAGTCATCTCCTGCTGGCGTGCTCCGCCAACCATGATTTCTCCGCCTGTAGCTAGAGCAGCTGCAGCCCAAGAGGCTGCTTCGTTTCTATCAAATAGTGCACGGTGTGAATAACCATTTAGGTTTGCAACACCTTCGATGCGAATAACACGGTCTGTGTCAACAGAGATAATTGCACCCATCTTTTGCAATATGGCAATTAGGTCCATAATCTCAGGCTCAACAGCCGCTCCAGAAAGTTCTGTTAGACCTTCTGCTCTAGTTGCAGTTAGAAGAACTTGCTCTGTTGCTCCAACGCTTGGGTATGGAAGAGAAATCTTCGCACCTTTCAAGCCGTGAGGAGCTGACATTCGAGTTCCGTTAGGAAGCTTCTCAATTACTGCACCAAAGTTACGAAGAACCTCTAGGTGGAAGTCAACTGGTCTATCCCCGATGTGGCAGCCACCAAGATCTGGAATAAACGCTTCACCTAATTGGTGAAGTAGAGGACCACAGAACAGAATTGGAATTCTTGATGAACCAGCGTGAGCATCAATATCAACCATGCGAGCAGACTTCACGTTGGTTGGGTCTAACTGCATGACGCCATCATCGCTGAAGTTAATCTTCACGCCGTGAAGTTCTAGAAGTCTCTGAACTACTTCAACATCGCTAATCTTTGGAACATCGCGAAGCTCGCTAGGAGTATCACCTAACAAGGCAGCAACCATAGCCTTGGTCACAAGGTTCTTAGCACCGCTTAGCTCAACTCTTCCGTTGAGTGGGCGGCCACCTTGAATTTGAATCTGGCTCATTTAGCTCCTAGTGCTTCGCTGGTAATGTCTTTGGCATCCAGTTTGGACGTCTGGCTTCGAAATCTGTGATGGAACTCTCATCTCTAAGGGTAAGACCGATATCGTCTAGGCCTTCTAGCAAACGCCACCTTGTGTATTCATCGATAGAGAACTCAACAGTCAATTCCCCTAAAGTAGCGGTTCTGTGAACCAAATCAATTGTTATCTCAACTCCTGGGTTATTGAGGATTGCTTCCCATAGCTTCTCGGTGTCTTCCTCAGTGATCTCACCAGCGATAAGACCCTGCTTACCTGAGTTTCCCTTGAAGATATCTGCAAACTTAGAAGACAGCACAGCTTTGAAGCCATAGTCACGAAGAGCCCAAACAGCATGCTCTCTAGAAGAACCTGTACCAAAGTCAGGACCTGCAATCAAAACAGAACCATGCTTGTATGCAGGGTCGTTTAGAACAAACTCAGGATCGTTCCGCCAAGATGCAAAAAGTGCATCTTCAAATCCAGTCTTAGTAATTCTCTTTAGATAAACAGCAGGGATGATCTGGTCAGTGTCAACATTTGACCTTCTTAGTGGAACTGCGATACCGCTGAAGGTAGTGAACTTCTCCATTAGTTGTCCTCCAAATCTGCAGGAGCAGACAATTTGCCACGAATAGCAGTTGCTGCTGCAACAAGAGGTGAAACAAGGTGAGTTCTAGCTCCCTTACCCTGACGACCTTCAAAGTTTCTATTGGAAGTAGATGCTGCTCTCTCCCCTGGAGCTAGTTGATCTGGGTTCATACCCAAACACATTGAACAACCAGCAAATCTCCACTCAGCACCAAAGTCCTTGAAGATCTTGTCTAGGCCTTCAGACTCGGCCTGCAATCTAACTCTGGCAGAGCCAGGAACCACAAGCATGCGAATGTTCTCTGCTTTGGTTTTACCGTTGAGAATTGCTGCAGCTGATCGTAGATCTTCAATTCTTGAGTTAGTGCAGGAACCTAGGAAGACTGTGTCGACTTTGATGTCTTTCATCTTGGTGCCAGCAACTAGATCCATATATTCCAGTGCTCTAACAGCAGCTGCTTTTTCATTAGGGTCAGTAAATGAATCAGGTGAAGGAACAACATCATTTAGAGATACACCTTGACCTGGGTTAGTGCCCCAAGTCACAAACGGATCAAGAGTGTTGGCATCTAGAAATACTTCAGCATCAAATACTGCATCTTCATCGGTAGCAAGGGAGTCCCAATACTTGACCGCTTCTTCCCAGTCTTGACCGACAGGTGCGTGAACTCTTCCTTTTAGGTAGTCATAGGTAGTTTGATCAGGAGCGACCATACCTGCTCGTGCTCCAGCCTCGATTGACATGTTACAAATAGTCATTCGAGCTTCCATTGATAAATCTCTAATTGCTGAGCCACGGTATTCAAGAACATATCCTTGACCACCACCGGTGCCAATCTTGGCAATTACTGCCAGAATGATGTCCTTAGAGGTAACACCTGCTCTTAGCTTTCCTTCAACATTGATTGCCATTGTCTTGAAAGGCTTTAGAGGCAAAGTTTGGGTAGCCAAAACATGTTCAACTTCACTGGTTCCAATTCCTAGCGCAAGAGCTCCGAAAGCACCGTGGGTGGAAGTGTGTGAATCGCCACAGACAACTGTGATACCAGGCATGGTTAGACCAAGCTGAGGGCCAACTACGTGGACGATGCCCTGCTCAATGTCACCGAGTGAGTGAATACGGATACCAAACTCTTTAGCGTTGTGTCTGAGAGCTTCAATCTGAGTTCTGCTGGTCGGATCAGCAATTGGCTTATCAATATCGATGGTTGGAGTGTTGTGATCTTCGGTGGCAATAGTTAGGTCTGGTCTTCTAACCGGACGGCCAGCTAAGCGAAGACCATCGAAAGCCTGCGGACTGGTTACCTCATGCAAAAGGTGAAGGTCAATAAACAATAAATCGGGTGCACCGTTCTCCCCTTTGACCACAACGTGGTCATTCCACACCTTTTCGGCGAGGGTTAGGTTCGTTTTAGTCACTTTGACACCTTCAATATGGCTGAACTCAAAGTTTACCAGCGTGGGCTAGATTGACTAGATGAGCAATATCGAGCAAATTCAGCGTAGAACCATCAAAGTTCTGGCTTTAGGGCAGGTTTTAGGCGGATTTGGGCTTGGTTCAGTGCTCTCAATTGGCTCTCTACTAGCTAAAGACCTAAGCGGATCTGAGGCCTGGGCAGGCTCGGCAGCCACCTTTAGCACCCTTGGATCGGCCATCTGGGCCATTCCTTTATCCAGATTGGCCTACGGAAAAGGCAGAAGAGTATCTCTTGCAACAGGTGCTGGCTTTGCAATCACCGGAGCTATCGCAGTTATTAACGCCGCTGGCCTTAGATCATTTCCGCTACTTCTTATTGGCATATTCCTACTAGGAGCAGGTTCAGCAACATCGCTTCAGGCAAGATTCGCTGCTACCGACATCCCTTCTGCTGGTAAAACAGGACGATCTATTGGTCTTGTGGTCTGGGCAACAACTGTTGGTGCTGTTACTGGACCAAACCTATTTGGTCCAGGTGAAGAGCTGGGCAGAGCAATAGGTTTAGCTCCTCTAGCTGGTCCATTCCTGTTTACCGTTGCTGCTCAAACTCTTTCAACACTTGTCTTCTGGTTTGGTCTTAAGCCAGATCCTTTGAAATATGCCCAAGAAATCCAAAAAGATGCAGGTAAGGCTAAACACAAGATCTCATTCAAGTCAGCCATTCAAACACTTAGGGCATACCCTGTAGCAAGATTTGCTGTTTTGTCCATCGCCCTTTCACACATGGTCATGGTTTCAGTGATGGCAATGACTCCAGTGCATCTGGAACATCTTGGATATGGAATTGTGATTGTTGGATTCACCATCAGTTTGCATATCGCTGGCATGTATGCGCTTTCCCCGCTTATGGGATTCCTTGCCGATAAGTTTGGAAAGATTCAAACCATATTCTTAGGTCAAATACTCTTTGTCGCAGCGCTGTTGTTTGCAGGCTTAGGTCATGCTGATCGATGGATGGTGACTATTGGACTAACGCTGTTAGGTCTAGGTTGGTCAGCAGCAACAGTTGCTGGATCTGCCCTTCTCTCAGCAACTCTTCCAGCAGATGAGAAAACAAATGTTCAGGGTCTAAGCGACTCGGTTATGAATCTAAGTGGAGCGTTTGGTGGTGCTGTAGCAGGACTGCTACTAGCAAGTTTCCAGTTTGAAGGTTTGAATGCAATTGCACTAATTCCAGTTGCAGTTATTTCAGTTCTTGTCTTTGCTATTTCAAAGAAAAAAGAATTAGCGAATACCTAGTAGCTCATCCCAAGTTGGACCTGAGCAGCCACCTTCTTTTTGAATAGAGAATTCAGCGGCACGACAGGCAAGTTCTAACGACTCTTGTAATGAATTACCTGAAGCTAGTGCAGCTAGGAATGTTCCAGTGTGAACATCCCCTGCACCGTTAGTGTCCACCACAGGCACTCTTCTACTAGGTGCAATAGCTACAGCTTTGCCTTGGTGGTGAAGTTCTGCTCCTTCTGAGCCTTTTCTAAGTAGTAGCCAGCAGTCATTAGATACAAAACCAGATAATCTTTCAAACTCACTTTTATTGCATGAGATCAAACTTGCATTCTTACCTAGCCAAGTTAGAACCTCGTCATTTAGTTCAGCTGTTGTTGGCCCTGGATCGAAAACGATCTTGCTCTTGATAAGTCCACTTTCAAACAGTTGCTTAAAGGCATCCTTAGATGTTGGATAAACAAGTTCATAACCGTAAACAACTAGCCAACTGTCTTCTGAATAGTCGTATTGCTTTAGTTCATCAAAGCTTCTAATGCCTTCAGCTCCACTTTGGGTAACAAAGCTTCTCTGCCCATTAGGTTCCACCAAAGTGATACACAGACCTGAATCACCACTTGAATAATCTTCAATACCGAGTGCTTCAACGCCTTCTTGAGCCATGGCGGCTTTGATTAGGTCTGCTCTAGGGCCTTGTCCTAGCGGTGTGCAGTGAGCAACAGAGAGACCAAGTCTTGATGCTGTTGCTTCAAGGTTTAGAGCCCCGCCCACACGGCTAAAGGTCCTAGTAGCCAGTACATCCCCGCCAGGGGTAGGTAGGTGCGGGACGTAAGTGACCTGATCTACTAGCCCACTGGCTAAAGAGAGGATACGTTTAGGGCGAAATTCATCTAGCTGCATTGCTACTAGCCTAGCCTTTGCCTTAAAGCAAAACGCCTCCAAGATACTTGGAGGCGATACTTGTGACCCCAGCGGGATTCGAACCCGCGCTACTGCCGTGAGAGGGCAGCGTCCTAGGCCGCTAAACGATGGGGCCGAAGAGCAACTTCTCTATTATGCCAGAGAGTTTGATGGCTTGGAAGAGTGAGGCTATTTAGGCCATTACATTCAAGGATTTAGGAGACACCACACAGGTAACTGGGGCTGCTCCAACATGCTCGCCATCTGAGTAAGCGGGCATTCCTGGGGAATGTAGTTCAAGGCTAGACACCCGAATAATCTCCACCGCTGGATGGCCAACATGGCCACCGTAGTAAACCTTAGGGAAGAGTTTGATTAGCTCTATTCGGCTGATGGCATTGAGGATAAAAAGATCTAACTTGCCATCATCCACCTTGGCTTCAGGGGTGATTAGCAATCCACCACCGTATGAAGGTGAGTTAGAGACAGTGCAGAGAATGGCTTCAAAGACTCTTTCAACCCCATCCACTACAGCTCTATATGGAATTGGTTTGAAGGCTGCTAACTCACGATACATAGCAAAGCGGTATTTAATCGGTCCAGTGATCCACTTCCACTTATTTGCACGAGCATTACAAAGTGCATCGAACCCAGCAGAAACAGCACCAAAAGAATAGAAGGTTCTGTCATTTGACTTTGATTCAATCAAGTCAACTTTGCGAGTTTTACCAATCTTTGAAACAAGAGCAGCCACACCTTCAACAACATTATGGATAGGTAGTCCTAGAGCTCTTGCTGAATCATTTCCAGTTCCAGCAGCAATTAGACCAACAGGAATATCACTCTTCACAACAGCATTCACGCCAAGGTGGAACATGCCATCGCCACCAACAACAACTAGACCATCGATGATCTTCTTCTCAACTGCATCTTTAGCATTCTTTGCAGCTGTCTTAAAGTTCTCTGCCGAAAGATCAACAATCTCAATCGCGTGCTTAGCGAATTCAGCTAAAGCCTGCTCCCCAAAAACTTTTCCCTTACCTCTACCTGAGGTTGGGTTAATAACGATTCCTAAAGTGGTCATTTCAACTTTCTAAGTGAATAAGTATTCAGTGTTACAACAATCAATGAAAGTGACCCTAGCATCGCGGTGACAGCAGGAGGGGTAACAACTTGCAAAGGTGACACAATCGCAACAAAAGACACCAAAGATACAAGGCTGTAGCCAAGTGCAATAGCAAGGCTCTGACTTGTCTTCTTTCTAAGCCTTGCGCTCAGAGCGACAACGACAGCGGCCCTTTCTGGGTCATCACTAGCAACCGACACATCAGCGCTTTCAGAAACCGAAGTCCCTAAGGCTACGCTCACATCGGCTTGATCAAGTAAGGAACTGTCTGTTACTGGGTCTGCAATAACTCCTACCAAAGCACCCTTAGACTGCTGAGTTGAAACGAACATCGCCTTGAGCTCTGGAGATAGCTCACCATAAACCTCTGAGATGTTTAGCTGCTCGGCTTTATGCTGAGCCGTTCCAGCAGAGTCCCCCGTGATTAGGCCAACCCGGATTCTCTCTTTAGCCACCAGATAGACAGCATGAACGGATGATTCTTTGACTACGTCAGTGAATCTAAGGATTCCTTCAAGAACCCCATCAACTACTACGCAAACAATCGAGTAACCACTCTTTGTGCTCTCATCGGCATAGATAAGTTCCTGAACTTCCATTCGTATGTTTCGCTGTAACAAAAGAGCCGTTGATCCAACCAGAACACGTTTGCTAGAAACTACCCCTTCAACACCAAAGCCAGGGAACTCTCTGAACTCTTTAGGTTTTGTAATTCTTAGGTTTGAGTTTTCAGCTGACCTAGTTATCGCCTTAGCGAAAGCATGTTCCGTAAGCGATTCAACACTTGCAGCAAGAGCTAGTAATTTGCTCGCATCTTTGAATGAAGTCTTTGTAGACAGCCGAACAGAGTTCACACCTTTAGGCAGTTCCGTAAGAACTCCACCTTTAGTGAACAGTAGAAGCTTGACCTTGGCTAACTTCTCAAATGCAGCTCTACTTCGAATTACAATTCCTGATGTAAAAGCCAACCTAATGGTTCTTGAGAACCCGAATGGAACAACCAAAGCCAAGGCTTGGCTGTTTGTTATAAGTAGACAAGCAGCAAACACTGTAAGAGCAGAAACTAGATTGAACTGCCCACCTGCTGATAAGACCACAGCGACAATTGCGAAGACTAGGGTCACTGCTGGCCAATATTTGGCTAGAAGAGCAACTTTTCTTTCTTTGTCAGAAACCTCTTGAGTTGCAAGGTCAATAAGTACTTGTTCTTCAGGTGAACCAAATGGTTCAGTAATAAATCTGTTGACTCGTGCAGTAACCAGAAGATTTAAGGTAACAAAAGCTAACGCAATTCCAAATTGAATCCATAGATCCGATGTAAAGATAGCCGCACCCAATAGAGCAAGGAGCGCTACAACGCTTACTCCAGTTTGGCTAATTGCCTTAACTAGAAGGCTTATAGCCCTAGATGGCTCTTTGGTTTCGGTGTCCATAACCTTACAAGGTTACCTGAGCGACTAAGGTCAAAGCATGAAGATAACAAAGCAAGGTCATGCCTGTCTAATCTTTGAAGAGGCTGGAAAGAAGCTGGTTCTAGACCCTGGCGCTTACAGTGAACCGCAAGTAGGACTTACAGATGTGGTTGCAGTTGTAATAACCCATGCACACGATGACCATTGCTTTGAGGCTCAGTTAGACCGACTACTTGAAGCCAATCCAGACCTAATGATTTTTGGTCCTCCTCAGGTTTGCACTCGTCTTGCTAATTACAAAACAACTGCTGTTTATCACGGTGATCACTACCCTGTTGGTCCATTCACTATTGAATTCATGGGTGACCTTCATGCTCAAATTCACCACAGCATTCCAGTGATTGAAAATAGAGCGGTTCTAATCAATGACAAGGTTTTCTACCCAGGAGATTCCTTCACACTGCCAGATAGAGAAGTTGAATTACTAGCTGTGCCAACCAGTGCCCCATGGCTAAAGA
>Ga0255112_1000422_pt1 | contig 13182 bp, 10 predicted proteins | sample Law_Yuk_RepB_8h_FD_188470 | JGI IMG/M metagenome (GOLD analysis project Ga0255112, IMG submission 188470) | Freshwater microbial communities from St. Lawrence River, New York, United States - Law_Yuk_RepB_8h | ecosystem: Environmental > Aquatic > Freshwater > River | place: USA: New York... | reverse complement strand
CACAAATGCCACATCTCAAGGCAATTGTCATCACTGCCGCTTGGCATCCAGATATCTGTGATGCCCTAGTTGCCGGTGCGGTTCGTGGATTTAAAGAGTCTGGAATAGCTAATCCTGTAGTTCGCATAGTGGCTGGTTCATTCGAACTCCCACTTGCGGCGCAGTTAGCTTTTGATGAAGGCTTTGATGTCGCTGTTATCGTTGGGCTGGTTCTGCGCGGTGAAACCCCACACTTTGATTATGTCTGTCAGGGCGTCACTCAGGGCGTAATGGATGTTTCGCTAAGCAGATCTAAGCCCATTGGTTTTGGTGTTTTGATGTGCGACAACCTAGAACAAGCGACTGCGCGCGCCGGGCTGCCTGGCAGTAAAGAAGATAAAGGTTATGACAGCGCTCTGGCGGCACTTAGCGTGATCAACAAAGGTTAAGTTGTGCCAGAACTTCCAGAGGTTGAAACGGTTCGCCGCGGCTTAGTTAGCCTGGTTAAAGGTTACAAAATTGTTGTAGCGCATGATTTACACCCACGTGCACTTAAACCTGAATCAATCGCACCTCTAAAATCAATTCAGGGCTCCAAGATTATTGACTTAAATAGACGCGGCAAGTTTCTCTGGTTTGTTTTGGATCGCCCACAAGTATTAGTTGCTCATCTGGGTATGAGTGGGCAGTTCTTAATTCATCAGCAAGGCCATCCCAGAGCAAAGCATGTTCGCGCACAGTTTGATCTAACTAAGCAGATGCGCAAGCGCGAGTTAGTTTTTAATGACCAGCGAACCTTCGGCTGGGTATCAGTTGAAGAAACGCTTGATGGTGTGCCAAGTTCAGCCCAGCACATTGCGCGCGATCCCTTTGATTCGCAATTTGATCTGCAAGAGACGATTGAGAAGTTTGCAAAGCGAAAGATCCGAATTAAGACCGCGCTACTAAACCAAGAAATCATGAGCGGTGTTGGAAATATCTATGCCGATGAAACTCTTTGGCGCGCCAAGGTTCATCCAGAAGTATCTACAGCCGATCTTTCCAAGAAGAAGCTTGCTTCGATAATTAGTTATGCAACAGAGGTTATGAGTGAAGCAATCGAACAAGGTGGCACATCGTTTGACGATCTCTATATAAATGTAAATGGCGAAAGTGGATTCTTCGAACAAGCCCTTGCGGCTTATGGGTGTACCGATGAGCCATGCCCGCGTTGTGGAACACCTATTCGTCGGATCACATTTGGTGCAAGATCATCGCATTTTTGCCCGCGCTGCCAGAAGAAATACAGGTAGAACTCAGGATTAACCAGTAGCGTAGGCGCGTGCATGTGAACGAAGGAATTTTAAAGGCCCTTGAAGCTGAATCGATAGAGATTCTGCGTGAAACTGCCGCCGCCTTCAAAAACCCAGTGATGATGTATTCCATTGGGAAAGATTCTTCCGTTCTTCTCCATCTAGCAATTAAGGCTTTCTATCCAGCGCCAGTTCCATTTCGACTGCTACATATCGATACAACCTGGAAGTTCAAAGAGATGATCTCCTTCCGCGACAAGATTGTCGCCGATCACAAATTGAATTTGATTGTTCACACAAACCAAGAGGGCGCAACTTCCGGAGCAAATCCATTTACTACCGGAATTTCTGAATACACGCGCATCATGAAGACAGTTGCACTACGGCAGGCACTCGATCACCATGAAGTAGATGCCGCTATCGGGGGATCACGCCGTGATGAAGAAAAATCTCGCGCAAAGGAACGAATCTTTAGCGTCCGAGATGAAGGCCATAGCTGGAACCCACGTAATCAACGCCCCGAACTCTGGCGTTCTTACAACACTCGCTTAGCGCCTGGTCAGACAATGCGCGTCTTTCCGCTTTCAGATTGGACCGAAGGCGATATCTGGCGCTATATCCAACAAGAGAAAATTGAAGTTAACCCACTTTACTTTGCAAAAGATCGCCCGATGGTTAAACGCGGTGACCAATTGATTATGGTTGATGATGATCGCTACCCACTCAACCCTGGAGAAGTTCCAGAGCCAAAGATGGTTCGCTTTAGAACTCTCGGTTGCTACCCGCTTACCGCAGCCGTTGAATCAACTGCAACAACGATCTCTGAAGTTGTTGACGAGGTTTTAAAGGTGAAGCTAAGCGAACGTGCAACGCGTTTAATTGATGGAGCAAATGAAGATTCTATGGAGAAGAAGAAGAAAGAGGGGTACTTCTAATGCAGACCCCAATTGTTCGTCTCTTAACCTGCGGCAGCGTTGATGATGGAAAGAGCACCTTGATCGGACGTCTATTGGTTGAGACCGATAGCGTTCCTCACGACACTATCGATTCAACTCGAAAAGTTCGTCGCGCGGGTTCAATAATCCCAGCGGGTGAAATTGACTTTAGTTTGCTTACAGATGGCCTTGAAGCAGAGCGCGAACAAGGAATCACAATTGATGTGGCATATCGCTCGATGTCACTACTTGATGGACGACGTTTAATCATCTCTGATGCTCCAGGACACGAGCAATACACGCGCAATATGGCAGTTGCAGCATCGCGCGCTGAGATCTCAATAGTTTTAGTCGATGCCACAAAGGGCGTGCGCACCCAGACTTTGCGCCACCTAACCATCTGTTCCTTAATGGGAGTCCAGCGAGTATTGGTTGCGATCAATAAATTAGATGCAGTTGGGTTCCAAGAAAGTATCTATAACGAGATAAAGAGCGAGATTGAAAAGACGCTAGCGCGACTTGATATCGCCGACGTTCATTTTATTCCACTCAGCGCGTTAGCTGGCGATAACGTTGTTTATCGCAGTAATTCAACGCCTTGGTATTCAGGTGAAACTCTGCTTGAGGCGATCCAAGGCTGGCAGCCAAGTAAATCTGCCGAAGCAACAGCTCGCCTGCGGGTTCAATCGATCGCCCGCGCTGAAGATTTTAGAGGCGTTACCGGCACAGTTCACTTGGGTGACTTCAAATTCAGGTAAAGATCTTTCCTAGCAATCAAGTAGCAACGATTGCGCAAATTATCTCGGATATGCAGAACCAAGACGTTGCGGCGCAGTCGGAGGCAGTGACCTTGGTACTTGAGCCAGAGGTAGATATAACTCGCGGAGATCTGGTTTATGCCAATCAAAGCGTTGTCACTCCATCTGATCGCTTTAACGCGAACCTGGTCTGGCTAAATGAGGATGCTTTGATTCATAGCCGCTCCTACCTTTTGATTTCTGGCCCAAGTGAGACGCCAGTGATAATCACCAAGATTCGTCACAAGATTGACGTTAATACAGGTGATCACCTTTCAGTAAATACCCTGGCCATGAATGAAATTGGCGAGGTTGAAATTGCAACTAATCAACCAATCGCACTAGATCCATATAAGCAGTCTCGCGAATTCGGAAACTTTATTCTGGTAGATCGCACCAACTTCCAAACTGTTGGCGCAGGCATGATTCGCCACTCATTGCGCCGTGGTGAAAACATCACCGCTCAGGCCTACGAGGTCGATAAAACAGCTCGCGAAGCTGCTAAAAATCAGCGCGCAAAAGTTATCTGGTTAACCGGTCTATCGGGTTCAGGAAAATCTACGATCGCCAACCTTCTTGAAAAGCGCCTTCATGCTCAAGGTGCGCACGCCTATGTATTAGATGGTGACAATCTACGTATGGGTCTCAATGTTGATTTGGGCTTTACCCCCGAAGATCGCGCAGAGAATGTTCGAAGAGTTTCAGAGGTTGCGAAGTTAATGGTCGATGCCGGGTTGATTGTTATTACCGCTTTAGTTAGCCCATTTGAAGTTGATAGACAGCGCGCTCGTTCGATATTTGCAGAAGGCGATTTCATTGAAGTATTCGTAGATACACCAGTAGATGTATGTATCTCGCGCGATCCAAAGGGTCTGTATAAAAAAGCAGCTAAGGGAGAGATCCCTAACTTCACCGGCGTAGGTCAAGATTACGAGCGCCCAACAAAACCTGAGATTACAATCGATGGCACCGCAGATCTTGATGCCAGCGTGAGCGCGATATTGAAGGTGGCTCTATGAATTGGATTTTCTTCGCACTGGCAGGGTCTGTTGCTCAGTTAATTGATGGCACTCTTGGAATGGGTTTTGGTTTAACTAGCTCAACTCTGTTGTTGACCTTAGGAGCATCTGCTGCGGTTGCATCCGCTGCAGTTCACGCCGCTGAAATCGGCACAACCTTAGTATCTGGCGCATCACACTGGCATGCGGAAAACATAGATAAGAAAATTCTCTTTAAACTCGCAATCCCAGGTGGCATTGGCGCATTGCTAGGCGCAACATTTCTCTCCTCTATAGACCTGTCGAGCGCCAAAGTCTTTATCTCAACACTTCTTCTCTTGCTTGGATTCTTACTTTTATACCGAAATATCTTTCAGCCACAGGTTAATACGAATTCACTTGAAGTTACCAACCCAAGGTTTTTAACCTACCTAGGTTTTACTGGTGGTTTTGTAGATGCTTCTGGCGGCGGGGGATGGGGTCCAATAGTCACGCCAACCCTTATGACAACTACTCAGATAGAACCTCGCAAAATTATCGGCACAGTGAGCGCCTCAGAATTTATCGTTGCTGTCTCTGCCAGCGTTGGCTTCTTGGCGAACCTGCACCGCTTAGATATCAATTGGGCTGCTGTTGGGGGATTGGCTCTCGGCGGCTGCATAATGGCGCCAATCGCTGCTCGTATCGTTGTGAAATTACCACGCAAACAGATTGGGATACTCGTCGGAATTGCCGTCATCGTAATCAACGGCTACCGAATCATCGCAAGTTAGTCTTACCCAATGAGTCCTAAGGTCATCCCAGTATTTGTGGGTGGAACCGGCCGCAGTGGAACTACCGTCGTTGGCGACCTTCTTGGAAATCATTCTAAGATCAGAACGAGCACACCTATCGAAATCAAGTTCCTCACTAATAAGTCAGGGCTGGTCGATGTGGTCTTTGGATATAGCAGCGAGATTGAAAAAAGCGCAGGAAAAGTTTCGATCTTTAACTTTCGCACTTACCGCAAACGTAAACAAAAAGAGAAAGAACGATTTTCTAAGATCCTTGCAGAGTTCAATAAATTCATCTGGGAGAAGTGGTGGGATATTGATGCACCCCCTCCGCATGGCCGCGGTTTAATTTCCGGCATTGCTAAAACTGATCTGGAAAAATTACTCAAGAGACTCGAAGGTGATTTAAAGATCAACCGCAAATGGGCTGCCCGCAGATTTATGACAACATTTATCAGCAAGCAATTTAGTGCCGGCGGTGAGATCTATTGGGTCGAGACAACTCCAATGAATATTCCAGAGGCCAATAAACTTCAAGAACTCTTTCCCAATGCGTTATTTATAAATATGGTTCGCGATCCGCGCGATGTTATTGCTTCGCTGCTGACCAAGAAGTGGGGTCCAACAACTGCGCTAGAAGGTTTGGGTTGGATCGAAGCTCGACTGCTGGCAGGCCACGAAGCCTTGACCGCAGTAAAGCCAGAAAAGAAAATTACGATCGCTCTAGAGGATCTCGCAATCAAGAACCGAGAAGCCACATACAAGAAACTCCTTGGCTTCCTAAAGGTCACGGATGAACCCGCGATGCAGGCTTTCTTTACTCAATCAATGACGCCAGATGCGGCAACGAGCGGCCGCTGGAAGGACGAGATAAATTCGCCTGAGTTCAGCGTCGGGTATGAGGCCATGGTTGAACGTTTAAAAGCTAATCGAGTTATCTTTCAGTAGCGATTAGTTCAATAGCGCTCTGCATAATCGCTTCTTCGTAGTTTACGTAAATCCCTAAGTGGCTTTCGCCAGCGCGTAGTTCATAACGTGTGTTTGGCATATTCTCAGAAAGCCATTTTCCATGTTGAACTGGCACGTTCTTATCTAGCTCCGCCTGCCAGATAATGGTTGGCACCTTCACATCGCGCGGATCAAAACCCCATGGCTTCAGATAAGAACTGTAATCATCTGCAACCCAATCCCAGCCTTTTTCCATTGTGAAAGCGCAGGAATCGAGCACCACCTTCCAAGTTGGCTTTGAGGCTGCCAATTGATCGCGTTCGCTTAATTCTGCTCCTGCAACAGAGTCAGCAACGTTTCCATCTTGCCATTTCTGGAAGCGCTTAATTAAGTCGTTGATATCGCGAAGTGCATCGGCGTATTCATCGAGATCTGCTTGCTTCATATCGTCGTAGAAGCGCTCACCTAGTTCAGCAAAGGGAGCCAAGCTTCCGACCGTTACAACGCCAACTGAACGAGGATCTAGTCCGGTTGCAATCGCATGTTGTCCGCCACCAGATAGGCCTAAATTTACAAACTTAGTTATACCGAGATGTTGGGAAAGTTCAGCAATGTCTTTGGCTACATCAATGGTTAAACGTCCTGGTTGTTTAGTACTTCCTGCATATCCGCTACGCCCAAATGAGAGCGCGAAGACGCCTTTAGACGCAAAGTAATCAAGCCAGGTCTGCCAACCCGCTATGTCTTGAGTTGTTCCAGCATGAAGAATGATCACGTCCGCAGATTGCAGTCCATTAGTAAGGTACTCAAGATTGCGTCCATCGGAGAGCGTGAAATTCTGGCGAGTCTGCGTCATTTAAAAAGCGTATCGGAGAAAGCCTCAGTTTTGCAGGTAAACGACCACACTCTTTCGCTATTGAGAAGTCCATGCAACCGCTGTTAGCCTCAACCACATGAGCTATGACGTCAACAAAGTCCGCGCAAGTTTTCCGTCACTAAATACCGGCCTGGCCTTTTTCTGTGGACCAGGCGGAAGCCAAGTACCTGACGTTGTCGGCAAAACGATCTCCGATGCCATCACAAAACCGATCTCTAATCGCAATGTGAATACTGAATCTGAGAAGAACGCAGAGGAGATAGTTTTAAGTTTCCGTGCGGCAGTTGCAGATTTGATCGATGTGGATCCACGAGGTGTTGTTTACGGCCGCTCTTGGACTCAGCTGACCTATGACTTTTCGCGCACCCTTGCTAAAAATTGGGGGCCAGGAGATGAAGTTGTGGTCACAACTCTCGATCACGATTCCAATGTCCGCCCTTGGGTGCAGGCAGCAGAAGCAGTAGGTGCAACCGTTCGATGGGCACAGTTAGATCCAGATACAACAGAGCTTTCAGTAGAAGCTGTTGAATCCGTCCTGTCTGCCAAAACCAAACTTGTCGCAGTTACCGGTGCAGGAAACACAATTGGAACCCGTCCTGACTTGAAAGCTATCGGAGCCACAGTCCATAAGGTCGGAGCGCTCTTCTATGTTGATGCTGTGCACCTAACTCCGCACGCTCCAATCAGCGCAAAAGATATTGGCGCCGATTTCATAGGGTTCTCCTTCTACAAGATGTTCGGCCCGCATTGCGCAGCTTTAGCTGCTGCTCCAGCACTTCTTGAAACATTGCAGAACGATAAGTTGCTTCCTGCAACTAATGTGGTGCCGGAAAGATTTGAATTCGGCACCTTGCCTTATGAATTAATGGCCGGCAGCGTTGCAGCAATTGAGTACATAGCAAATCTTGCTCCAGGCAGCGCCACAAGCCGCCGCGATAAAATTGTTAACTCAATGCGCGCTCTTGAAACATACGAAGATGAACTCTTCGAATACATGGAAAGTTCGCTGAAAGGGCTGCCAGGGATAACTCTCTACGGCCACGCCAAAAAGCGGACGCCCACCGTTTACTTCTCATTTAAAGGCTTTGAGAGTTCAGAGATTTATAAAGTGATGGCGAAGAAGTCGGTGACACTGCCTGCATCAAATTTCTACGCGCTGGAGACTTCCCGAAAACTTGGGCTTGGTGACGCAGGCGCCCTGCGTGCTGGCCTGGCGCCATATTCAACACGTGAAGATGTTGATCGCTTAGTAGCTGGATTGAAAGAAATCTTTAGCTGAGTCTTAAATCACCTTTTTCAGACTGCAGGTCAGGTCCAACGCAGTTAAATTGATCCGAATACTCATAAAAGTAACGGAGAGAACTAATATGAAAAAGACTTTAGCGATTGTCGCAATTTTAATGTTCATGGGTTCCCAGTCTGCAGAAGCAGCTACAAAGGTGACCGTAACAAATGCAAAGAAGATATCAACTAAGGATGGCATCGTAACAATCAAGGTTTCAGGGCTTCCAAAGACAAATGGAATCTATATTTCACAATGTATGGCTATCAAAAAGGGTGAAACTGCGCCTACCGCTTGCAACCCAGCTGAAGCCTCAAAGCTTTGGATTTCGAACGTCCCTGCAGATATCAAGATGGGTGCAAAGCCGGGCAAAGGAACACTTAAGTTAAAGGTAGATAAGTACTTTGAGAACGGTGATTGCATCCATACCAAGTGCGTTCTATTCGTAACCAATGATCACAACGCACCAGATGACAGAAGTGAAGATAAGGCGATTCAGTTTAAATTCAGTGGGATTAACCTGTTCTAATCTGAAGCTAGAAATAGAAATGGCTGGGGCGTTATGCCTCAGCCATTTTGCTTCTATAAGTGGGTTGTGAGGGACTCGTTATCAAACCTTCAAACCATTCCCTTTGACCCACTATGCGGATATATCCGATCTTGAATCATCTCCAATATTAGAGATAGCCAGGGACAAATCAAGGTGATTGGAGGGTAGCAAAGCCATTTTGGGAGGTAAGAGCAGAAATGACTGCTCATATTCCCGTATGGCTTGATCTGCCCGTTACCCTTTTGGAATGCGATTCAAGGGGCGTTTCATCAAAGGACTCTTAGTTGCCCTCATCCTTACCCTGGTTCCAATCACGGCCTTTTCTGCGCAGAAGATAACTCCTGGATCTACTTGCAAGGTTTATAAGCAGAAAGTTACTAATCAAAACAAGGTTTACACATGCATTAAATCAGGAAAGAAGTTGGTTTGGAATAAGGGAGTCACAGTTGTGAAACCAACACCTACGCCAACACCTACGCCAACACCTACGCCAACACCAACTGCCACTCCAACTCCAACCGCTACTCCAACGAAGTCGATTAGAGACTGGGTTACCACTCGCTCTACTGATCTTGGATTCATCAATGACTTCAGAGGACCATGTGATTCAGAAAGTGATTTGCCTACTGCTTTTAATGAATTACAGAATGCATATTCTCAGCGAAACATGTGCAGTGGAATATACAGAGTTGCGAAGTATGAATTAGGCACGGATAGACCCAAGACAAAGTTAGATTCCAATTCTTCAGATCTTGCGATTAAGAATTGTGAAATCAGCGAACCTGCAAATAGCAATAATCAACGTGGTTTCATAAATCTATTCGACTCAAACCGAGTGCAGTATTTGAATTCCTCTAAATTTCCGGGTCCTAAAATGACAGTGCAAGTAATTCCAATTTATGCCAGTGACACCGAGCGACCTAAGAACTCACCTGAAGAAGATTACGGCCGCTATACCGATGTTCTATCCACTTGGGCTAAGTATTCTTCGGATGGCGAATCCGCAGTCGAGATAAGATATCCAGAGAATTATATTGAATTCCCAAACAAGGTATCCAGTTACAACATTGATCACGAAAATAGACACGACAGTCCTGAGCACACGAAATTTGTGAAGGATTTAGTTCAAATCGTTGATTCAAAAATTAACTTTGGTGGAACAGATTTGATAATAGTGGTTGTACCACCAGGTACGCCGCTAGTAAATTTTCAGCAAGGTACTTTAAAGGATTTCTTAACTCAAGAAGGAAGGATTAAACTTGGATCGACCATGTATCCGTTTACTCTTACAGGATTGGAAAATGTTAAACATCCAAACTTCTTGAGCCCTTTCTGGTGGATTCATGAGTTGTACCACTCTGGATATGGACTTGATGATCACTACGGGGACAAAAAGATGGACTCAAATACTGAGTATGGAATGGGCCAGTGGACATTGATGACGCCATATGGTGGAGATTTGTCGGCTTGGGAAAAGTGGATTTTGGGTTTCATAACTGATTCACAAATTCATTGCATAAATCCGAATCAAACTACAACCCGATGGATTGTGCCCTCAAGTGTAAAGAGCAAAGAAAAGAAATTAGTAGTTATCCCAATTTCACAAACGAAAGGGATAGTGCTGGAGTCGATTCGTGCCGCGGGCCTCTACTATAAGATTTCGAAGCAAAGCGAAGGCGTGCTTCCATACGTTGTCGACTTAGAAATTGTTGGGCATGGCCTTGGTATGAAGTTGATTCTTCCCACAAATAGGAATCCGAACCAACCACCCTTCTTTCTATCTCAAGCCCCATTAAGAGAGGGAGAGTCTGTAATTTCAAATGGTTTCAAGATTACAGTCGTGGAATCAGGTAATTTTGGTGATGTTGTGAGAGTGGAAAAAGTCGGTTGAGCACAAAATTTAGGGCAGCGATTATTTTTCCCTTAAGTTTGATGCTCATGTCTACTCCTGCTATTGCGGCTATGAAAGCAGGAGCCGCTTGTAGCGCTAAGGGACAGGTAAAGATCTCTTCAGGTTACAAGTACACATGCATTAAATCTGGCAAGAAACTTGTATGGAGCAAGGGCGTAAAAGTTGCCGTGAAAGTAACGCCCACTCCAACACCCACTCCAACACTGGTCGAAACTCCTTCATACAAAACTGCAAAAAATTTCTTCAACACATGGGCTACCAGTACTCAATCAAAATCAAACAATATTTATGCCGTAAGCACCACCCTCAATCAGAGTCAGGTCCAATTTATGATTGATACACAAGAAAAGTTTTATGGATTTTGGTTGTCGCAAGGCGTGACTTTTTCCTCTTCAATCACGACTTACTTTTTCACTGAACTTGATCGGACATGGTTGTCTCAAAGAGAAGTTCCAAGTGGTTGCGTTTTTGACCAATGGCTATCAGGTTCATTTGCGAATCAAGCAGATGGAAGGGTCTGCCAGTCTACTGATGGGCGATCCTTTGTACTCTTTCCAATAGGTAGTGAATTCATTAAGCAGGATAGTCGTTTCAAAACATTCGGTCTTGAAGCGGCGGCGCATGAGATAGAACATGTAGTACAGAATGAACTTTTCAGATACAGAATGCCAGATCCTTGTTGGTTTAGAGAGGGGTTTACAACATATTCGGTTTGGATTCAAACTTCATACGAACCAACCTATAAAGCAATGACAAGTTTAAAGAGTGCAACACACAGAAATCTAATGTCAAACCTGAAAAAATCTAACTTGATAATAAATGGGAAAAAATCTGAGGAATGGACGAATAAGGAATGGTTGGAAATCTTAGATTATCAACCCTCTAATCCAGTTTGTTGGGGTAGAAATGCAGACGGCACACCTTCCCTTACTCCAATTTATCTTGGTTATTCAGCAGGACCATTCATCGTTGAGAAAATGTATATAGATTTTGGGGTTATACCTATTGTGAATTTCATGAAATCTGTTGGTCTATTGAATAACTTTTCACTAGCATTTTCTCAGGTGTTTGGAGTTGAATATTCAAAATGGATGATTAGCGATGCAATCCCATGGTTACTCAGCGGTGGTGAGACTTCTCCGTAGGTTTGGACATAGACCTCGGATTTACCTACATATGTGGGTGGTGAGGGACGCGAACTACATATCCTTCATAGGCTATATATGGATTCAATTGATCTTGATCCACAACCCATATTAGGGATGGGGTCTGACAATTACTAGATTTTGAACAGATTTAGGATTGATTTGGGCTGGTTAAGGGGGAGCAAAGATTGATATGCCCATTACCATTTTGGAATGAGTATCAGGGGGAGTCTCTCTAAAGTCTTGTTAATTGCCCTGGCATTTACCCTGATTCCAGTTACTGCTGTTTCTGCCAAAAAGATAACCCCTGGAAGCACCTGCAAAGTTTTAAACCAAAAGGTTGTTTACCAAAATAAATCATATTCCTGCATTAAATCAGGTAAGAAGTTGGTTTGGAGTAAAGGCGCAAAAATTGTTGCGAACCCAAACCCTAGCAATGCTTCACCCCAAGCCAGTCGCAAGATTGCTGACGCAGAACCATGTTTTGTAGTTGGGGAGAAAATTACGAATAATAAAGGTTATTTAGAATGCAGGGCAGTCGCTGGAGGAAAATTACGATATTTTCAATTATCCAATTCCTTCAACCCAATTACCAACCCCGCTTCTTTAGATTCTCTCGAAACTTGTAAGCTGAAAGATCAACGGCCCGTGAAAGATGCATATTACTGGCAAGAATTTAGGGCAGTTGCATATCCCGCGGTTCCCGAACGAAATTTCGTCAATTCCGGAAATGAGAAAATTGTGGTCGTAGGAATTGACTTCAGTGATGCACCCGGGACGGGAACTCCAAAGCGCGCAATTGAAGATATTGTAAAAAACTCGACTGAGTGGCTAAATTGGTATTCAAACACGAAGTTGAAATGGAATTTTACCACCCATGACAATTGGATAAGAGCTCCGCGAGAGTCACAAGAATTGAAATCCGCTGAAGTAGGTGCCGACGCTCAAATTACAGATGCCATAAAAAGCGAATATGTATCCGCTATAGACAAGGTAATAGATGTTGAAGGTGCTTCGGCAATCTGGGTAATTTATCCAGATACGATAGAAAAAATTTATGCCGAGAGTCAGAATAGATCGTATTTTAATCCAATCCCGATCAAGTCTGGAGTAATTTCTCCAGCTATGTTTGCAATTGGTAAGGAAACCTTTCTCGCTCATAGATTACCTTGGCTGTATTTCGTTCACGAAACCATGCATGGCCAGGGACTGATGGGGCATTCCCCGCAGTGGCCTTACATCTTTGGCATTATGAACAATGAATATAGTGCCAGCCATAATCTAAATGGTTGGGAATCACTCGTGATGGGATGGGCGACCACAGACAATGTCTACTGTGCAGATCTAAAAAACTTATCAAAAATTAATTTAACTCTCGTACCTATCGAGCGTGAGCAATCAGGCGTTTCTACGGTCCTGGTAAAGCTGAGTGAAGCTAAAATTCTTGGAATTGAGTCGCATAGAGTGGATAAATGGGGGCCACTCCAAATCCCAGGCTTATATGGTGTAACAACGTATTTAATTGACCTAACTACCAACAACAGCACAAATGTTGTCGCGCCTACCGCCGCTTATCAAAGACTTTCGAATGTTAATCATGGTCTGTCCCCTATCAGAGCGCCGCTAATTCCCGGTTTTGAAAATTTTGGAACATATTTAATTGATGGGGTTGGCGTAGCAGGAGGAAATGGAAC
>Ga0255112_1000417_pt1 | contig 13237 bp, 10 predicted proteins | sample Law_Yuk_RepB_8h_FD_188470 | JGI IMG/M metagenome (GOLD analysis project Ga0255112, IMG submission 188470) | Freshwater microbial communities from St. Lawrence River, New York, United States - Law_Yuk_RepB_8h | ecosystem: Environmental > Aquatic > Freshwater > River | place: USA: New York... | reverse complement strand
CTGCGCGCTTGGCTTCACCGCCGTCTGGCGGAATGAGGTACAGCTGAGGCTCATCGTCCTTCTTGCCGTTTTGCTCTCGCTTGGCCACAAACGCCACCCAATCGCCTTGCGGTGAGAACTGAGGGCGGCCGTCTTTGTCGCCACATTGCGTGAGCTGTCTGGGCTGACCACCGAGGGTCGACAGCAGCCAAATGGCGCTTTGGATGGTATTTTCTTGGACAGAGGGTTGCGCGACAGCACACACCGCCTGCGAACCGTCTGGACTGATGCTGGGAGGGCCTAGGCGTTGAAGTTGCCACATCAGCTCGACGGTGAGTTGATTGGCCTTCCGGGGGCGTGCAGATTTTGTTTTTGATGCCGTCATCTTCAACGACTCCTGTGAATGCAATAGATGGATTTGGTTCAAACGCTCAATTGTCCCTTAAAACAATCGCTTGTTTTGAAGCTTTTAAACCGTCATGCCTAAAGGCTGCTTGAATTTGAAAGCTTGCACTGCATTGCCATCTGGGCTGCTTGCCATTTCATTTTGAGAAGAGTTGGGCAAAAGTGCATTGAGCATTTGACGAACTTGAAGCAATCTAGGATCGCCATCATGGGCATCGTCTGTGGTGTCATTGATGCAAAAGAAATCTAGGTGGCAAAACTGCTTTTTGAGATGCTGGAGCGATTGAGTTTCTAACGATTGCCCCGTTGCAATGTACAAATGTGAATGGTCTATTGTTTTTGCCAAACCATGTGCCAAAGCCCAGCGTAGTACAAAGTCAGAAATGATGGTGGGCTTGTTCCAAGTGCGAAAAACAGTTGACCGAACCCGCTCAAATAACTCTGGCGCGTCGCGCTCAATTTCCATCATTACCGACTTCAGCATGGGCCTAGGTGAATGCGAGAAAGTTCTAGCGGTATGCTGATACTGAGGGTCCATTTTTCTGGCATTTGAATCGGCTCGGGTCTTTAAGTTGTCGGCTTTGGCTTGCAGCCACTGCCTGGACAGTCGACTGGCATTTTCAAGGGAGGTCGATTCAGCCTTTAGCTTGCTGCCAATCACCTCGGGTTCATCAGACCAAGAGACAAAAAAACCTTGATCGAAAAACCAATTTTCCAAACAAACAGGCGCACCAAAGAACACATCGTCGTTCAGATAAAAATAACATTCCGAAAGCCCTGGAATGTGGTGAATATAAGACTCGATATTGCCAGAATCAAAGGTGGGCAATGAGGAATGGGGAATCAGTTGATGGTGATCGACCAAAGTAATTTGATCTGAGGCTTGAAACCAATCGGGCACCTGACCATCTGTGACGATGTAAATGTGGCCGTGTTCAGGAAAGAATTTTTCAAGGGCGCGCAAGCTAAACCGCAGCTCGTCGTTGTCGCGGTAACGACCTTCCACATTGCCGAACTTGGCAAAACTTAACTTGCCAGCTGCTTCTAACTTCTGAGCGGATTTCTTGCGCTTGGCGCGCCAATCTTCATCGTTGCCATTCACCCAAAGGTAAACGATGTCTATCGCGGTGTCAAAAGTCTGAGAAGCTTGATTCAAAATGGAAATGAACAAAAAGGGTTTACAAGAAACCTTGTAAACCCTTTAAATTGGATGGGGTGGCTGATGGGGCTCGAACCCACGACAACAGGAATCACAATCCTGGACTCTACCAACTGAGCTACAGCCACCGTAGAAGCGGGATTATAGCTGAAACTTTTTTTCTCAGGCCCCTTGCGCCTCTGACTTTGGCTTGGCAGCACTGGGTTTTGGCACCAAAATTTCAGCCTTCATCATGCTCTTTAACTGAGAGATGTAGGCTTGCGTTTCTGCTGTACCCCAAAGTTGGGTGAATTGCTGCTGGGCCTGAAGCATGAGCTCTTTGTTTTCAGCTTCAGGTGGCAAGATCTTGGTCACACGAAGCACAGCAAATCCTTGAGGGCCCAAATCAACACCACTGACTGAAGGCAACTTGTTGGGATCGGCGCGCAAAACCGCATCCACCACCTTGGGCAATTGTCTTTGGGTTTTTTCGCGTGAAATGACAATGGCATTGGGCAGGTTGTCAGCACCCGTGCTGGCTTTTAGCGCAGACAAACGTTGCTCGCCTTGGGCTTTGGCCAATTCAGCGGCCTTTTCTTGGGTTAATGCACGCTTGACAAATTCTTTCACCTCAACCAAAGGCAAAGTGGCTGCAGGCTGATGCTTCACAACACGGGCTGAAACCAGCGTACTAGGGGCCACTTCAATGGCTTCTGTGTTGCGCTGCTTTTGCAAAGAAGCTTCACTGAAAATAGCTTGTAACAACCCAGGGTGACTCAAAACACCTTGGGGCTGAGTGGCTTGGCGAGCCACTTGATTGGCCTTTTGAATGTTGAGTTTGAGTTTGTCTGCCACTGGCTTCAAACTGTCAGACTGCTCGTACACGGTGTTGGAAAACGTTTCTGCCAACTCGGCATATTTGCGCTGGGCTTGCTGCTTTTTCAGGTCTGCCTCTAGGGAGGGGCGCAGTGACTCAAAGCTTTGGGCTTTAGCGGCCTTGATGTCAGTGAGCTGAATGATGTGGTATCCAAACTCAGACTCGACCAAGTCACTGATGTCTGACTTTTTCATGCTGAATGCCGCATCTTCAAAGGCTTTTACCATGGCACCCCGGCCAAAGAAGTCTAAATCACCCCCTTTGACAGCAGAGCCAGGGTCTTGAGAGTTTTTGCGAGCAACATCGGCAAAGCTTGCAGGCTTGGCTTTGACCAATTTCAACAACTCCTCGGCCTTGGCGCGTGCTATTTTTTTCTCGGCTTCAGGCGAATCCTTGGCTGCAGTGATCAGAATATGGCTGGCACGACGCTCTTCTTTGCTGGACAAGCGCTGCAAGTTTTGCTCGTAGTAAGACTTCAAGTCTTGTTCGTTCAGAGTAATCGATTGACGCAGGCTTTCAATGTCCAGAACAATGTACTCAATGTCAGCTGACTCAGCGGATTGGTATTTGTCTTTGTTTTTATCGTAATAAGCCTGCAAATCAGCATCAGAGACCGTGATTTTTCCTAGGTAGTCAGATGCTGGAAAATTCAAAATTTGCACTTCACGTCGCTGCATGAAAGCGTTCATGGCCGTTTGTGTTTGCGCAGAGGTGGCGTATGCAGATGCTTGAACACCTTGAATGACTTGGCGGTTGGACAAATCTGCACGAACTTGCATTTCAAACATTTCTGGCGTCATGCCCTGTGAGGCTGCCAGTTGTTTGTAACGCTCCATGTCAAGCTTGCCATCCGCCGTGCGCAATGCCGCAATGACAGGGCTTTGCTGTAACTCGCGCGCCAAACGTGTGTCGCTGGCCACCAACTGCAATTTTTGAGCCGCTGCTGTAATGACCTGGTCACGAACCAATCGCTCTAGCGTGGCGTACTTGGCTTCTGCCGTGTCAAACAACTTGGCGTCAATATTGGGCATGGACGCCCGAATTCGATCGACTTCGCGCTTGTGTGCGGCGTCCCAATCGGTTTGATTGATTTTATTCCCGTTGACTTTGGCAACCACGGCACCCTTGTCGTTGAAACGACTGTAGCCTTCAAGACCAAACAAAACGAAGGAGGGAATGATGAGCAGGAACAAGATGCCCATCATGATCTTGGTGTTGTTTCGGACAAAATCAAACATGTGAGAACTCTCTGTCTATTAACGCTGTAAATGTCACAAAAAGACAAAAGGCGAACAACCTGTTCGCCTCTGTTTGGGGGTGGTGGGTGCTGACGGGGTCGAACCGCCGACCTACGCCTTGTAAGGGCGCCGCTCTACCGACTGAGCTAAGCACCCCCCTAATCAAAGATTAATTCAAGGCGTCTTTTAGAGCCTTGCCTGGACGGAACTTAGGCACCTTGGCAGATTTGATTTTGATGGCAGCACCTGTACGTGGGTTGCGACCCGCGCGAGCAGCGCGCTTGGTGACGGCGAATGTACCGAAACCAACCAAGGCCACCGTGCCGCCTTTTTTCAATGTGGTGCGAACTGCGCCAATGGTGGCTTCCAATGCACGGCCTGCAGCAGCTTTAGAAATGTCAGCTTGTTTGGCAATGTGCTCGATCAATTCAGTTTTGTTCATACAAAGAACCTTAGAAAAAAATAAGAGGACTCAATTTTTGAGTGACTCATGATTGTTAAAATTTTTTTTGAAGTTTTAAAAAAACTTCCATGACAAAAACATTGTCGTCGCAATGAATTTGTTGACCTCAATTTAAACAGACAAAACGCGCCTGTCAAATGATTTTGAGTCTAGAAACCGCAATGCGACACGAATTCTAGACGCAAACTGAATGCCTGCAAGGGGCTTCGTGAAAAAAATTTTTGAGATCTCACAACTAGATCCCAAAAGTTCTCATAAAGCTGCAGCAATGGCTTTTCCAACGTCTTGCGTACTAGCAGAACCCCCAATGTCGGCAGTGCGTGGCGCACCACTGTGGGGTGCCAATACTTTTTCAATGGCAGCCAATACAGCATCGTGGGCAGGCTTGCAACCCAAAAATTCCAACATCATGGCACCACACCAAATTTGACCGATAGGGTTTGCAATTTTCTTACCTGCGATGTCTGGTGCAGAGCCATGAACCGGTTCAAACAAAGAGGGGTATTTGCGATCTGGATTGAGGTTGGCACTGGGTGCAATGCCAATCGTGCCTGTGCAAGCTGGGCCTAAGTCACTCAAAATGTCACCAAACAAATTGCTGGCCACCACCACATCGAAAAAGTCGGGGCGTTGGACAAAGTGCGCCGTCAAAATATCAATGTGAAACTTGTCAACATGAATGCCAGGGTAGTTCTTGGCCATTTCGACAACACGCTCATCCCAATAAGGCATGGTGATGGCAATGCCGTTGGATTTGGTGGCACTGGTGAGATGCTTCTTAGGGCGAGTCTGCGCAAGTTCAAAGGCAAATTTCAAGACGCGATCGACGCCAATGCGCGACATGACCGTTTCTTGCATCACAATTTCACGCTCGGTGCCAGGGTACATGCGTCCGCCAATGCTGGAGTACTCACCCTCGGTGTTTTCGCGCACGATGTACATGTCAATTTCACCAGGCTGTCTGGGCGAGCCATCTCTTCGCACCACGGGTGCAATGATGCCCGGCATGAGCCTAGCAGGACGCAGGTTGATGTACTGATCAAACTCACGGCGAAACAAAAGCAAAGAGCCCCACAAAGACACATGGTCGGCAATTTTGTCTGGCCAACCCACAGCACCAAAGTAGATGGCATCGTGGCCACCGATTTGGTCTTTCCAATTGTCGGGCATCATTTGGCCGTGCTTTTCAAAGTAGTCCCAGCTTGAAAAGTCGAAATGATCAAATTGCAAGTCGAGATTGAACTTAGAAGCCGCTGCTTCCATGACCCTGAGGCCCTCGGGCATGACTTCTTTGCCAATACCATCTCCAGCAATGACTGCAATGCGTTTTTTTGTCATGTTTTTTCTCCTAAAAATGATTGACTGGGCCTCACAACCCAACTTACGCCCCAAGCCGTGAGTGCAATACCTACCAGTGTGAAAGCAGTAATGGGTTCATCAAATAACAGCCACGCCACCAAAGCCGTACAGGGCGGCACAAGGTACATCAAGCTGGTCACACTGGCAGCAGCGCCCTTCTGAATGAGCATGTACAAAAGTGAACTGCCGCCTAAGGTCAATCCTAATACAGACCACGCCATGGCGCCAATGAACTCGGCGTTGAATTGCACAGATTCAGTTTCTAACAGCGCCAAGGGCGTTGTCACAAGCAAGGCCGCAAGCAATTGAACGGTATTGGCCGTTCGAACGTCACATGGCTTGACGAAGCTTTTTTGATAAAGCGTGCCCAAGGTGATGGAGAGTAGCGCCATGATGGCAAAACTCAAATTGAGTGCATTGACATGGTCCAAAGCACTGCCCTGGGTCAGCTTGTGCCACACCACCAAAAGGAGCCCACAAAAACCCAACAACAAACCGAGCCACTGTCGGCGGCTCACCTTGTTTTCTAAAGTGGTATCTCTGGACGACAGCCAAATGGCGGTCAGCACGGGTTGCAGCCCGACTATGAGGGCCGATAAACCTGATCCCATGCCCGCCTTGACCGCAGCCCAAACGCCGCCCAAGTAGCCTGCATGCATGAGAACACCAGTGACTGACAAGTGAAACCATTCCGATCGACTTTGCGGCCATTTCACCTTAGCCATCCTGATCCATATGACAAAGCAAGCAATGGACAGGGCGTATCGAAGCCCTAAAAAGGAAAACGGTGGTGCATTGGGCATGCCAAAACGTGCCACGATGAAGCCCGTGCTCCAAATGAGCACGAAGACCGCAGGCATGGCCCGAACCCAGGCGTCGGAAGACTCGGAGTGATTCATTTCACTCGCGCACGTATCTCAGGGAGGGCCTTTTGCATGTAGTAAATCATAGACCAAATGGTCAGAATGGCGGCAATCCAAATCAGGCCAGTGCCCCACACATGCGTGTCAATCACGCCAAACAATTGACCATTGAAAAGTAAAAACGGAATGGCCACCATCTGCACCGTGGTCTTTAACTTGCCGACGAAATGCACCGCGACACTTTTGCTAGCGCCAATTTGCGCCATCCACTCACGCAAGGCCGAGATGGCAATTTCACGTCCAATGATGATCAAGGCCACCAAAACATGGACGCGGTGCAAGTGGACCAGCACCAACAGACAGGCACAGACCAAAAATTTGTCGGCCACTGGGTCTAAAAAGGCACCAAATGAAGAGGTTTGGTTGAGCTTTCGGGCCAAAAAACCATCTAGCCAATCTGTGGCTGCAAAAATCACAAACATGGTGGTGGCCAAAAAGTTGCGTGATTCAACTGGCAACTCAGTGTAGAACACCCCCACTATGAAGGGAATCGCGACGATGCGCGTCCAAGTCATGAGGGTGGGAATGGTTAAAAACATGGTGGATATTGTGTCACGCATTGAAGTCAGTTTGCTGACACCACGGCACCATTCTCAGTGAAGGGCCTGGTAAATGCTTTCTGCTAATTCCTTGGAGATGCCATCCACCGACATCAGGTCTTCAACACTGGCGTCTTCTACGCCACGCACACCCCCAAAGCGCTGTAACAGTTTGGCGCGTTTTTTGGGGCCAATGCCCCCAATTTCCTCTAAACGCCCACCGCTCATTCGAACTTTGGCGCGTTGTGCACGCATTCCGGTGATGGCAAATCGGTGCGCCTCATCCCTGACTTGAGCGACCAGCATCAAGGCTGCTGAATCTTTGCCCAGGTAAACCTTGTCTCGACCGTCGGCAAAGACCAGTTCTTCTAAGCCTACTTTTCGGCCCTCCCCTTTTTCGACGCCCACAATCAAGGACAGATCGAGGCCCAAGGCTTCGAAGACTTCTCGGGCCATCGATACCTGTCCCTTGCCCCCATCAATGAGCACCAAATCTGGCATGCGGGTCTTCCGATCTGTTTCACCGGATTTGATGGCCTCGGCCAGCTTGCCATATCGCCGCATCAAGACCTGCCGCATGGCCGCGTAATCGTCACCGGGTGTGATGTCTTCGATTTTGTAGCGTCGATATTCGCTGTTTTGCATTTTGTGATTTTGAAAAACCACACAAGAAGCTTGCGTCGCTTCGCCAGATGTATGAGAAATGTCAAAGCATTCCATGCGCAAGGCATCCATGTCATCTGGTGCTAAATCGAGCGCTTCAACCAAGGCTCTGGTGCGCGCTTGTTGCGAGCCCTCTTCCGCCAACAATCGTGCCAGTTGAATGGCCGCATTTTTCTCAGCCATCTCCAACCATGATCTTCTTTGCTCGCGCGGGTTGTGCACGGCGTTGACTTTCAGGCCAGCCTGCAAGGCGATGGCATCAAGCACCTTGGCATCTATTTTCTCGCTGGTGATCAATGTTGTCGGCACCGGAATGCTCAAGTAATGCTGCGCAATGAAGGCCTCCAAAACTTTCACTTCCAAAGTTTGTGAAACCGCACTGACGTCGTCTTCTAATGCCAGGTTGAGCATGGCGTGGCCATCTTCCACATGCGAGGGAAAATAAGGCCGATCGCCCAAATGTCGACCCCCGCGAACCATGGCCAAATTGACACACGCCCTACCGCCCTGCACCTTGACGGCCAAAATGTCGACATCGGTGTCAGATACGTTGTCAACCGATTGCTGATGCAAGACGCGTGACAAAGCCGTCATCTGATTGCGAACTTCTGCCGCCATTTCAAACTCAAGCTTGTCGGCATGCGCCATCATCCGAGCTTCCATGGCCTTTAAGACGGCCTGCGTCTCGCCCTGCAAGAAAGCTTCGGCTTGCGCCACATCTTGCGCATACTGCGCCACTGACACCACACCCACACAAGGGCCCGAACAACGTTTGATTTGGTACAGCAAACAAGGCCGTGTTCGGTTTGAAAAAACAGTGTCCTCACAAGTGCGAAGTCTGAAAACTTTTTGCAAAAGTTGAATCGTTTCCTTCACAGCCCAGGCACTGGGGTAAGGCCCAAAGTAGCGGTGTTTTTTTTCAACGCCTCCGCGGTAGTAAGCAATCCTTGAATAGTCTTCTGCTTTGGCAGTTGACTTGTCTCCGCTTGGTGTGTCGGAAGTTGGCTTGTTGTGGCGGGGCAGACCGGTACCAGATACTTTGAGATAAGGGTAGCTTTTGTCGTCTCGAAACAAAATATTGAACTTTGGGCTCAATGTTTTGATCAAGTTATTTTCTAGCAGCAAGGCTTCGGCTTCCGAACGCACCACCGTGGTTTGCATGCGCCGAATCTTGCTGATCATGTGGCCAATGCGGGTACCACCATGGTCTTTTTGAAAATAACTGCTAACGCGCTTTTTTAAATTCCTGGCCTTGCCAACGTACAAAACCTGATCTTCCGCATCGAAATAGCGATAGACCCCCGGCAAGCTGGGTAGTGCGGCCACTTCGGCCAACAAAGATTCTGGGTGAACACTGGACATGGGGGCTATTGTGTCTCGAAGCGCGCGACAATATCACCTATGCTTTGGGACATTTTTTGCCGCGTTATTGACAACTACGGAGATTTGGGGGTCTGTTGGCGCCTGAGTGCCGACTTGGCTTCGCGCGGTCATAGCGTCAGGCTTTGGGTGGACGATGCCACCTCGTTGGCCTGGATGGCGCCTGATGCGACACCCAACGCGGAGGGCAGAGTTCAATTCAACACGACAACGGGAAAGGTGGTCGTGCGGGCTTGGCATGACGCACTTCATGGCCTTGACCTGCCCTCCAAGGTTTGGGTAGAAGCCTTTGGCTGCGAGCTACCCGAGCATTTTGTCAAATGGGCGCATCAAAGCCAAACCAACTCGCACAGCACTCCTTGCCCCGTCTGGCTGAATTTGGAATATTTAAGCGCAGAGGCTTATGTAGAAAAAAGCCACAAACTGCCCTCCCCCGTGATGAGCGGTCTCCTGAAAGGTCGAACCAAATGGTTTTTTTATCCAGGGTTCAATGAAAATACAGGCGGCTTGATACGAGAGGCATGGGCTCTCGAAAAATTGGATGCCGGTACAACCCCAGGATTCGATCCATCTAGCAATAAGCCCTACCCTCAAAAAAGCACTCTTTTTTGTTACGAGCCAGCAGCCTTGGCAGAAGCCATGCAATTGGCATCGTTGAATTCGGCTGGGCACCAATGGCAAGTGGCGCACGGGCGAGGCGCTTTGGCCTTCGAGAACGCATTGCGCACTTTGCCAAGCCGTGCAGACCAAACTTCACATCAATTCTTTCCCCCTCTTTCTCAAACACAATTTGACCAGCTTTTAAAGTCAAGTGATTTGAATTTCGTGAGGGGCGAAGATTCGCTGGTCAGAGCGCTTTGGGCGGGCAAAGCCTTTATTTGGCAAATTTACCCGCAAGACGATGGCGCTCACGGCCCCAAACTGAATGCTTTTTTAGACTGGCTACAAGCCCCAGACAGCCTTCGACGCTTTCACCTTAGCTGGAATGGACTCTCACTAGAGCCATTGCCTGAGGTGGACCTGCCAGCTTGGCAAGCTTGCGCCATGGCGGCTCAAGCGCGTTTGATGCAACAAATGGATTTGGTCAGTCAATTGCTCCAATTTGTTGAAGAAAAGCGCTAAGATCGAGGGCTTTGGGACAACATTGGACAGATTATGAAAGTAGCTCAAGAAATTCGCGTCGGTAACGTCATCATGCAGGGCAAAGACCCCATGATCGTTTTACGCACTGAATACAGCCGCGGCGGCCGCGGCGCTGCCACCGTGCGCATGAAGCTCAAAGCCTTGCTAAGCAACATGGGCACCGAGTCTGTGTTTAAAGCCGACGACAAAATGGACCAAGTCATCTTGGACCAAAAAGAGTGCACCTACTCTTACTTTGCCGATCCCATGTATGTTTTCATGGATACCGAATTCAATCAATACGAAGTTGAATCAGAAAACATGGGCGATGCCCTGCACTACCTTGAAGACGGCATGTCCGTTGAAGTGGTTTTCTACGACGGCAAGGCCATTTCTGTTGAACTGCCCACCAGCGTAGAACGCGAAATCACTTGGACCGAGCCAGCCGTCAAAGGCGACACCTCTGGCAAAGTGCTCAAGCCCGCCAAAATTGCCACCGGGTTTGAAGTGCCTGTGCCTTTGTTTGTCAACCAAGGTGACAAAATTGAAATTGATACACGCACAGGCGAATACCGCAAGCGCGTTTAAACAACTTGCTTCAGTGGCCTTGGCTACTTCGCACTAAGACCTCCTCGGAGGTCTTTTTTTTTAAGAGGCAGCAGTAGTTTCCGATTTGGGTCGCAGGCGCCAAGCTTGCGGCGCGCCACTTGCCACGGCTGAACCCACGACCCAAAAGACCACAGACACCCCTACCACGGCACCAGCAGCACCAAAAATAAGGGGCATCAAAACACTAGAGGCATTGACCGTCATGATTCGCAAACCCAGTGCTTCGCCCTGGCGATGTGCCGGTGTGATTTGGTGCAAAGTACTCATGACCATCGGCTGAACCACACCTAAAACCAAGCCTAAACAGACCGAACAAATACCCATGCCCAAGGCAGAATCAACCATGGGATAAACAGCAAAGATGAGGCCAGCGCAAATCATGGCACCTGTGAGCAATCGATATTCTTGAAGGTGCCGTGCAACCAAAGGCAAAATCACCCGAATCAGGGCTGAGGCCACAGCGAAGGAACCCAAAATAGTCCCAACCACCGATGCACTGAGGCCGCGCTCGTGTCCTAAGACTGGCACCACAAAGGTGTGAATATCCCAACAAGAAGACAACAACCAATTGACCAACAGCAAACGCTGCATGAGCGGCTCATGCAGCAAGTCCCACACACGGCCATTAGCATGCTCAGGAAGTTGAGGCGGAATCGGTTTTTCTTGAATGGTGCGAATCCAGAACCACGCCAGCAAAGGAAAAAGGGTCAGCATCACAAACGTGGCGCGAAAGCCATCGGCATCGGCTGGCATGGCGCCCGCATGGTCAATCATCAAGCCCGCAAAAAATGGTCCTATGAAATTAGAAGCTGCGGGGCCAATGGCCAACCAACTGAATGTCTCTTTCAGCTGGTTGGCATCGGATGAAATTCGGCCTACGTGCCTTTGCAAAGCAATGACAGTGATACCCGTTGCGCCTCCAGTGGCAAGTGCGCCTATGCAAAGAACAGGAAATATGGGCCAAATGACGGCCAGTCCTGCACCAAAACAAGCCATGACCACACCGATTTGCACCGGTCGTTTCAAGCCATGTCGATCTGTGAATCGACCAGCCGGAATGGCCATGAAGACTTGCGTGACAGAAAACAGCGCCAACAAAACACCCACCGCCATGGTGCTGTAACCTTGTTGAAGCGCAAGAAGCGGTGTCGTCATTCGCATACCTGTCATACAGGCATGCAGAAAAATCTGCCCCGTAATCAGCTTAGCGAGTTCACGCTTCACTGGTTTCGCCGTCACTGACATCGGCTTCATGTGGCAGCAAACCGGCCGCTTGGCCTTCAGGCAATGCTTCCACTTGGCGCAATGCGCGGTGCATCACATTGCTTCGCGTTTGCGCTTTGTCCAGTGTGTTCAAAACTGTTTGAGTTTGTTCTTTGACTTTGGCCAACACGTCGCCAAACTTGCCAAACTCTGTTTTGACGGCACCCAAAACTTGCCAAACTTCGCTGGAACGTTTTTCGAGCGCCAAGGTTCGGAAACCCATTTGCAAAGAGTTCAACATGGCCATCAGGGTTGTAGGACCTGCTAGGGTGACTCGGAAATCACGTTGCAAAGATTCAATCAGACCGGGTCTGCGCAACACTTCGGCATACAAACCTTCAGTGGGCAAAAACATGATGGCGAAGTCTGTGGTGTAAGGCGGCTCGACATACTTCTCAGTCATGGATTTGGCTTCTAAACGAACCCGCGCCTCCAAAGCCTTGCTGCACAGATCTGCCTGAATCACATCGGCCCGTGATTGCGCATCTAGCAGGCGCTCGTAGTCTTCATTGGGAAACTTGGCATCGATGGGCAACCAAACGGGTTCGCCATCGTCAGATCGACCTGGCAATCGAATGGCAAAGTCCACTCGGTTTTTGCTACCTGGCCGTGTGGCGTGTTGCGTTGCATACTGATCAGGAGCCATCACTTGCTCTAGCAATGAAGCCAGCTGAGCTTCGCCAAACATACCGCGCGTTTTGACGTTGGTGAGCAAATGCTTCAGGTCACCCACCCCCTGCGCCAAGGTGTTCATTTCACCCAGCCCTTTGTGCACCTGCTCCAAACGGTCGGCCACTTGCTTGAAACTTTCGCCCAAGCGCGCTTGCAAGGTGGTCTGCAATTTTTCGTCCACTATTTGACGCATTTCATCAAGCTTGGCGGTGTTGCTTTGTTGAAGCTGCGCTAATTGCGTTTCCAGAGTGCCGCGCATTTCAGTGAGGCGTCTGGCATTGGTCTCGGATAGTTGTTGCACCTGAAAGGTGAGCGTGTCAGAAAGTGTTTTTTGCAACAAAGCCAACTGTTGTGCAAACGCGTCCATCTGGCTGTTTTGGGTTCGGGTGGCTTCTGCGCCTTGTTGAACCAAACTTTGCTGGAAGGTACCTAAAGTTTGAATCAGCTCTTGGCGCCCGCCTCTGGCAGACTCGCTGATGGCGTTGCGAAGTTCTCGCTCCAATCTCTCATTGGCCAGCTGGAGAGACGAGGTCAATTGCACCAACTCTTCAGAAGCTTGGGAGCCTTCTCGACGTTGTCGCCATACCGAAAACAGCAAACCTAGTGT
>Ga0255112_1000379_pt1 | contig 13922 bp, 13 predicted proteins | sample Law_Yuk_RepB_8h_FD_188470 | JGI IMG/M metagenome (GOLD analysis project Ga0255112, IMG submission 188470) | Freshwater microbial communities from St. Lawrence River, New York, United States - Law_Yuk_RepB_8h | ecosystem: Environmental > Aquatic > Freshwater > River | place: USA: New York... | reverse complement strand
CCGACAACGAAGAGAGCTTCTGTGGCGGCAGTAGATCGTGGAAAGACTGCTGTGCGAAGTGAGCCAGAGTGAAGTGACATCAGGTGAGCCTCTCATCTTTGAAATCGAATACAAGTTGTGCGCAGAGCCTACCTTCAGAGAGAATATGCGCATGTCACGCGCCAATATGGATAAGAATCCAGATGAAGTTGCAGCCATGTTCGATGGCGTTGCAAAGCGCTATGACCTGGTCAATGATCTCCTGAGCCTGGGCCGCACCAAGGCCTGGCGTAAGCAGACAACCAAGATCATCGCCCCTCGTCCTGGTCAGAAGATCCTCGATTTGGCCGCGGGCACGGGATCTAGCTCTGAGCCGCTGGCTGCAGCTGGCGCCGATGTCATCCCAGCTGACTTCTCTGAAGGGATGCTGGCCGCAGGCCGTAAAGCACGCCCACATCTTGCCTTTACCAAGGCCGATGCCCTCAATCTGCCCTTTGCGAACAGCGAATTCGATACCGCCACCATCTCCTTTGGCCTTCGCAATACCCAGAACACCGAGAAAGCCCTCTCAGAGATGCTTCGGGTCGTAAAGCCTGGGGGACACCTCGTTGTTGCTGAGTTCTCAAGCCCTACCTGGCGTCCCTTTCGCACCATTTATACCAATTACCTGATGAGGGCTCTTCCGTGGGTTGCCAGCAAGACCTCATCGAATCCCGATGCCTATATCTACCTCGCAGAGTCTATCCGGGCATGGCCAGATCAGAGGGCGCTCGCTGCCAAGATTTTGGCTGCTGGATGGGTCGATGTTTCCTGGAAGAACCTGACTGGTGGAGTTGTCGCAGTTCACAAAGCACGCAAGCCGTAACGGTTTAATCGGCATCTGCCAACGCTTAGGATTTGGCTCGTGAGCGCAAATCCATATATTCCGATCCTGGTGATCTTCGCCATCGGCTTTGGCTTTGCCGCCTTCTCTGTGGGAATCGCATCTGTGACTGGGCCTGCTCGCTATAACCGCGCCAAGCTTGAAGCATATGAGTGCGGCATCGAACCATCACCGCAAGCAATTCAAGGTGGTCGCTTTCCGGTGAAGTACTTCCTCACTGCGATGCTCTTTATTATCTTCGATATTGAAATTGTATTTCTCTATCCGTGGGCAGTTACCTTCGACAAGCTCGGACTCTTTGGTCTCGTTGAAATGGCAATCTTTATTGGAACAGTGTTCGTCGCCTTTGCATATGTGTGGCGTCGCGGTGGATTGGAATGGGATTAATTCGTGGGCCTAGAAGATAAATTACCGAGTGGAATCCTTCTCTCAACTGTTGAAGGTCTTGCCGGATATATGCGCAAGAGTTCAGTCTGGCCTGCAACATTTGGTCTTGCATGTTGCGCCATTGAAATGATGGCACTTGGTTCAGCTCCTAAGCACGATATTTCTCGCTTCGGTATGGAACGTTTTTCAGCATCCCCTCGTCAAGCAGATCTCATGATTGTTGCAGGTCGCGTCTCACAGAAGATGGCTCCAGTACTTCGACAGATTTATGATCAAATGACAGCGCCAAAGTGGGTTATCTCCATGGGTGCTTGTGCTTCATCTGGTGGAATGTTTAACAACTATGCAATCGTGCAAGGCGTTGATCACATCGTTCCTGTTGATATTTATCTACCAGGGTGCCCACCACGACCTGAACAGTTGATGGATGCAATCATCAAGCTCCACACTCTTATTGGCGATACAAAGCTTGGTCCCAATCGCGAAGCGATTATAAAGGAAGTTGAACTTGCTGCAATGAATGCAAAGCCAACAATCCAGATGAAGGGGTTGCTGGCGTAAATGAGTGAAGATCAGAAAGGTATGTTCGGAAGCAGTGGCACCGGAGATACTTCAGGATATGGCGGCCTTGTCCGCACAGCAGCTTCCACAGGATCTACCGAACGTCCCTACGGTGGATATTTTGATGACGTTGCCGATGATCTCGAGCGCGCATATCCAGATTTCGCAGATGCCATCACTCGCGTTGTAGTTGACCGCGGTGAGCTCACACTTCACATTAAGAAATCTCGACTTCTCGAAGTTGCTTTTATCTTGCGCGATAAGTTGAAGTTTGAAATGTGTATGGGAGTCTCAGGCGTTCACTACCCAGATCGCACAGGCGCAGAACTCGTTGCTCTCTACCCACTTCTTTCTATGACGAAGAACCAACGTGTTCGCCTTGAAGTTGCCACATCAGAACTTGACCCACATATCCCATCTTTGGTTGAAGTGTGGGCAGGAAATAACTGGCATGAGCGCGAAAGCTTTGACATGTTCGGAATCATCTTTGATGGCCACCCAGGTCTTACTCGCATCTTGATGCCAGATGACTGGGATGGACATCCACAACGTAAGGATTACCCACTGGGCGGAATTGCCGTTGAGTACAAGGGCGCGACAACACCTGCACCATCAAATCGCAGGAGCTACCGATGACTACATATTCAGATCCATACGCATCTTCACGCGAAACAACAGAAGGCACTGTCTTCTCAGTTACCGGTGGCGATTGGGATTCACTTGTCTCTGAAATTGGTGAATCGAAAGAAGAGCGCATCATCGTCAATATGGGTCCTCAGCACCCATCTACTCACGGTGTTCTTCGCCTTGTTCTTGAACTTGAAGGTGAAACTGTTACTGAAGTGCGCACAGGTATTGGATATCTTCACACTGGAATTGAGAAGAACATTGAGTACCGCAACTGGACTCAAGCGGTCACCTTTGCAACCCGTATGGATTACTTAGCGCCCATCTTTAATGAGACCGCTTACTGCCTTGCAGTGGAGAAGCTATTAGGTATTACCAACGATGTTCCAGAGCGCGCATCAGTCATTCGCGTGATGATGATGGAGCTCAACCGCATCTCTTCCCACATGGTGGCCCTTGGCACAGGCGCCCTCGAACTCGGTGCTATGGGACCTATGTTCTTTGCATTCCGTGATCGCGAAATTGTTCTCGATACCTTTGAAGAGATCACAGGCCTTCGCATGAATATGGCCTATGTCCGCCCAGGTGGAGTTTCACAAGATCTTCCAGCAGGTATGACGGTAAAGATTCGCGAAGTTGTAAAGACTCTTCGTAAGAACTTTGAAGATAATGCGAAGCTTCTTATTGGTAACACCATTTGGATGAAGCGCACAGAAGGTATTGGTTACTTAGATCTTGCAGGGTGCACAACGCTAGGAATTACAGGACCAGTTCTACGCTCTGCGGGACTTCCTTGGGATCTTCGCAAGATGCAGCCTTACTGCGGATATGAAAATTATGAATTTGAAGTTATTACTGCAGATACTTCTGATGTCTATGGTCGCTTCTTAGTGCGCATGGCAGAGCTTGAGCAATCACTTCGTATCATCGAACAAGCTGCAGATAAGCTCGACAAACTTGAAGGACAACCCGTGATGGTTGCCGATAAGAAGATTGCATGGCCAGCACAGCTTGCACTGGGCGCAGATGGACTTGGTAACTCACTTGAGCATATTCGCGAAATTATGGGCACATCGATGGAATCCCTTATCCACCACTTCAAGCTTGTGACTGAAGGATTCCGCGTTCCTGCAGGACAGGCATATGCAGCAGTTGAATCACCTCGTGGTGAGCTTGCAGCACATGTTGTCTCAGATGGAGGAACTCGTCCATACCGAGTTCACTTCCGCGAACCATCATTTAATAACTTGCAATCAACATCTGCAATGAGTGAAGGCGGCATGGTCGCTGACATCATCGGAGCTGTTGCATCTATCGATCCAGTTATGGGAGGCGTTGACCGATGACTCTAGATCGCGATCTCATGCAGACAATCATTAAGCGCTACCCACGTAGCCGTTCTGCCATCATGCCGTTGCTGCATTATGTGCAATCAGTATCTGGGTATGTCACACATGAGGGCATCGAAACTATCTCTGAGATTCTTGCAATTGAAACTGCTGAAGTATCTGCAGTGGCTACCTTCTATACGCAATATAAGCGTGGGCCAGTAGGTGAGTATCACGTGGGTGTGTGCACAAATACTTTGTGTGCAGTCATGGGCGGGGATGCAATCTTCTCAGCGCTCAAAGATCATCTCGGTATTGAAAATGATGGCGTTACAGAAGATGGAAAAGTTTCTCTCGAACATATCGAGTGCAATGCAGCATGTGATTATGCACCTGTCGTGATGGCTAACTGGGAGTTCTATGACAACCAGACAGTCGAATCTGCAAAGGCTCTCGTTGATGGTGCGCGCCAAGGAAATCCACCTGCGCCAACTCGCGGTCCCAACAAACTTGTTACCTATAAGCAAGCATCAGCAGTTCTTGCAGGACTCGATGATGGTCTTGCTCGTGAAGGTGTGCAGGCCGGTGCGCCAACACTTCTTGGTCTTAAGCTTTCAAAGGAAGGTAAGTAATGTCAAAGTTAACTCCCGTCCTTTCAGCACATTGGGATGAAGCAGATTCATTTACTATCGAGGCCTATACACGCAACGGTGGCTACACAGCTTCTAAGAAAGCACTTGCCATGGATCCTGATGCAGTGATTCAGCTTGTGAAAGATTCAGGACTTCGCGGTCGTGGCGGCGCAGGATTTCCCACTGGAATGAAGTGGGGCTTTATTCCGCAGGGTGATAATAAAGATCACTACCTTGTTGTGAATGCTGATGAGTCAGAGCCTGGAACATGTAAGGACACACCACTTCTGATGGCTAACCCGCATGTTCTTATTGAAGGCTGCATCATCGCTTGCCATGCAATTCGTGCAGAGCGCGCATTTATCTATATTCGTGGAGAAGTAACCCACGTCGTTCGTCGCGTTAATGCAGCTATTGCAGATGCATATAAGGCAGGACACCTTGGTAAAGGAATTGATATCACTCTTCACATTGGAGCAGGTGCTTATATCTGCGGTGAAGAGACGGCGCTTCTTGATTCACTCGAAGGCTTCCGTGGTCAGCCACGTCTTCGCCCACCGTTTCCTGCCATCGCAGGTTTGTATGCGCGCCCAACAGTTGTGAATAACGTTGAATCCATCTCTTCAGTTCCTGCCATCATCAACAATGGCGCAGAGTGGTATCAATCAATGGGTACAGAGAAGTCAAAGGGTGCAACGCTTTACTCACTCTCAGGACATGTGAATAACCCAGGACAATTTGAAGCACCTCTTGGAATCACACTGCGTGAAATTCTTGAACTCGCAGGCGGTGTTCGAGATGGGCATCAGCTCAAGTTCTGGACTCCGGGTGGATCATCGACTCCACTCTTTACCGATGCACACCTTGATACTCCACTTGATTACGAGGGTGTTGCTGCAGCTGGTTCAATGCTTGGCACAAAGGCACTGCAAATCTTTGATGAGACAACATGTGTTGTTCGCGCAGTACTTCGCTGGACTGAGTTCTATAAGCATGAGTCCTGCGGTAAGTGCACACCATGTCGCGAAGGCACATGGTGGTTGGTACAAATCCTGCGTGATCTTGAAAACGGAACTGGTACTGAAGCAGATCTTGAGAAGCTTCTTGATCTCTGCGACAACATCATGGGACGTTCTTTCTGCGCACTCGGTGACGGAGCAACAAGCCCGATTACATCTTCTATTAAGTACTTCCGCGAGGAATACATCGCACACGTAACAAACGGTGCATGCCCATTTGATCCAGTGAAGTCCACTCTCTTTGCAGGGGCGGTGAAGTAATGACAACAACTCAAGATTCAGCAGTGGCCGTCGAACTCATCACTGTTGTGATTGACGGCTTTGAAGTCTCTGTTCCTAAGGGAACTCTTGTTATTCGCGCCGCAGAAAAGCTTGGCATTCAGATTCCACGTTTTTGTGATCACCCACTTCTAGATCCTGTGGGTGCATGTCGTCAATGTTTAGTTGATATTGAAATTAATGGTCGTGCATTTCCAAAGCCACAGGCATCATGCACTATTCCTGTTGAACCCAACATGATTGTGAAGACTCAACTCACATCACCTGTTGCCGATAAGGCACAGAAAGGTGTGATGGAGTTGTTACTTGGCAACCATCCTCTTGATTGCCCAGTCTGCGATAAGGGCGGTGAATGCCCATTGCAGAACCAGGCGATGAGCAATGGTCGCCCTGATGCACGCCTAGATGGTTATAAGCGCACCTTTGAGAAGCCAATCAATATTTCATCATCTGTTCTTCTCGATCGTGAACGCTGTGTTCTATGTGCTCGTTGCACGCGCTTCTCAGAACAGATTGCATCCGATCCATTTATTACTTTGAATGAGCGCGGTGCGCTGCAGCAAGTGGGAATTTATGAGAACGATCCATTTAAGTCTTACTTCTCAGGAAATACTGTGCAGATCTGCCCAGTGGGAGCACTCACCGGTGCTTCATACCGATTCCGTGCTCGTCCATTCGATTTAGTTTCAACTCCCTCTGCATGTGAGCACTGCGCATCTGGTTGCGATATGCGCACCGATGTTCGTCGTGGAAAGACTCTTCGTCGCCTTGCCGGTGATGACCCATCTGTGAATGAAGAGTGGAACTGCGATAAGGGACGTTGGGCATTTAAATATGTCACTTCCCTCGATCGCCTGACACATCCTCTTGTTCGTAATGCAGAAGGTGAACTCGTACAAGCATCATGGCCTGAGGCACTTGCAGCAGCAGCTGCAGGACTTAAGGGTAAGCGCGCTGCAGTTCTCACTGGTGGTCGCGTAACAACTGAAGATGCTTACGGTTACTCAAAGTTTGCACGTATTGCACTCGGTACCAACGATATTGATTACCGTGCGCGTGTTACTTCTGATGAAGAGCGCGACTTCCTTGCTGCACACGTTGCAGGATCATCTACCACATATCGCGATATTGACACAGCAGATCACGTTGCACTTGTTGCATTCGAACCTGAAGAAGAATCACCCATTGTCTTCTTGAGACTTAATAAGAACTTTAAAAAGCGCGGACTTAAAGTCTCAGCAGTTGCCACTAAGGGCTCTATCGCAATGGATAAGCTCAAGGCAGATTTCATCAAGGTAGCCCCTGGTGCAGAAAGTTCCGCAGTTGCAGGTCTTGCACTCACTGCAAAGTCAGTAATTCTGGTGGGAGAGCGCGCATCTGAAAGTGCTGGGCTCTTTTCAGCTGTTGCTGCCCTTGCTGCAAAGACAGGTGCAAAGGTTGCCTACATCCCACGTCGCGCAGGCGAGCGTGGAGCGCTGGAAGCTGGTGCTCTTGGAAACGTTCTTCCTGGTGGTCGCCCAGTAATGGATGCTGCAGCACGCGTTGATATTGCAGCAGCATGGGGAGTCGATTCACTTCCAGCAACACCAGGGCGTTCTGCATCAGAGATCATCGATGCACTTACCACAGGTGATCTTGATGCAGTGGTTGTCGGTGGTGTTGATGCACTTGATCTTCCACATGGCCGCGAAGCAATCGCAGCGCTTAAGAAATCTTTCGTTGTTTCACTTGAAATCGCACCAAGTTCTGTCACAGCTGTAGCTGATGTGGTTCTGCCCGTTGCAGCAATTACTGAAAAGAGCGGAAGCTTCCTCAACTGGGAAGGCCGCGCACGTGCTTTTGATTCTGCTGTTGCAGACTCACATAATCGCAGCGATGTTCGTATTCTTTCGATGCTTGCTGATGCACTAGGCAATCCGATTTCACTGGGCACAGTGACTTCATCTGCTCGTGAATTTAATCAACTCGGTTCATGGGATGGCTCTCGTGTTCAGTTAGCACCTGTGGCTGCAGGAGCTGCGAAATCTGTTTCAGGAAATGAAGCTCTCCTTTCTTCATGGCGTCGCCTACTTGATATGGGATCTTTGCAAAAGGGTGAAGATAACTTGGCTGGCACACGTCGCCCAACAGTTGCTGTCATCTCACCTAAGCGCGCTGCATCCATCGGTGTTGCAACCGGTCAGCAAGTGCGCGTTTCTAATGCACACGGCTCCATCACAATTCCAGTACTTGTTGAAGATATTCATGAAGATGCAGTGTGGATTCCACGTAATTCATTTGCATCTCAAGCACTTGTGGCACTTGATGCAGTGCATGGCGATGTAGTAACGGTGGTGAAGGCATGACAACAGCACAGCTTCTTGGACAAGATCCAGGTTGGCTCATCGCAGTAAAGGCGCTCATGGTCTTTATTATTTGCGTTCTTGCAACGTTGATGGCTGTCTGGACCGAACGTCGCGTCCTTGCAAAGATGCAGCTACGTACTGGTCCTAACCGCGTTGGTCCTGCAGGTCTTCTTCAATCTCTCTCTGATGGCGTCAAGCTTGCGCTGAAGGAAGACATCATTCCTGCAGCTGCAGATAAGGTCGTATTCATTATTGCTCCGATCATTGCAACATCAATGTGCTTCATGGCCTTTGCTGTTATTCCAATGACTGGCGTTGTCAACATCTTTGGTCGCCAGACAGCTCTGCAACTGACAGATCTTCCTGTCGGTGTTCTCTACATCTTGGCTGTCACATCTATCGGTGTTTATGGCGTAGTTCTTGCTGGATGGTCATCAGGTTCTACCTATCCACTTCTTGGTGGATTGCGCTCTAGCGCACAAGTTATTTCCTATGAAGTTGCGATGGGTCTTTCACTCGTTGCAGTCTTTATCTATGCAAGTTCGATGTCGACTTCAGATATTGTCGCCTCACAGCACCAGCATCTCTGGAACGCTGTCGTTCTCTTCCCATCTTTTGTTATCTACGTGATCTCTATGGTGGGCGAGACAAACCGTGCGCCCTTTGACTTAGCTGAAGCAGAAGGTGAACTCGTTGGTGGTTTCCACACTGAGTACTCCTCACTGAAGTTTGCACTCTTCTTCTTGGCTGAATACGTCAACATCATTGCAGTCTCAGCTCTTGCAACAACTCTCTTCCTTGGTGGTTATCACGCACTTCCAGGCCTTGGCTTTACTGAGCAGTGGCTCGGTGGCTGGTTCACACTCATCTGGTTCTTTGCCAAGGTGAACTTCTTCTTCTTTATCTTTATGTGGCTACGTGGCTCACTTCCACGTCTTCGCTATGACCAATTTATGAAGTTTGGCTGGAAAGTTTTGATTCCAGTTTCACTCGTTTGGATTTTGATTGTTGCAGCTCTTCGCGTTCTTCAGCAAGAAGGTGCTCCACGATCTGCAATCCTTGCCTTTGCAGTGGGCGTTGTGATTATCGTGATGGCAATTAGCTCCATGATTGAACGTAATAAAGTGAAGGTCCGCAGCGCAGATCTTCCTGAAGGTGAAGCACCAAACTTCCCGATCCCATCATTGCCACAAGTGAAATCAATTAATGTCTCAGGAGGAAAGTAATGACTGACTTCAATGAGAACGTAAATATTGAGAAGAAGGCTTCAGGACAGGCAGATATCAACTCTGTTCCATTTACTGAGGTAGAACAACCAGGACCAGCTTCCCTTGCACAGCAAGCAAAGGGTTTCTGGGTCACATTCTCAACAATGTTTAAGAAGAACCAGACAGTTCAATACCCAGATGTGAAGGCGCTAACTGCGCCACGTTTTCATGGTCGCCATCAACTCAACCGCCACCCTGATGGATTAGAAAAGTGCATCGGTTGTGAACTCTGTGCATGGGCATGTCCTGCCGATGCAATCTTGGTCGAAGGTGGCAATAACACTCCAGGCAATCAACTCTCACCGGGTGAGCGCCATGGAGCTGTCTATCAAATTAACTATCTTCGTTGCATCTTCTGCGGGCTTTGTGTTGAAGCATGCCCAACGCGCGCACTTACGATGACTAACGAATATGAATTAGCAGATGACAAGCGCGAGAAGTTGATCTTTGAAAAGGATGATCTCCTTGCTCCACTTCGCCAAGGAATGCTTGCACCTCCTCATCCGATGTATCCAGGAATGACAGATACCAATTATTACAACGGCGATGTCAAGGAAGCTCATCCATCGCAGGGTGAAAAATAATGTTAACGATTCAAACCCCTGAAGCGGTGATGTTCTGGTTCCTCGCACCACTTTCAGTAATTGCTGCACTTGGAATGCTCCTTGTGAAGAAAGCTGTGCACTCAGCACTTCTCTTAGCGTGGGTCATGATCACTCTTGCAATCTTCTATATCGCACAAGATGCGCTCTTCCTTGGAATCGTTCAGATTGTTGTCTATACAGGCGCAGTCATGATGCTCTTCCTCTTTATTCTTATGTTGGTCGGTGTTGATGCATCTGACTCACTCACTGAAACAATTCCTGGCCTTCGCCCGATTGCAATTACTGCTGCCCTTGGCTTTGGTGGACTTCTGGTCTCACTGATCGCTCGTGCAAAGTTGGGCCATGATGCTTATGGATTAACTGCTGCAAATAGCAATGGCAATGTTGAAGGATTGGCACAACTTCTCTTCTCAACATATGTGTGGCCATTTGAAGTTGTATCAGCGCTTCTCATTACTGCAGCCCTTGGCGCAATGGTTCTAGCTCATCACCAACGTGCTGTGCCACGTGTTACTCAGCGCGAACAAGCAATCGCACGTTTCCGCGGTGAATCACTCGGTAGCGCAGCAGGTTTACCTAACCCAGGTGTCTTTGCTCGCCACAACGCAGTCGATGTTGCAGCGCTTCTTCCTGATGGAAGCGCCGCCCCTAACTCAATTTCTGCAACGCTTAAAGCGCGTGGAGATATCTTGGATTCTGCTCAATTCGAACTCGGTGAAGTCGATAACACTGTGACGGAGGAGAAGTAAATGAATCCATATAACTATCTCTACGTCTCAGCCATTCTCTTCACCATTGGCGCTGTCGGCGTTGTTGTTCGCCGCAATGCAATCGTTGTCTTTATGTGTGTTGAACTCATGCTCAATGCTGCAAACCTCACGCTTGTAACATTCTCTCGAATTAATGGAACACTCGATGGTCAGGTAGTTGCCTTCTTTACGATGGTTGTGGCTGCCTGTGAAGTTGTGGTGGGCCTTGCCATTATTGTGACCATTTATCGCTCACGCCGATCAGCATCTATCGATGATGCAAGTTTGTTGAAGCGATAACGATGACTACTTCAACTTCTCTTGTATATCTGATTGCCCTTCCTCTCTTTGGCGCAACCATTCTTCTTCTTGCAGGACGACGTGCTGATAAGTGGGGCCACCTGCTTGCAACTGCCATGTCTGCGAGTTCATTCGGTGTGGGCCTCTATCAACTTTCACAGATGCTTTCTCGTCCAACGGAGGAACGTGCAGTAGGTCAGAAGCTCTTCTCTTGGATCAACGTCGGCACATTTAATGTCGATGCAGGACTCTTACTCGATCAGCTCTCCATCTGCTTCGTTCTTCTTATTACCGGCGTTGGAACACTGATTCATATCTACTCAATCTCTTATATGTCTCACGATGAGAACCGTCGACGCTTCTTTGCATACCTGAACCTCTTTATTGCAGCGATGCTCCTGCTAGTTCTCGGAGATTCTTATCTCAACCTCTATGTGGGCTGGGAAGGCGTCGGCCTTGCTTCCTATCTCTTAATCGGTTTCTGGAATCAGAAGCCTGCCTATGCAACTGCTTCAAAGAAGGCATTTGTCATGAACCGCATCGGCGATATGGGACTTTCCTTTGCGATCATGATCGCCTTTGCAACTCTTGGCACAGTCTCATTTAGCGGAGTAGAAGAGGCATCACATACAGCCTCCAAAGCAGCGCTCACAGCTATCGGTGTGATGTTGCTCGTTGCAGCAACAGGAAAGTCAGCGCAGTTCCCATTACAGGCATGGCTTGGCGATGCGATGGCTGGTCCAACACCGGTGTCAGCACTAATTCACGCAGCGACGATGGTGACCGCAGGTGTCTATCTCATTATCCGCTCTAACTTCATCTTTGATGCAGCACCTACTGCGCAGCTTCTCGTTGTTATTGTGGGAGCAATTACCTTGTTGTTCGGTGCCTTCATTGGTACTGCAAAAGATGACATTAAGAAAGCACTTGCTGCTTCAACGATGTCACAGATTGGTTACATGATCCTTGGTGCAGGCCTTGGACCAGCAGGGTATGCATTTGCAATCATGCACTTGCTGACACACGGTTTCTTTAAGGCAGGAATGTTCTTGGGTGCAGGCTCTGTCATGCACGGAATGAATGATCAAGTTGATATGCGTCGTTATGGCGCGCTACGTAAATTTATGCCGATTACATTTATTACCTTCGGCCTTGGCTACCTTGCAATCATTGGCGTTCCACCATTTGCTGGCTTCTATTCAAAAGATTTGATTATTGAAACTGCTTTTAATGCTGGCGGAATTAAGGGAATTCTCCTTGGTTCAACAGCGCTCTTAGGAGCTGCCATCACAGCCTTCTATATGACTCGCGTTATGGTCCTTACCTTTACAAGTAAAGAGCGTTGGGAAAAGAATCAACATCCTCACGAATCTCCAATTCTTATGTGGCTTCCCATGGCAGTACTTGCCATTGGCTCTGTGACAACAGGATTCCTCTTTACACGCGGGGATGCCCTCGCTAATTTCCTTAATCCAGTATTTGGTGAGCATGGGGAAGAACATGGCACAGAGCACCTCTTTGAACCGATTGTGGTTTCAGGGATGGCACTTGTTGCAGTAGCAATCGGTGTGGCAATTGCGATTATGAAGTATCAACTCTCTGAGGTTGATTCCGTTGCCCCACAGAATGTCTCTATCTTTACTCGCATCGCCCGTAAGGATTTGATGCAGGATTCATTTAACGAAGCGGTCTTTATGCGTCCAGGACAAGCCCTTACGTCACTTCTTGTTAAGGGCGATGAGAAAGTTGTCGATGGCGCAGTGCGTGGAGTCGCTCGCACAGCACTCGGTGCTGGCGCAGTCCTTCGCCAAACACAGACAGGATTCGCTCGCAGCTATGCAGCGCTCATTCTTATCGGTGCAATCGCTTTAATCGCTGGAATCTGGGTGGTCACACAATGAACGCGCTCACAAGCATGATGTTGCTTCCACTTCTTGGATCACTCCTGGTTGCGGTTATTCCAACGGATCAAGTTCTTCGAATCAAGCAGGCAGCACTGGGCACCACGCTATTGGTTGCTATTTCAGGCGTGATGGCGTGGTTTAAATTTGATTCAGAGAACACCGCATTCCAATTCGTTCAGATTGCGCAGTGGATTCCCTCCTTCGGTATCAATTACGCAGTTGGAGTCGATGGGCTATCACTTGTTCTAATTCTTATGTCAGTTCTCTTAGCTCCGATTGTCGTCCTTGCTGGGTGGAATGAATCTGAAGGTGGACGATGGTCTGCCAAGGTTTTCTACATTCTTATTCTCGTCCTTGAAACAATGATGATTGGTGTCTTTGCAGCAACTGATGTCTTCTTGTTCTACGTCTTTTTCGAAGCGATGCTTATTCCTGTCTATTTCCTTATCGGCGGATATGGAAGCGGAGAACGTTCAGCAGCTGCTGTGAAGTTCTTGCTCTATAGCCTCTTTGGTGGCCTCTTGATGCTTGCATCAATCATTGGTCTCTATGTCATCTCAGGTGCTAACGGTGGCCATACCTTTGATATTGGTCAGCTCTCTGAGATGCATAAATTTATGAGCCCTACGACGCAGAACCTTCTCTTCCTTGGCTTCTTTATTGCATTTGCGATTAAGGCACCTCTCTGGCCACTACACACCTGGCTTCCGGATGCAGCAGCGTCTGCAACACCTGGAACATCTGTTCTTCTCCTTGGCATTCTCGACAAGGTGGGCACATTTGGAATGATCCGCTTCTGTCTCACACTCTTTCCTGATGCCTCTAAGACATTTACACCAGTCATCATTGTGTTGGCTGTCATCTCAATTTTGTATGGAGCATTCCTTGCAATTGGAGCACGCGATATCAAGCGCCTGATTGCCTATACATCGATTTCACACTTCGGCTTTATCACCATGGGAATCTTTGCGATGACTACACAAGGTCATAGCGGTGCAACTCTCTATATGTTCAACCACGGCTTCTCAACTGCAGCGCTCTTCCTCGTTGCAGGAT
>Ga0255112_1000364_pt1 | contig 14123 bp, 10 predicted proteins | sample Law_Yuk_RepB_8h_FD_188470 | JGI IMG/M metagenome (GOLD analysis project Ga0255112, IMG submission 188470) | Freshwater microbial communities from St. Lawrence River, New York, United States - Law_Yuk_RepB_8h | ecosystem: Environmental > Aquatic > Freshwater > River | place: USA: New York... | reverse complement strand
GCGGTTAAGTCCTCCCAGATGGAACCCAAGATGACGCTCGAATGTTCCACCATATTTGGAGAATCGGCCAACAAGCAATGCGTCACAAAGTCAGATCCATTGAGATTCCATAACAATTGATTCAACAAGTGAGACGTGTCTTGATCTGCCAAAACGCCGACCCTACGGCCCTGGCCGGTGGCCTTGCGCAATAAGCGACAAACATAAGGCAGCTTGTCAGGCGCATTGAAATGAAAATCAACTTGCGTCATGGACATGCAATCTCAATCTTGACCAGATTTCAGAACTATTTCGCTGCAGGAACCGTCTTTTTCGCAGATGCTTTTGCATTCGAGGGTTGTTGAGCCAGCAAGTAAGACAGCAACAAGCCAACAGGTCTGCCTGTAGCGCCCTTGGAAGCCCCGCCTTTCCAAGCTGTGCCCGCAATGTCCAAGTGCGCCCATGGGTATTTTTTCGTGAAGCGATGCAGAAATTTTGCGGCCTTGATAGCGCCACCTTCGCTGCCACCGACATTGGCGACATCAGCAAAATTGCTTTTGAGTGCATCAGCATATTCCTCATCGAGTGGCATTCTCCAGCAAAGATCCATGGCTTCATCGCCTGCTTGAAGGAGACTTTGAGCCAGTTTGTCTTCGGTAGCAAACATGCCACTTCGAATGGCCCCCAATGCAATGACACATGCCCCAGTGAGCGTCGCAATGTCAATGACTGCTTGAGGTTTGAAACGCTCGGCATAGGTGAGCGCATCGCACAAAATCAAACGTCCTTCAGCATCTGTGTTCAAAATTTCAATGGTTTGACCACTCATGCTGGTCACCACATCACCAGGCTTCACAGCCAGGCCATCGGGCATGTTTTCACAGGCAGGGATTAAGCCCACAACGTTGATTTTGGGTTTGATGGTGCTGAGGGATTTGAAAACACCTAAAACACTGGCGGCGCCACCCATGTCAAATTTCATCTCGTCCATTTGACCTGGTGGCTTGAGAGAAATACCACCGGTATCGAAGGTAATGCCCTTGCCCACCAGCACAGTGGGCGCCTCAGATTTAACGCCCCCCTGGTATTTCAGCACAATGAAACGAAGCGGCTCGGCAGACCCTTGCGCAACGGACATGAAAGAGCCCATACCCAACTTGGCAACTTCCTTGGGGCCCAGCACTTCGCATGACATTCCACCTGATTTGGCCAGGGTCATCGCAGCCTTGGCCAACATGGTGGGCGTTGCATGATTGGCGGGTCGGTTGACCCACTCTTTGGCAAACTCAATGCCTTGGATCATGCCAACGGTGGCTTTCAAGGCGTTTTGCAGGCTGAGGTTAACGCTGGGCAAGCCCACGCTGACTTGGCTTAATGAGCGTGCGGCGGGTTTTGATTTGGTGGTGCCGTAAACATAGGTGCCATCAGCCAAAGCCAAAAGCAAGGCTTGCAGGGCCTGCGCGCTGAGGGGCTCGGGTGAAACGACAGTAAGCTTCTTGGTTTCGTCGGTTTTTAAACTGGCAGTCAGCCCCGACATGGCAGATTTCATGTCAGCGGCCAAGGCAGCACCTACCCCCAAAAACACCACTTTGGATGCAGAAATACCAGCTGCACCATAGGCGTGGAGAACTTTCCCTTTTTTGCTTGAAAAGTCCTTGGCCTTCGTCGCTTTTTCGATCAGCAAGGAAAGTGGGTCTTTGGCGGCTTGAAAGTGGTCAGAAATGAGGACAATCAAGACTTCTGCGGGGGATTTTGCGGCGGCTGCCAAAGAAAGTGTTTTTAATTCAAAGTTCATAATTGAGGTTTTCCAATCCAACAATGTTATTCCATTCTTCCACTCAAAAAGATTTAGCCCGAAGTTTTGGTGCCGCCAATGTGGTTTTTGCCACGATCGTGAAAATGATGTTGGCCATGCCTAAGTTGCACAGAACGGAAGATGGCACATGAGAACCATTCGCCGATTAATTCACGGGGAAATCATTCGAGCGGTTAGTTTTGTCGCCATTGGCTTTCTGGCCTTGTTTGTTTTTTTCGACCTGGTCGATCAACTTCAAACCTTGAGCCGAAACAAATTTCAGGGTTATCAACTGCAGCATGCTCTGATGTATGTGGCCTTGCTCATGCCCAGCCATTTGTATGAGTTACTGCCCATATCTGTGTTGATTGGTGCTATTTTTGTCATGGCGCGTTTTGCACAAAGCTCCGAATTCACCATCCTCAGAACAGGCGGATTGGGGCCATGGCGCGCACTTCAAACGCTCTTTCAGTTGGGCCTTGTGTTTGTGACTGTCACCTTCTTGTTGGGTGACTACATCTCGCCTTGGACAGACAAGCAAGCACAGCTTTTAAAGGCGCATTACCAAGGACAAATTACCGTTGGCCAGACTGGCGCTTGGCTGAGAGAAAAGCAGGCGCAATCACAATTTGCCGTCAACGTGAGATCCATGAGCAGCGAAGGCCAGCCTGAGAATATTCGGATTCATGAATTTGACAATGAAGGGCGGCTAAAGTCTATGACCCTTGCGCCAAAAGCACAGTTGATGACTGACGGTTCATGGCTTTTGAAACCCGTTGACCGGCGAATTTTTCAAATTGCATCCGGCAAAGATTCAAAAATCGAAATTTTGAATCTGCCGGAATGGTCATGGAAAACCGAAATCACCTCCGAGATGATTTCTGCTGCGCTTCTCAGTCCCGATCGAATGAAAACCATCGACTTGTTTCAATACATGCGGCATTTGGCTGCAAACGGTCAAAATGCGCAACGCTATGAAATTCAGTTTTGGCGAAAGGTGTTTTATCCACTGAGTTGCTGGGTCATGCTGACGCTTGCTTTGCCATTTGCTTATTTGCATTTCAGATCAGGCAACATTGCAGGCTATGTATTTGGTGGTGTCATGGCTGGCATTAGCTTCTATTTGCTGAACAACGTTTTTGGCTATATGGGCAATCTACAAAATTGGCAGCCTTGGCTCACAGCCGCTGCACCCGCACTGATCTACAGCGTAGTCTCACTGGCTACTTTTTGGTGGCTGGTTTTACGCCAATAAAGGTTTTTGATGACAAACATCAGCTCTCAACATGTGCCTACCTCGAACTGACCGAGCCCGACTTGCCGACTACCGTCGCTGGTTTGGTTCAGACGGGCGTCAATACCATTCGCATTGTCCCCATGTTTTTGGGGGTGGGCCGGCATGCCCGAGAAGATCTGCCCTTGTTGCTGCAAGATCTCATCATCCAACAGCCTGGTGTGACGTTCGAATTAAGAAATGCCATCGGCGAAGAGCCTGAAATGACTCGCGCCATGGCGGCAATTGCCTTAAAGTCCAACCCTTAGATTCATAAGGCATAATAAACTCATTCTTACTGGGTTTATTGTTATGAACTTGCATCAATTTCGATTTGTACAAGAAGCCGCCCGTCGCAATCTCAACCTGACAGAAGCAGCCAAAGCGCTTCACACCTCTCAACCTGGGGTCTCCAAAGCCATCATTGAGTTAGAGCATGAACTGGGAATCGACATCTTTGCTCGACACGGCAAAAGGCTGAAGCGGATCACGGAACCAGGTCAGCATGTTCTCAAAAGCATCGAAGTCATCATGCGTGAAATCGGCAACTTGAAACGCATCGGCGAGCAGTACAGTGCGCAAGACAGCGGCACCCTGTCCATTGCAACCACCCATACCCAAGCACGTTATGTGCTGCCTGTTCCCGTTGCCAAATTGCGCGACCTGTATCCGCATGTCAACATCAGCTTGCACCAGGGCTCACCCGATCAGGTGGCCAAAATGCTACTGGATGACACCGCCGAAATAGGCATGGCCACAGAATCATTGGCAGCTTACGAGGAGCTAGTGACACTGCCTTGCTATGAATGGCAGCACATGCTGGTGGTTGCACCTGACCATCCTTTGGCCAAGAAAAAACACCTGCATTTGGAAGACATTGCCAAAGAACCCCTCATCACCTACCACCCCTCGTTCACGGGGCGAACACGCATTGATGCTGCATTTGCCAGCAAAAAACTGCACCCTCGAATTGCACTCGAGGCCATTGACTCAGATGTGATCAAAACATACGTGCGCTTGGGTTTGGGTGTGGGCATTGTGGCTGAAATGGCCGTTAAAGATGACCTTGCTGGCGATTTGGTTGCGCGTCCTTTGGGTGACCTCTTGGGCAAAAATGTATCGCGAGTCGCCTTTAAAAGAGGCGCCTACCTGCGCAACTTTGTTTATCAATTTGCTGAGTTACTGAGCGATCGGTTAACTACGGCCTTGGTGACAAAAGCCATGACAGGTCATGTCAATGACTACGAACTTTAATTCCTTTTAAAACGCCATCATGACGCTACAGTTGATTTCAAAACAACCCAAATTAGGCACAACCATTTTTACAGTCATGTCTGGACTGGCAGCCGAAGTAGGCGCTGTCAATTTAGGCCAAGGATTCCCTGACTTTGAATGCGATCCTCAACTCACCCATGCAGTGACAAAGGCCATGCACGAAGGCCTCAATCAATACCCACCTATGCCTGGCGTCTTGCCCTTGCGTGAAGCTGTGTCGCAAAAAATTGAAAGCCTCTATCACCGTCACTACGATGCACAAACCGAAATCACCATCACGGCAGGCGCTACGCAGGCTTTACTCACCATCATGCTTGCTGTTGTGCATGCTGGTGATGAAGTGATTGTTTTGGAGCCATGCTACGACTGTTATGTGCCCAACGTCGAAATGGCCGGAGGCGTTGTGGTCCGGGTGCCCTTAACGCCAGGCACATTCAAACCCGATTTCGACAAAATTCAAGCTGCTATCACGTCCAAAACTCGCGCTATTTTGATCAATTCCCCGCATAACCCAAGTGGTATGGTCTGGCGGCACGAGGACATGCTGAAGCTGCAAGAAATTTTGGCGCCGACTCAGATTGTGCTGATCAGTGACGAGGTCTACGAACACATGGTTTATGAGCCGCTTCAACATCACAGTGCAAGCTCTTACAAAGGCTTGGCAGAGCGCGCCTTTGTGGTGTCAAGCTTTGGCAAAAGCTATCATGTGACGGGCTGGAAAGTGGGTACCGTTGTAGCGCCGGCGGCATTGACCGCTGAATTTCGCAAAGTCCACCAATTTGCTGTTTTTACCGTGAATACGCCCATGCAATTCGGATTGGCAAGCTACATGTCAGATCCTCAAGCCTATTTGGAATTGCCGAAGTTTTACCAACGCAAGCGTGATCTCTTCAGAGAAGGATTGTCAAAAACCAAATTTAAGCTGCTGCCAGGCGAAGGCACCTATTTTCAATGCGCCGATATTTCCAATCTGTCGGTGCCAGAAAAAGATTTGGGTGAGGCTGAATTTTGCAAATGGTTGACACGCGAAATTGGTGTTGCAGCCATACCCATGTCCGCCTTTTATGGCGACTCGTTTGACCAAAATGTCATCCGATTTTGTTTTGCAAAAAAAGACGCCACCTTGAATGCGGCCATCGAAAGATTGGCCAAACTTTAATCGTCATTTTCTGGCGCCAAGTTTGGAAACAGCACGGAGTTGAAGCCAAACTTCGTGAAATCACGCACACGCTGGGGGAACAAAATACCCACCAAATGATCACACTCATGCTGAACCACTTTGGCGTGAAAGCCATCAGCCGTTCTTTCAATGGCTTGGCCATACTGATCAAAACCAGAATAACGAATGTGCTGCCATCTGGGTACAACAGCTCTCAAACCAGGCACCGAAAGACAGCCTTCCCAATCGTGCTGCAGTTCATTGCCGATGGGCGTGATGACAGGATTGATTAAGACGGTGTACGGGATGGGGGCTGCATCAGGGTAGCGTGAAATGATTTGTCCGGTTCCAAAAATGACCAGCTGAATGTCCCAGCCAATTTGAGGCGCAGCAAGCCCTGCACCACTGGCCGCGATCATGGTCTCTTTCATGTCCACAATGCCTTCCAGCAATTCGGGCGTGTTGAATTCGAGCACTGGTTTTGCAATTCGCATCAGGCGCTCATCACCCATCTTCAATATTTCACGAACCGTCATTTGGATCTCCTTTTAACAATGACAAAAGGCCAGCTTCGTCGAGAACCGGAACACCTAGTGCAAGCGCCTTTTCAAGTTTGCTTCCGGCCTCTGCACCTGCAACCACATAACTGGTTTTTTGACTCACAGAACCAGCCACTTTGGCACCGGCTTCTTCTAGCATGGCTTTGGCTTCATCGCGACTTAAGGTCGGCAATGTGCCAGTGAGAACAATGGTTTGGCCGCTTAAGGGTTTGGGGACGCGCTCTGCAGGAGCGCCTTCTTCCCAACGAACGCCACAAGCTCTGAGTTGGGCCACAATTTCTTGGTGGTGCGATTGGGCAAAGAATGCAAGCACGCTTTGCGCCACGATGGGTCCTACGTCTGACACTTCTAAGAGTTGGTCTAATGGCGCATTCATGAAAGCATCCAAAGTACCAAAGTGGCGAGCGAATTCTTTGGCTGTGGCTTCACCGACATGCCGTATGCCCAAACCATAAATGAATCTAGGCAAGGTGGTGGACTTAGAAGCTTCAAGTGCTGCCAAAATATTGAGCGCAGATTTTTCTGCCATGCGATCAAGTTCAACCAGCGCACTTAAACCTAATTTATACAGATCTGGCAAGGTACTGACCACGCCGGCATCCACCAGTTGATCGATCAATTTTTCACCTAGACCATCTACCTCTACAGCCCTTCTTTGCGCAAAGTGCAGAAAAGCTTGCTTGCGTTGCGCACCACAAAAAAGGCCACCACTGCATCTGTAGTCAGCCTCATCCTCATCTCGCAAAGCTGCACTGCCACACACTGGGCAGACATGGGGCATGGTAAAGATTGGGGCCCCAAGCGGGCGCTGAGCAAGGACAACACTGACAACTTCAGGAATGACGTCACCTGCGCGCCGAACAATGACGGTATCACCCACCCGAACATCTTTGCGCCGAGCCTCATCTTCGTTGTGCAGGGTTGCGTTGGTGACGGTCACGCCACCCACAAAGACAGGGGCCAATTTGGCAACAGGTGTTAGTTTGCCGGTTCGACCTACCTGAATGTCAATGGCCTGAACTGTTGTGAGTTCTTCCTGCGCAGGGTACTTGTGAGCGACGGCCCAACGGGGCTCGCGCGTGACAAAGCCAAGTTTTTCTTGAAGCCCAAGGTCATTGACTTTGTAAACAACGCCATCAATGTCGTAAGGCAGCTTATCTCGCACTTGGGCAATTTGTGCGTGAAAATCAATCAATCCGCCGGCACCTCTGACACACTGAGTTTGTGCGGCGACTGGAAAGCCCCAAGCCTTGAGCGCTTGCAATAAATCATAGTGCCGCTGAAAAGGCGCTACAGCTAATGGCCATCCTGACACCTCACCTAAGCCATACGCAAAAAAACTCAGGGGCCGTTGCGCGGCGATGTTGGAATCCAATTGGCGTACAGCACCGGCTGCCGCATTTCTTGGGTTCACAAATGTTTTCTCACCCTTGTGACCTTCAGAGATTTTAAGCAGTTGACGTTCATTGAGGGCATCAAAGTCGTCTCTCCGCATGTACACTTCGCCGCGAACCTCCAACACAGAAGGCACTTCAAAAAGTTGCAAAGGAATTTGCCCGATGGTTCGAACATTGTGAGTGACATCTTCACCAAATTCACCATCGCCTCGCGTAGCGGCTTGGACCAAAATACCATTTTCATAACGCAAGCTCATGGCCAGCCCATCAAACTTGAGCTCTGCCACGTATTCCACTTCGGATGCGCCTTCTGGCAAACCTAATTCTTTTCGAATTCGGGTGTCAAAAGCAGCTGCGCCACTGGCCTCAGTATCAGTTTCGGTTCGAATGCTCAACATGGGAACTTGATGACGAACTGAAGAGAACTCAGGCAATACAGCACCGCCTACGCGCTGTGTTGGTGAATCTACCGTCAGCAGAACGGGATACAGGGCTTCAATACTTTGGAGTTGCTGAAACAATCGATCGTATTCAGCATCTGGAACTTCAGGTGCATCCAAGGTGTAATAGGCATGCGCGTAGCGATGCAACAATTTTCGAAGTTGGATGGCTTGTTCATTTGCAAGGTCGTAGGCTGAAGGTGCGTTCGCCTTGTCTTCTTCCGATCCTGAAAACAAATCTAAGTTCACAATGAATTTGGCAACACGATTACGAGAACAAACGACGCGCCTGTGGAGAGCCGGCTGACAACTCACGTGAATCTAGGGCATCGTAAAGGAGTTCTAGATCAACAGCAATGGCGTTTAAATCTGCCTCGGTAAGTGCGTGTCCAGCACCATCGGTAATGACACCGTCCATCTCTTTGCCAAGAATTCGGGCTGCTTCGCGCAACCTGGCAAACGCTTGTTCTTCTCTGGGAACCTGAGGCACATCTAGGCTCAAGGTAAATTCTTTGATTGCAGACAAGGCCGGATCATCGGCCATGGCCGCTTGTGTATCAAAGGACAAAGACAAGATGGGGGGCAGGCCTTGAACAGCTGCAGCCAAAACCATTCGACCGGGAATAACACCGGCCACAAAACCCCAACGCGCAGCGTTTTGGTGAATGTAGCCCGGACTCCATGCTGCTGACGTGGCGCAAACTGTGAAGCTAAGTTGCGCATCGTGCGCACTGGCAAATTGATCAAGTTCACGGGCACGTGCCACTTCTTCCAACATGTCTGGAAACTCTGGTGCACCCCCAATTGAATCGGCAAAGTTTTGGGCCTTGATCACATACTCTGAAAATTCAATTTCATTCAAGGGCCCTATCCGGTTGGCCAATTGAACACCCGCCTGAAATGCGTGGTACCTGCGCCCAGCCACTGGGGTTTCCCATTCGCCCGTATTGTCATTCAAGCCTTCAACAGCAAATGGTTTGGTACCTACTCGGCGCGTGGTAGGCAAGGCCGCTAACGCAGCATCTCCTGAAACCTGCACATCAACTTCAATTGCGGCAATCACATCGATCAGTGCATCTAGCGGCGGCTTCTTTTCAGGCGTGGGCAGAATGCCAATTTCATCGTCTAAATAGGCTGATTCTTTCAAACCTGGGCGACCCAAATCTGCAGGGTCTAAGACAGGGTCGACGCCAGCCGTAGAGTCGGGTGCCGCTTGGCGTGGCGCGTTTTGCCGAGCCGTCCAGAGGTTGTACAAAACAACACCCACCAAGGTCACGATACCAATAATGGCCAAACTATTTTGCAAGGAGCTCATATAAGGTTGTGCAAAGTACAGTGTCAATCAAATTGATTTGTTCAGGCCGATTCGGCAATCGAAACTGCAGCTTCCATGTCAACGGCAACAATGCGGGAGACGCCCTGCTCTTGCATGGTCACGCCAATCAATTGCTCCGCCATCTCCATCGCAATCTTGTTGTGACTGATGAACAAAAATTGGGTTTCTTTGCCCATGCTCTTGACCAATTTGGCGTAACGCTCTGTGTTCGCGTCGTCCAAGGGGGCGTCCACCTCGTCCAGCAAACAAAAAGGTGCTGGGTTGAGCTGAAAAATGGCAAACACCAAGGCAATGGCCGTGAGGGCCTTTTGGCCCCCAGACAGCAAGTGAATGGTCTGATTTTTTTGCCCTGGCGGCTGAGCCATGACTTGAACACCCGAGTCCAAAATTTCATCGCCCGTCATGACCAAGCGGGCGCTGCCGCCGCCAAACAACTCAGGGAACATGCGGCCAAAATGTTCATTCACAATCTTGAAAGTGCCAGCCAAGAGATCTCTGGTTTCAGCGTCAATTTTCTTGATGGCATCTTCAAGCGTGGTCATGGCTTCGGTTAAATCGGCGGTCTGCGCGTCCAAGAATGCCTTGCGCTCGCGGGATGTTGTCAGTTCTTCTAATGCCGCTAAGTTCACAGCGCCCAAAGCCATAATTTCACGATTCAGTCGATCGATTTCAGATTGCAAGCCCGTTAAGCGAACATGGCCATCTTCAATTGATTTGGCCAAGGCTTCAAGATCTGCCTCTGCATCAAGCAGCAACTGAGTGTATTGCTCAAGCCCTAAACGAGAGGCCTGCTCTTTGAGTTGCAGCTCGGTAATTTTTTGGCGCATCGGATCGAGTTCACGCTCAAAACTCATGCGCCTTTCATCACTGGCACGCAATCGCGCAGTGAGGTCATCGTATTCGCTGCGTTTGGCACCCAAAACCTGCTCTCTGTCCATTTTCATGGCCAATGCATTTTGCAAGCCGGCCTGTGCCGCCGCATCGGTGAGCCGGGACAATTCTTCCTTAGCTCGCTCTTGCTCATCCGCAATCGATTTAATTTGCTGAACTGCAGTTTCCAGTCCACGCTGAAGTTCTGAGCGCCTGGCCTCAAGGCTGCGCTGCGAAAAAGTGGCTTCTTGCGCCAAACGTTCAAGCGTACGTTGCTGCTCACGACACTCTGACAGTTTGCGCTCAGCTTCTATCACGCGCTCATCTAGTTGTGCGTGGCGCTCTTGACTGTCAGCCAACTGCATATCCAGTTCTTCAAATCGGGCTTCCGCTGTGATTCGACGCTCTTGAAGTGCTTCTAACTGGATGTCAATTTCTGACATGTCTGCTGCAATTTGCTCGCTGCGAGCCTGCGTTTGCGCTGCCCATTGCGACAGGCGAAGTGTTTCAACCTGAAGTTCGTGGGCTTTTGTTTGGGCCTCAGAGGCTTCTTGCCTGGCCGACACCAAGCGCTGCGCTGCATCGGAGTAGGCAGCTTCAGCGCGAACGGAGGCAGACCTGGTTTCTTCAGCAATCAAGGTCTGTGCACGCAATTGTTTTTCAAAATTTTCAATGTCTTGGGCGCGGGCCAAGAGACCTGCTTGTTCAGAATCGGGAGCGTAAAAACTGACACTGTGTCTGCCAACGGCATGACCCGACTGAACCACAAAACATTCGGCGCCTTGGAGTTGATCACGCCAAGCCATGGCATCTTCCAAAGAGGGCGCTGTGAAATAAGATTGGAGCCAATCTGTCAGCAATGCCGAGAGGCCAGCATCAGACAATCTGAGCAAATCGGACAGGGGCCGGCAAGCTGCAGGCAGCCCTTTTCGAGCCGGCGTTTGAGTCGCATTGGGCGGTGAATAAAACGACAGCTTGGCAGGCGGTGCATCGGATGCAAAAGCCTTCACCATGTCTAGCTTCGAAACCTCCAGTGATGAAAGTCTTTCACGAAGCGCAGATTCCATGGCGTTTTCCCAGCCGGGTTCCATGTGAATCTTGCTCCACAAACCTTGCAACTGATCAAGGCCGTGCTTGTTCAGCCAGGGTTTGAGTTTGCCATCGGTTTTGACTTTTTCTTGGAGGGATTTAAGCGCTTCAATCTTGGCCGTGAGATCGGCCAATTTGGCCGATTCATCGTTCACGGCCTGCTGCTGATTTCGGCGCTCTTGGTCCAATTGAGGCGTTTGTTCTTCTAAGTCTTGCAAGGTACCACTGGTCAACTTGGCCAAAGAATCTGCATCGGCCAATTGCTCTTGCAGTTGAACAAGTCGTTGTTCATCTGGGGCATCAAGTGCATTTCGATCGGCTATCAAACGCTCTTGCCTGAGTGAGAGTTGCCGAGTTTGGTCTTCGATGTTGCGCTGATCGGCCGCCAGGACCTGAATTTGCTGTTGAACCTGCACCACACTGCCTCTTTGCTCGTTGGCTTTGGCTTGCGCTTGACGCATGCCCTCTTCCAAATCAGGCAAGGCTTGGGCTTGATCTTCGACTTGAGCAGCCAATGTGAGGGTTTGATCTTCGGCTTGGAGAGCCTGCTCTGCCAAGGCTTCCAACTCTGCAAGGGCTTGTATTTGCTTTTCGGACCATTCTGTTGATTGGGCCTGCAGTTGAAGCAAGCGCTGTTCAGCGCGTTGCCGACCTTCGACTACAAAGCGAATTTCAGCTTCTAATTTAGAAACTTCAGCACTGGCCTCGTACAACAAGCCTTGCGCCTGATTGACTTGATCGCCAGCGGCATAGTGCGCTTGCCGCACGGTTTCTAAGTCTGCCTCAACATGCCTCAAATCGGCGATGCGCGCCTCCAAATCAATGACAGCCTTGTCTGCATCGGCTTTGATTTTGACTTGATCGGATTCTGCATCTGCGCGTTTGAAAAACCAAAGCTGCTGCTGCTTTAAAGAGCTGTCAGCTTTTAAAGCATTGAACCGCTGAGCCACTTCAGCCTGCTTCTCCAATTTTTCCAAATTGGCATTCAATTCGCGCAGAATGTCATCAACACGCGTTAAATTTTCTCTGGTATCTGAAAGGCGATTTTCAGTTTCGCGGCGCCGTTCTTTGTATTTAGAAACGCCTGCAGCTTCTTCCAAAAACAAACGCAATTCTTCCGGCCGTGACTCAATGATTCTGCTGATGGTGCCCTGACCAATGATGGCGTAAGCACGAGGACCTAAGCCTGTGCCCAGAAAAACATCTTGAACATCGCGTCGGCGCACGGGTTGGTTGTTGATGAAATAACTGCTGTTGCCGTCTCGTGTCAAAACGCGTTTGACCGCAATTTCTAAAAATTGCCCCCATTGCCCACCCGCACGGTGGTCTGCATTGTCAAAGACCAATTCAACGCTGGCCCGACTGGCCGGCTTGCGGCTGTTGGTGCCGTTGAAGATAACGTCTTGCATGGATTCACCGCGCAATTCGGAAGCTTTGGATTCACCCAAAACCCAGCGGCAGGCGTCCATGATGTTGGATTTTCCGCAACCATTGGGGCCGACAACACCGACCAACTGCCCAGGCAGTACAAAATTGGTGGGTTCTGCAAAGGATTTGAATCCAGATAATTTGATGGAATTGAGGCGCACAGGAGTCAGAAATTAGGTCAGTAGGCACAACTCGTGCCAGAAGCCTCCATGTTAACCGACCCAAGGGCCCCATCAGTCTGGAAAACACCTGAAATTGAACTCGAAAACAGGCCCACAATTGCCGGATAATTGGGGCATGAACCCCCTCTTGGCCACCCTCCAACCCTATCCCTTCGAGCGACTTCGCCAATTGTTCGCAACGGTCACCCCTCCCACAGACCGCGCGCACATTAGTTTGGGCATTGGCGAGCCCAAGCACGCAACGCCCGAATTCATCAAAACCGCCCTCAAAGCCTCGCTTGATACAGCACTGTCTGGATATCCAGCCACTGCTGGTGAATTGCGCATGCGGGAGGCGTGTGCCCAATGGCTCCAGCGCAGATACCGCATTGAAATTCAAGCCAGCACCCAAATTTTGCCCGTCAATGGGTCCAGAGAGGCCTTGTTTTCCCTGGCTCAAGCGGTCATAGATCCCACAAAACCCGGTGCACGCGTTGTCAGTCCAAATCCCTTCTATCAAATTTACGAAGGTGCCACGCTTTTGGGGGGTGCCGAGCCCTACTACGTGGCCAATGCGCCTGAAAACGACTTCACAGCCAACTGGCACTCAGTGCCTGAGACTATTTGGCGCACAACCCAACTCGTTTTTGTTTGCTCTCCCGGAAACCCTACCGGAAAAATCATGCCCCTGGCTGAGTGGCAAACTTTGTTCGAGCTGAGTGAAAAATACGGCTTTGTCATTGCCTCAGACGAGTGCTACAGCGAAATCTATTTTCGCGATGAACCACCCTTAGGTGGCTTAGAGGCTGCCTCTCTTTTGGGTTACAAAGATTTCAAACGTTTGATCGCCTTCACAAGCTTGTCAAAACGCAGCAACGTGCCTGGCTTGCGCAGTGGCTTCGTAGCTGGCGATGCAGCCATCATCAAAGATTTTTTGCTGTATCGCACCTACCACGGCTGCGCCATGAGTGGTGTGGTTCAAGCCGCCAGCATTGCAGCCTGGAACGACGAAGACCATGTGGTGGAAAACCGCAATTTGTACCGCACCAAATTTGCACAAGTCACGCCTGTCCTGGCAGAGGTCATGGATGTTAAGTTACCCGATGCCAGTTTCTACTTGTGGGCAGGTGTGCCAGCGGCTTGGCACAACAGCGACACCGATTTCGCACGCGAGCTTTATGCATCAGAAAATGTCACTGTCTTGCCAGGCAGCTACATTGGCAGAACCGTCGACGGAAAAAACCCTGGCCAAGGCCGAGTTCGAATGGCCTTGGTGGCCGAAACGGCAGAGTGCTTGGAAGCTGCACACCGCATGGCAAGATTCATCAAAGCAGGCAGGCCCGCATGAGCGCCACTCTTCG
>Ga0255112_1000357_pt1 | contig 14259 bp, 10 predicted proteins | sample Law_Yuk_RepB_8h_FD_188470 | JGI IMG/M metagenome (GOLD analysis project Ga0255112, IMG submission 188470) | Freshwater microbial communities from St. Lawrence River, New York, United States - Law_Yuk_RepB_8h | ecosystem: Environmental > Aquatic > Freshwater > River | place: USA: New York... | reverse complement strand
GGGCGCAATCATCTGGTATCTCACAGCGGCCGAAGAAAGCCAACGCGAGCAAGCCCTAAGAAATGATGTCGACAGCACGCAGCGCAGCATTCGTGAAAAGCTTGAACGCAACGAGGGTGAACTCACGGCCTTTTCGCTTCAATTCCAGACCACGCCCTCCACACAGTCGCTCCAGCGATTCGCCCAGATCTTTTTCTCCAAAAACCCTGAGATTGCATTTTTGGGCTGGATCGATAACACCGGCATCGTGCGCCACGTGGTGCCCACTCAAGACAACCCGATTCAGAATTTTGGCGCAGCCGGCAGCCCCGCTACCGGCGAATCCCGGCGAAGTGCACTTCGGATGGCCTCGAACACCAAAAAGCCAACCTACTCAGTGCCAGTCACCGTTAAATCGGGCGATGTCAATATTGACTTTCACGTTCCACTGATTCACGAGGCGGAATCACGAGGAACGCTGGTTGCGACCTATTCATTGCAAAGCCTTCTGCTCTCTGCCGTTCCCACCGAACTTGGCAATCGAGTGGCCTTTAGCCTGATTGACGAAAAAGGCCGCTGGATCTCGCAGACCCGAGATTCCAAAACACTGATCGGAAAGCCATTTTATGAGGTGGGCCTGGACCCCCTCACCGGTCTTGTGAAGCTCAGGGGCTACAACACGCAGCCTACGAACTTTCGTTATAACGACGTCATTACGATTCTGATCGTTGGACTCGTGCTGCTCGGGGGAGTGACACAGATTGTTATTTGGCGTAATACCCGTACCCGTGTCGGTATCGAGCGGGCACTCGCCGAGGAGACCGCCTTTCGACGTGCGATGGAAAACTCGATGTCCACCGGGATGCGCGTGATTGATCTGGCCGGACGCATCACCTATGTCAATCCTGCCTTTAGTCGAATGGTGGGATATAGCACCGAAGAGCTCACGGGCAGTGGACCTCCCTATCCCTATTGGCCTGCTCAGACACAGGCCATGCTCAAGAAGAACCTTGAGCGAATGCTCACAGGCGAGAGCCCGCCATCCGGCCTACCCATCAACATTCGACGCAAGGATGGGTCGAACTTAATTGTGCGTATGTATACCTCGCCCTTAATTGATCAGACCGGAAAGCAGACGGGCTGGATGACCTCGGTGACTGATATCAGTGAGCAGACCCGAATCCGCCAGGAACTCGCACAGGCGCAGGAACGATTTATCACCGTGCTCCAGGCACTTGATGCAGCCGTCTCGGTGGCACCGCCCTCGCCCGATGATGAACTACTATTTGCAAATCAGGCCTATAAAAAATGGTTTGGTAATACGCTATCGAGTGGCCACCGTGCACTCTGCGATACCTCGGTCGGACCGTGGGCAGATATCCGAGAGATCTACAGCCCCTTAGCGCAACGCTGGTTCGAGGTACGCATGCGGAATATTCAGTGGGTCGATGGACGCGCGGTCGAACTCATGGTGGCCACAGACATCACCCAAGAGCGGGCCAACGAGCAGGCGCAACGCGAACAATATGATCGCCTTCAGCAGACAGCCCGATTGGTCACGATGGGGGAGATGGCCTCGTCGCTGGCCCACGAACTTAATCAGCCCCTCACCGCAATCGCAAACTACACCTCCGGAGCCGTGTCGCGTTTGCGCCTTGCCCAATCCAAGAACGAGCAGATTCCCAATGAAGACCTCATTGATCTCTTAGGCAAGACTGCCCGGCAGGCGGAACGTGCTGGCCAGGTCATCCGCCGGATTCGCAGTTTTGTGAAGCGTAATGACCCCATTCGTAAGCCCACTGAGGCTCGACTGATTCTGGCCGAATCAATTGGCCTCGCAGAGATCGACGCCCGAGAACGCGGCATTGATATCGTCCAAGAAATCGACAGCGATCTCCCACTCTTAAATGTTGATCCAATTCTGATTGAGCAGGTGTTACTCAATCTTGTCAAAAACGGCCTCGAGTCTATGAAAGACTCTCCCCACCGACCCCTGGTCGTGCAGGTCGGGATGGGGGACCAGCAGGTGATCTTTTCGGTCCTTGATCGCGGCCATGGCGTTGAAGAGGAGATGCAGGAAAAGCTCTTCGATTCCTTCTACACCACCAAACCCGACGGCATGGGGATGGGCCTCAATATCTGCCGCTCCATTATTGAGTCACACCAGGGCCGACTCTGGTTTGAAAACAACCCCGAGGGCGGATGCACGTTTCGGTTTACATTACCGGTATTACCAGCAAATCTGGCCAGTAATCTATTAATGCCATCGGAGGGCCCCAGAACATGACCGCGGAGTCGAGCCAATTTCGCAGCGCAACCCAAGAGATTGTCTATGTCGTTGACGACGATGAGGCCGTGCGTGATTCCTTACGCTGGCTTCTCGAGGGGCAGGGATTCCGAACCACCGTTTTTGATAGCGCTGAACGCTTTTTAAGCGCCCTGCCGGTCGGCATGACCGGCCCAATGGGGGGCTGCCTCATTGCAGACGTCCGTATGCCAGGCATGACGGGCACGGAACTGCACGACGAGTTGATTCGACGCAATATTCAGCTGCCCTTGATTTTCATTACCGGCCACGGCTCGGTGCCAATGGCCGTCAATAGCATGAAAAAAGGTGCGGTTGATTTTCTAGAAAAACCGTTTAACGACGAACAACTCTGCATGCTGGTCACCAGTGCTTTTCAAAAGGTTCGCGATGAGGGCTCTAAAGGGGTGCTTGCGAAACGCGCACAAGAACTGCTTGCACGTCTGACGCCCCGCGAGGAACAGGTCTTGGACCGTATCGTGGCGGGCCGCTTAAATAAACAGATTGCCGATGATCTTGATATCAGTATCAAAACCGTCGAAGCACACCGCGCCAACATCATGGACAAAATCGAAGCCCGCACAATGGCCGATCTCATGAAAACGGCGCTGGCCGGGCGGCAGGGCTAACTGCTATAATTTGCCGTTTAAGGGCGGCTGTAGCTCAGATGGATAGAGTACCTGGCTACGAACCAGGGGGTCGTGGGTTCAATTCCTGCCAGCCGCGCCACTTCTTTTTAAATTCCCAAGCATCGACATCACTCAACCCGTAATGCATCAACGGGCTTTAGCCGTGATGCTTTGGCTGCCGGATACCAACCGAAGAAGATGCCAATTGCTGCGGAAAATCCAAAGGCAAGTGCAATCGATAGCATCGAAATTTCAACCAACAGTCCCGTGATCGCGGCGATTCCCCATGCCGCGAAAATTGCCAGCGTGGCACCAATAAATCCACCGGCTAGACAAATCACAACCGCCTCGATTAAGAACTGACGCATGATGTCGCGCTGTCGTGCGCCAATCGCCATTCGGATACCGATTTCCCGTGTTCTCTCAGTAACACTCACCAACATGATGTTCATAATGCCAATACCCCCCACCAGAAGGGAGACCCCGGCGATCGCCCCCAGTAGTAGCGCCATCGCTGCAGCAGCAATCGCCGCAGTCTCAGCAATCGCTGTCAGGTTACGAATCGTAAAGTCGTTCTCTTGGCTTTGGCCAATCCGATGCCGAACACGCAATAAATCTGTAACCGCACTCTCCGCCTCCGCCATTGTCTCTGCGGATTTCGCCTGCACAAGCATCATGCTGATGCTGCCCGGGAATGTTGAGCGAATTAACTGCTGACGCGCTGTGGTGAGCGGTATAAACACTGCATCATCCTGATCACGGCCATCGAGGCTTTGGCCCTTGACCGACAAAATTCCAATCACAGTGAAGGGAAGATTACGAATTCGTAAGGTCTTTCCTACGGGCGATTCCTCGCCAAACAACTGCCGTGATGTCGTCTTGCCAATCACTGCAACCCGCGCGTAAGAGCGCAGATCATTTTCCGAGAAGGTATCGCCCTCTTCAGCGTCCCAGGATCTCAATGGAAAATAATCGGGTGTGACACCCGTCACCATAGCGCTCCAGTTGGTGTTGCCATAGGCCAGCTGAAAACTACGCATGACCAGAGGTGCAACACGCAACACTCCTGAGACCGATTCAATCGCCGACGCATCCGCCACGGTGAGGGTCTGTGCAGCACCCGCGCCGAATCGAACACCACCACTGGTCTGGGAACCTGGAAATACCACTAAGAGATTACTTCCCATCGAACTAATGGTCTGGTTAACCATCGACTGAGTTCCCCGCCCCACCGCTAGCATGATCACCACCGCACAGACGCCAATAATCACACCCAGCATCGTGAGTGATGTTCTCAGCCGATTTGTTGAAAGGGCGCGAAACGCCTCCTCGATAACCTGTGGTGTCTTCATGCAAGCCCCTCATCAACTGCACCATCAAAGACAACACAGCCATCTTTAAGCCGCACTAAACGCTTACCGAAACGGGCGATATCGGCCTCATGCGTGACAAGAATCACGGTGATCCCCTGATCGCGATTCAGGCGCCCAATTAAAGACATAATTTCATTTGAGGTTGCCGTATCAAGATTACCCGTGGGTTCATCAGCCAATAAGACAGATGGCTTCATCACGAGGGCACGGGCAATTGCGACCCGCTGTTGCTGTCCGCCCGAGAGTTGATTGGGCAATCGGTCGTTTAAGGCTCCCAACCCCATAAGCTCGAGTTGCACGCGTGCCTGCGTCAACGCGTCTGGGCGGGCAATACCGGCATAAATCAGCGGTAGTGCTACGTTGTCGACCGCCGACATACGCTTTAAGAGATTAAATCCCTGAAATACGAATCCTAATTTCTTGTTTCGCAGCGCTGCGAGGCGGTCTGAGGACATTCCAGAAATCGCCTCCCCACCCAGGAAATACTGCCCTGAAGTAGGCGTATCGAGACAGCCAAGAATATTCATCAGCGTTGATTTTCCTGAACCCGATTGCCCCATCAGGCAGACAAAATCACCGACAGCGATCTCGAGTGAGATTCCATGCAACACCAAAACAGGCGGCGCATCGGAACTCTCGTATTGTTTACGGATATCAACGAGCCGGATAAAAGGCGCCGTCATGCCTTAGAACATGCGGAATCGAAAGCCGGATGTCTGGCCCGTCGAGGCGGTCGATGCCAACCGCGACACGACCTCTTCGCCAACGACCAAGCCCTCAAGCACCTCCGTAAAGCGGCCATCAGAAATTCCGATTTTGACTTCTTTCACAGCGAGGCCGCCTGAAGGCGTGACCTGATAGACCTTGGGTGCCCCAGCAGAGGGCCGGCCACTGGGGCTACCCGACTGCGGACCTGTTCGCGGACCTGTTTGCGGACCTGTTGAAGAGGGGGTAGCCGCGCTCTCAGGCGGGCGAAACCTTAACGCGGCCGAAGGAACACGAACAACATTATCCTTGCGATTGGTCATGATCGAGACCTGGGCAGTCATTCCTGGCAAGAGAGCGCCATCTTTGTTATCCACATCGATGACCACGTTATAGGTCACAACGTTTTGCTGCGAGGTTGGATTTAAGCGGACCATGCGTACCTTTGCATTGAAGTCCTGCTCTCGGAATGCATCGACTGTAAAACGAACTGGCTGACCCGTTTGTATCGAGCCAACATCGGCTTCCGATACCGAGGTATCAATCTGCATACGACGGAGATCGCGCGCGATTTGAAAAAGCGTTGGGGTCTGAAAACTCGCTGCGACCGTCTGACCGACATCAATACCACGGCTCACGACAATGCCATCAATCGGCGAGCGGACCTTGCTATAGCCCAGGTTGGTCTGGTCTTTCATCAGCTGAGCCTCGACCTGCAAGACCTGGGCACGAGCCGACTCGAGATCTTTTCGAAACCCATCGAGTGCGCCGTCGGAAACGAAACCACGGGCCTTAAGATTCTCGTTACGCTTCAGTATGAGCTCTGCATTATTAAGGTTTGCTTTTGCGCCTGCGAGGTTCGCCTCGGTCTGACGGATCTGCGCCTCAAGCAGAGCGGGGTCTAGCTCAGCAAGCAGCTGGCCAGCCTTCACAGGCCGATTAAAGTCGGTGTGCAGCTTCATGACTGTGCCCGAGATCTGCGTGCCAACATTCACCAACTCGACCGGGTTTAAGGTGCCGTTGGCCGACACCCGCTGGACAACCGCGCCTTGGTCCACCTTGACCGTAATCCACTTAGGCTGCTCGGGCTGACCGGTTAACCACCAGCCCGCTATTGCGATGACTGCGGCCAATAAAGGAAGCAGAATCTTGAGCGCGAATTTTTTATGAATAGCACCGGGTGGGGATGAAGAGTTCACAGTGGGAACAGTTTACAGAAACTTTGCGATTTCTCGAATGTCTTCTTCCAGCATCTCTCGCACTTCAATCATTACCAGCCGTCCCTGCCGATCTAAGACAAACAACTGTGGCAGTCCGCGCCGCTGCTGCGCAATTAAATTCCATTGCGGAGTACTCATAGCCACCTTAAATGTGTAGCCCCCCTTTTGGACATAGGTGAGCGCCGCCTCTCTAGTTTTATCCAGGCTAATCGTGATGACTTCAAGCCCCCTGCCACGATGAGCACGGTAGAACTGATCAAGCAAGGGATTCTGACGGGCGCAAAAAGGACACCAGCTACCCCAGAATTCCAGCACAACAACCCGACCTCTGAGTGACTGCCAATTTACGCCCGTTCCATCAAGAAGCTCCAGTGGGGGCAGACTCGGTGAATCGCCAACCTTCCAGGCCGATCCAGTCTGCGCATAGGCCGCGCCTAGACCCAGGCCCAGGGCACTGACAAGGGTTACGCCAGACATCGCCACCGAGAGCTGCGCAGTGCGCACCAGCACCTGCGCAAACCAGGCGCGTCGCTTAATCACTATGGATTTCTCCACCATCCCTACCCGACCCCACAACGGAATTTACTTAATCAATCTCTTCGTAAAGCGGCAGGGTGAGAAACTCCTCAAAATTCCTGCTCGTTGACATTAATTCAAAAATCTTAGCAGCCCGGTCATAGGTTTCAAGGGCTGCAACGCCACCGGCAGCAACAGACGCCTTTACCTTTTCAAGCTCCTGCGGAATTAGATCCCGCACCAACTCGGCCGTGATCTTGGTGCCGCCTTCGAGCTTACCCTTGTGCGATCTTATCCATTGCCAGACCTGTGAGCGCGAGATCTCAGCCGTCGCCGCGTCTTCCATTAGGTTATGGATCGGCACACAGCCGTTACCGGCAAGCCAAGACCCCAGGTAATGAATTCCGACATTGATATTCATGCGCAGACCGGCCTCGGTGATTGGTGTCTCGGGCTGGAAATCTAAGAGATCCTGAGCAGTTACATTGACATCAGGTCTCTGCTTTTCAATCTGGTTGGGTTTGTCACCCAGCACCGCAACGAACTCTTTCATCGCCGCCTCCACGAGGCCTGGGTGGGCAACCCAGCCGCCATCATAGCCATCCGTCGCGTCCCGCTTCTTATCATTAATGATGCCCTGCATGGCGACCGCATTTTTCTCGGGATCGTTTTTAATGGGAATTAGCGCACTCATTCCCCCGATTGCCGGCGCGTTTCGACGATGGCAGGTCTTCAAGAGCAACAAGGCATAGGCTCTAAGAAAGGGGGCTGTCATCGTGACCTTGCTGCGGTCGGCAAGGCAGAATTCCTGATCAACCTTAAACTTCTTAATGCAGGAAAAAATATAATCCCAACGTCCTGCATTTAATCCCGCGCTATGTTCGCGAAGCTCATAGAGAATCTCATCCATCTCAAAGGCGGCTGTAATAGTTTCAATCAGCACGGTCGCCTTGATGGTGCCGCGTGCAAGCCCAAGCTCGGCCTCCGCCATCGACATGATGTCATTCCAAAGCCGGGCCTCTTGATGACTCTCAATTTTTGGGAGATAGAAATAGGGGCCAGAGCCCTTCGCCAGAAGCCCACTAGCGTTGTGATACAGGTAGAGGGCCATATCAAAAATTCCGCCGGATACCCGACGGCCGTTGACAAACACGTGCTTTTCATCGAGATGCCAGCCCCGTGGACGCACCAGTAGCGTCGCTACCTTGTCTTTGAGCTTATAGATTTTCCCATTTTGATTGAGCTCAATTGTTCCGCGAATTGCATCGCGCATATTGATCTGGCCTTGAATCTGGTTATGCCAGTTGGGCGTATTCGAATCTTCAAAATCCGCCATAAATGAATCTGCACCCGAGTTCAAGGCATTGATCACCATTTTGCGCTCGACCGGACCCGTAATTTCTACTCGCCGACACTGTAAGTCTTTAGGTATTTTGCCAATCTTCCAGTCCGCCTCACGGATCGATGCGGTGTACTTCAGAAAATCAGGCCTCAGGCCCAAATCAAACTGCTTGGCGATCTGCTCACGCTGGGCGAGCATCTCTTGACGTCGATATTCAAACGAGCGGTGCAGGCGCGCCACCAAAGCCAGCGCACCATGGGTCAGAATCTCTGCAAACTCAGGGGTGATTTCACCCTTGATCTCAACGCCAGAAGGAAGACGATCCACCATAAAAACTCCCTAATAAATTTATTATTCAGTCGTAACAGAACACAGCAGATCCGCTACAGCGGATAACTCTTGAGCCTCATGGTTTGGGATGACCCCTAACTGCTCTCGGGGTGCACCAGCGCGATTAACCCAGAATGTCTCAAACCCAAACCAACTCGCACCACAGATATCCCAGCCGTTTGACGACACAAACAGAATATCGTTTGCAGCGCAGCCAAAATAATCTGGTGCTAGCTGATAGACCGAAGCATCAATCTTGTAACGCTTTACGGTATCGGCCGACAACACCGTTTCAAATATCCCCTGCATCCCGGAACTGGCCACTGCCTTGGCCAGCATATCGGGATCTCCATTGGAATGAATGGCTAACTTCAATCCTGCCGCCTTTAGACGTTTGAGCGTCTCCAGCGCTTCTGGGAATCCCGATAACGACGCGTACTGCGTCATTAAGGCATTGACCTCCGCCTTACCCATCGCAAGCCCTAGGGCTGCTCCACAGTAGACCAGGCTATCCTGCGTGATGGACCAGAACGTTTCATAGCGCTGGCCCATTGAGCGCAAACGCGTGTATTCCACCTGCTTGTCGCGCCACATTCTAGCCAGGGCACTGCCCATTCCCGGGAAGAGATCCTCTGCACACTGGCCGACTGAATACACATCGAACAAGGTGCCATAGGCATCAAAACAAATTGCGCTCGGTAACGGTTTCATGGCAGTCCTCGATTATATTGGATCTATGACCGCTAACGCTCTGCCCGCCACTGTCTCGCCCAATGCTTGGCAGGCCGCCTGTCGCGACCTCGCGAGCGCAGACCCTGTCATGGCCCGCATCATTGCGGCCCACCCGGGCTCGCAACTCGTTAGCCGAGGAGATCTCTTCACCACACTGGCGCGCGCCATTGTTGGCCAGCAGATCTCGGTCAAAGCAGCTGCAAGCGTATGGGGCCGCCTAGAAGCCCTGGTGAAGCCATTTCAGGCCGCCACGCTGCACCAATTATGCCCAGACCAGTTTGAGGGCGTTGGCCTATCCAAACGAAAGATCGAGTATCTCGGGGATCTTGCCCGGGCCTTTACTGAGCAGCCGGACTTGGCACAGACCGTACAGCATCTCGAGGATGAGTTGGTCATTACAAGGCTCACGGAGATTCGTGGAGTGGGTCGATGGACTGCAGAAATGGCATTAATTTTTTCTCTGATGCGCACAGATGTTTTACCGCTCGCTGATCTTGGCCTCATGAAAGCGATCTCACTGCACTACTACGATGGACTTCCAATCAGTCTGGCACAGGCTAAGGCAACGGCTAGCATCTGGTCGCCCTGGCGATCGGTCGCAACATGGTACTGTTGGCGCAGCCTTGATCCCGAACCGGTTGATTACTAATAATGTTTGCTTATCGACACGCATTTCATGCTGGCAATCACGCCGACGTGATGAAACACATCACACTGATTGCCGCGCTTGAGCTACTGCAGAAAAAAGAATCACCACTTGTTGTCATTGACACTCATGCCGGCGCCGGGCTCTATGCGCTTCGGAGCCCACTCGTCCGCGATAAGGCGGAGTGGTCCAGTGGCCTTGGCAGACTCTGGGGCAAGGATCAGGAGGCAGCCACCCCCGTAATGGTGAATCGCTACTTGGATTTAATCAGAAAATTTAATAAATCCGGAAAGCTCACGCACACACCGGGCTCTCCATTAATTATTCAAGAATATCTTCGTCCGGATGATCGGCTACGGGCATTCGAAATGCACCCCTCGGATATCGGGCCGCTGCAGTTATCCATTAAAGGCTCACCGCGACAGGTTAAAGCAGAGCGTAAAGACGGTTTCCAGCAACTCAGAGCCCTGCTGCCACCCGCAGCACGACGCGGACTCGTGCTGATCGACCCACCCTATGAAATGCGCGACGATTACAAGCATGTCATCACCGCACTGCGTGAAGGGCTTGATCGATTCGCAACCGGTGTCTATCTCCTGTGGTATCCAATTATTGGTCGCTTTCAGGTCGAGCGCCTTCTGCGACAGATCTCTACATTACCGATCAAGTCAGTGCTCCATGCAACCTTAACGGTTCGCGGCCCATTGAGCGATGGGCTTGGCCTTCAGGGAAGCGGTATGGTCGTGATCAACCCCCCCTTCGGCCTAAAGACTGCACTTGAAGACACGCTGCCCTATCTCGCCAAGATCCTTGGCCAAGACAATCGCGCAAAGTCTTCGGTGCGCGAAGCCGAATCGCCCGCCGCTGTTAAAACGGCGCTCGGGGTTAAAACCCAAGCGCCGCTGACCTCCCCCCAGAAAATATAAGCCGCTCCAATTCCGCGAGGCGTGGGCTATGCTGCGCCTTGACCCAGCGGAACTTAGGCCCGTTAAGCGACCTTCTTTTGCACCGACTGATCGTCGAAGAACTGCTCGTCTTCGGTAGAACCCTTCAGGGCGGCTGTCGATGCCTCACGCTCTATGGTGGTGGTGACCGAATCAAAATAACCCGTGCCAACCTCGCGCTGATGTTTGACTGCGGTAAATCCTTTTTCCGCAGCGGCAAACTCGGCCTGCTGTAACTCGACAAATGCACTCATGTTGTTGCGCGCATAACCGTATGCAAGATTAAACATCGAATAATTCAGGCTATGGAAGCCCGCCAGGGTGATGAACTGGAACTTATAGCCCATTGCGCCTAACTCGCGCTGAAACTTGGCAATCGTTGCGTCGTCGAGATTCTTCTTCCAGTTAAACGAAGGCGAGCAGTTATAGGCCAACAACTTTCCGGGAAACTGTTTGTGAATCGCCTCTGCAAATGCTTTTGCAAATGCCAGATCGGGCTTGCCTGTCTCACACCAGATCATATCGGCATAGGGCGCATAGGCTAAGCCCCGGGAGATCGCCTGCTCGAGACCCGGTTTTGTCCGAAAGAATCCCTCGACGGTTCGCTCGCCCGTTAAGAATGCGCGATCGTTGTCATCCACATCTGAAGTCACGAGATCGGCAGCCTCTGCGTCCGTGCGCGCTAATAAAACAGTCGGCACACCGGCAACATCCGAGGCCAGACGCGCTGCGACTAACTTTGCAACAGCCTCGCGGCTCGGCACCAAGACCTTGCCACCCATATGGCCACATTTTTTCACCGAAGCCAATTGATCTTCAAAGTGCACGCCTGCAGCGCCCGCGTTGATCATGGACTTCATGAGCTCAAATGCATTTAATACCCCACCGAAACCTGCCTCGGCATCCGCAACGATTGGCAGGAAGTAATCTACATAACCCTCGTCGCCCGGGTTGGTTCCCTCCATCCATTGAATCTGGTCTGCACGCGTAAACGTGTTGTTGATTCGGTTCACCACCATCGGGACCGAGTTGGCGGGATAGAGCGACTGATCGGGATACATCTCGCCCGCAAGGTTTGCATCACCCGCAACCTGCCAGCCCGACAAATAGACCGCCTTAAGCCCAGCTTTGGCCTGCTGAAGCGCTTGATTTCCGGTGAGTGCTCCGAGGGTGTTTACAAAAGGTTCGTTGTTGACGAGCTCCCAGAGTCTCTCTGCACCCCGCCTAGCGAGCGTGTGCTCAGGCTGCAGAGACCCGCGCAGTCGAACAACATCGGCGGCGCTGTAGCCGCGCTTGAGTCCGCGCCAACGAGGGTTCTCGGACCAATCTTTCTGGAGTTTCTGGGCTTCAAGTTCACGGGTAGACATCGACGGCTCCTTAGGTTTTGATGGGTCTATCCTAGGGAAAACTGCTGCTTCGCAATACTTTCTTCCAAATAAATTTCATGAGATTAAAACCATATAAATCAGTGTCTTACATGGATATTTCTTATTGTGAAACAACTTTTTCATCAGTGAAAAATAATTATGACGCTCCGCACCACTAATTTATCGTATTATGAAAAATGTTTTTCGTATTACGGAAACCTCTAGGTAGCCTCGCGGAGAGTCCGCCAGGCCGGTGTCCTGAGCACAGGCCGTAGCGCCACCCACCCGGCAAGCAAGGAAATCGACGCCCCGATACCAGTGCCCAGCAATAGCATTGACCAACGCAACTCAAGCGCCAGAGAGAAGACACGCTCCGCGAGTACGCCGCCAATCACGAGGGCAGCGCCAGACGCCAGCAGGCCCGCAACACCGCCCACCAACGCAAGCTCGATGGTCTGCGCAACGGCCAGCTGCCGACGACTTGCCCCCAGGGCGCGGAACACTGCGGCCTCACGCAGTCGTGAATCACGGGTTGACAGCAGCGCAGCCCAGAGAACAAGTACACCGCTCACCAGCGCAAAGCCAAATAACATCTGCACGGCGTTGATGACTTGCGACAGGATCCGCTGCAATTGACTCACCAACGCACTTAGATCAAACACCGTCAGGTTCGGAAAGCTTGAGAGCAAAATCTTAGTGAGATCCACCGCAGGCATGCCCTGACTCGTGCTCGGGACATGAACCGAGGTGATCCAGCTCTGGGGGGCGTCGCGAAGGGCGGCGGGTGTAAGGATCATAAAGAAATTGACCTGCATGGAATCCCAACGCAGGGCCCGCAGATTTTCTACGACCACCTCGACAGATTCGCCTGCAATCTCAAAGACCAGACGATCATTAAGACTAAGCCCTAGGGTCTGGGCAATTCCACTCTCAACCGACACCTGCATTGCAGCGGGATCAAGCGGTCGACCGGCAATCAGTTGGTTATGCGCAGGGATCGACTTCGCATAGGTGAGGTTGAACTCACGATCGAGAAGTCGTTGGGCCCGATCACTGTCGAAATCAGCAAGGTTAATCGCCTTGCCGTTAATCGCAATCAGGCGGCCCCGGACCATCGGCGCGACCGTTGAGTCACCGAGGCCAACATTACGAATCGCATCGGCTACCGCAAAACGCTGCTCTGTTTGAATATTAAGAACAAACCGATTCGGTGCATTGGGCGGGGTAGAGAGCCGCCAGGCACTGACCAGATCGGCTTGCACGGTCGTTAGTAGAAATAGTGCCGTGAGTGCCATGGCAACCCCCTGAATCTGCAGGGCCAACGACCCTCCACGCCGCTGCAGGCTTCGAGCGGTGCTGCGCCAGGCCCAGGCAAACAGACCAAGCCTAGACTGCGAATCGCGAGCCGCGCCGACAGAGCCCGGCAGAAGTCTGAAGATCAACCAAGACAGGCCTGCGAACCCAATCGCTGCGATAGCAAATCCGCCGGCTGTAATGAGCGATAACTGCGCGTTACCGGTGCCGAACCAGAGCAGTAACCAGACGGCAACCAGCATGAAAGCCGCCCAGATTTTTCCCGATACTGACGACACTGGCGTATCTTGACGCAACACACGAACCGCAGGCACCTGCTTTAATGCAAAGAGTGGCGGCACTGCAAAACCAAGAATCATTGCGCCCGCCACGCCCGCCGCCTGCGCGAAGGGGGCCCATGACACGCTCGCCAGAGGAAGTGACAGAAACTTTGCCGCGAGAGCAGCCAACGAGAGCTGAATCAGCCATCCTAACAGCAGACCAATCACGATTGACACCAGTGTCGTGAGAAACAACTCAAGGGCCCACCACTGCACAAGTCGCGATTGCGTGGTTCCGAGTGACTTCAAGACCGCACAGGTCTGGAGGTGCCGCGTGACAAACCGTTGACTCGCCAAGGCAACCGCGGCGGCAGCCGTTAACGACGCCAACATTCCCGTAAGCGACAGAAATGCATAGGCCCGATCAAGTGCATTTCGTAACTCAGGCCGTGCGTTGTCAATTGTTTCTATACGCTGACCGCGTCCGATCGAGGGTGCCACGGCTGCCGCATATTCATTAATCCGAGATGCGGCATGGCCCTCCGGTGCAGCCAGCCAGAGCCGATAACTAATCCGGCTGCCCGGCACGACAAGATT
>Ga0255112_1000356_pt1 | contig 14259 bp, 17 predicted proteins | sample Law_Yuk_RepB_8h_FD_188470 | JGI IMG/M metagenome (GOLD analysis project Ga0255112, IMG submission 188470) | Freshwater microbial communities from St. Lawrence River, New York, United States - Law_Yuk_RepB_8h | ecosystem: Environmental > Aquatic > Freshwater > River | place: USA: New York... | reverse complement strand
CTTCTTTGCAAAACGGGGCCAAACTGTTCGTGAACTATTGCCTGAACTGTCACTCTGCTGCCTTCATGCGATACAACCGCTTGCAAGACATTGGTTTAACCAACCAACAGATCAAAGACAACCTCTTGTTCGCCACTGACAAAGTAGGCGACACCATGAAGTCAAACATTGATCCCAAGCAAGCCAAAGATTGGTTTGGCGCTGTGCCGCCCGATCTTACCTTGGTGGCCCGTTCACGTTCTGGCCATGGGGGTACCGGTGCAGACTACATCTACACCTACCTGCGCACTTATTACCGCGATGAAAATAAGCCTACCGGCTGGAACAATTTGGCTTTCCCCAATGTGGGCATGCCTAACCCGTTTTGGGAATTGCAAGGCGAGCGCATGCCAGTGTACGAAGAACGCCAAGAAAACGGACAAGCTACGCAAATTTTCACAGGTTGGAAAACAGTCAAGCCAGGCACTCTGACACCTTTGCAGTACGACCAATCCATAGGTGATTTGGTGAACTACTTGCAATGGATGGCTGAGCCAGTTCAAAATACCCGTGTTCGCATTGGCGTGTGGGTCTTGATTTTCTTGTCCATCTTCACTTTCATTGCTTGGCGCTTGAACGTCGCTTACTGGAAAGACATCAAGTAATTACTCGTGATTCGGGCTTCGGCCCGAATTGATGGAGTGGGCAGGCCCGCCAACCCGGCGGCTCCCCACTCTTTTTGATTTTTAGGAGCCTTCACCATGATGGTGCTTTATTCAGGTACAACCTGTCCCTTCTCTCACCGTTGCCGCTTTGTGCTGTTTGAGAAAGGCATGGACTTTGAAATTCGCGATGTCGATCTGTACAACAAGCCAGAAGACATCAACGTCATGAACCCCTATGGCCAAGTGCCCATTTTGGTGGAGCGTGATTTGATTTTGTACGAATCCAACATCATCAACGAATACATTGATGAGCGTTTTCCGCATCCCCAACTCATGCCCGGCGACCCTGTTGACCGTGCGCGCGTTCGCCTGTTCTTGCTCAACTTTGAAAAAGAGTTGTTCACCCATGTGGCCACCTTGGAAAACCGCACGCTCAAGGGCAACGACAAAACTTTAGAAAAAGCCCGCTCGCACATTCGCGATCGCTTAACCCAATTGGCCCCTGTGTTCTTGAAGAACAAGTTCATGTTGGGTGACAACTTTTCTATGCTCGATGTGGCCATTGCACCTTTGCTCTGGCGCCTCGACTTCTATGGCATTGACCTGAGCAAAAACGCAGCACCCTTGCTCAAGTATGCCGAGCGCATCTTCTCTCGCCCAGCCTACATCGAGGCGCTCACGCCTTCGGAAAAGGTCATGCGCAAATAATTGCATCAGCAATTTCGAACGCAGAGCAAAACACCATGGTGATGAACGCACTGGAATCTCCCTCTACACGCCCTTATCTCATTCGGGCGATGTACGAGTGGTGTACCGATCACTCTTTCACACCTTACGTGGCTGTGAAGGTCGATGCCTCGGTCCAAGTGCCCCGTGATTTTGTACAGGGTGGTGAAATTGTTTTGAACATCAGTTTCGATGCCACCAGCTCGCTCCAATTGGGCAATGAGTTCATTGAATTCAAAGCTCGCTTTGGCGGCAAGCCTTGCGACATCATGGTACCCATCCACCGCGTGATGGCCATCTATGCGCGTGAAAATGGACAGGGCATGTCATTTCCTGTCTCTGACTCTCCGATGGGAACCACGGTGGTGGGCATGGACAAGTTGTACAAAGTGCCTGATGCATCTGAATCGACAGAAGAAGCCAACAAGCCTGTGCCACCTGCTCCAACGCGTCCAACCCTCACCAGAATTAAATAAGCGCTTCCAAAAACTGAGTGTGGCTCTGAAAAACTGCGATTATTGAATTACAATTCAGCCCGTGCCGCTTTAGCTCAGTTGGTAGAGCAACCGCCTTGTAAGCGGTAGGTCGTCAGTTCGAATCCGACAAGCGGCACCACTTTGAAAATCCAGCCTTTTGGTTGGTTTTTTTTCGTCTGTCACATCTTCAGCGCGGATTTTGAAGTATTTTGAGGCGAATTTTCTCAACGCTGTGCCCATGGCTTTTGAGATGGGCCTGAAGCGCAGGCAGCATTTGACGCAGTTTGGCCGCGGCCGCATTGGAATTGACCAAAATGCACCACTCTGTGCCATCAATAGGCCCGGCTTGGATGGCACTTCTCAAGGGCCCAGGAATGAGGCTTTGTAAAGATTGGAGACGCAGGCTTGATTCTCGGGTGAGTTCTGTCAAGCGCGCCAAACTGGGCGACTCTTGAGCCGCTTCCATGAGGGTGACTGCCTGGTTGATTTTTGCCATCCCTGCATTATGCGAGAGCCCTGATCATCTGCCGGAAATTTCGGCTAACTGCCTGCGCTCAGCAGTTAAAATGTCGTGTTCACATGCGCTCTTTGCGTACGTACTTTTGAATCCACTTTAAGACAGGATTTTCGGGCAAGTCTTTGCGTTTTTGACCAAGATAGACCCGTGTCACCATGGCCATCAATTTTTTGACCAAACTTTTCGGCAGTCGCAACGACCGCACGATCAAACAGTACCGCAAAACTGTGACGCTTATCAATGGCTTAGAGGCTGAATACGAAGCCCTCAGCGATGAACAATTGCGCGCTAAAACAGACGAGTTTCGAGCTCGCGTGGCGGAAGGTGAATCTTTAGACAAAATTTTGCCTGAAGCTTTTGCTGTTGTTCGTGAGGGTTCGAAGCGCGTCATGAAGATGCGACACTTTGACGTACAAATGTTAGGTGGTATTTCTCTTCACAAAGGCAAAATTTCTGAAATGGGGACCGGTGAAGGTAAAACTTTAACGGCCACTTTGGCTGTGTATTTGAATGCATTGGCCAACAAAGGTGTGCATGTGGTCACCGTCAACGACTACTTGGCCAGTCGCGATGCGCAGTGGATGGGCAAGCTTTACAACTTCCTTGGCATGAGCGTGGGCATCAACTTGTCCCAACTCTCGCGCGAAGAAAAACAGGCAGCTTACAACTCAGACATCACATACGGTACCAACAACGAATTTGGTTTTGACTATCTGCGCGACAACATGGTGTATGAGGCCAAAGACCGTGTTCAACGCGGCCTGAACTACGCCATCGTTGACGAGGTCGACTCCATTTTGATTGACGAGGCGCGCACACCTCTCATCATCAGCGGTCAAGCAGATGATCAAACGGCTCAATACCAAGCCATGAACCAAGTGGTTCCGCTGCTGAGTCGCCAAGAAGGCGAAGCCGATCCTCGCACCGGCGAGGGCATCACCAAGCCTGGCGATTTCACGGTCGATGAAAAATCGCACCAAGTGTTCTTGACCGAACAGGGACACGAAAAAGCAGAAAGCATTTTGGCCAGTGCAGGCCTCATTCCTGAAGGTGCAAGCCTTTACGACCCCGCCAACATTGCGCTCATGCACCACCTCACGGCCGCATTGCGCGCCAAGCACATCTATCACCGCGATCAGCACTATGTGGTGCAGGAAGGTGAAATCGTCATCGTTGACGAATTCACAGGCCGACTCATGACGGGTCGCCGCTGGAGCGACGGCTTGCACCAAGCGGTTGAAGCCAAAGAAGGTGTAGCCATTCAGGCTGAGAACCAAACCATGGCCTCCATCACCTTCCAAAACTATTTCCGTTTGTACGGAAAACTGGGCGGCATGACAGGCACGGCAGACACTGAAGCCTATGAGTTTCAAGAAATTTATGGCCTCGAAACCGTGGTGATTCCTCCCAATCGCGTCAGTCGACGCCAAGACCAACTCGATCGTGTTTACAAATCAGCGCCAGAAAAATACAACGCTGCCATTGCTGATATTCGGGAGTGTTTCGAACGGGGTCAGCCTGTGTTGGTGGGAACCACTTCCATTGAAAACTCAGAACTTATTTCTGAGTTGCTCACCAAAGCCAAGTTACCTCACCAAGTGTTGAACGCCAAGCAGCATGCCCGGGAGGCTGACATCATTGCGCAAGCAGGTCGCCCTGGCATGATCACCATTGCTACCAACATGGCCGGCCGCGGCACTGACATCGTGTTGGGCGGCAACATTGAAAAAGACATTCAGGCTGTTGAGTCCGATGAAAGTTTGAGCCAAGAACAACGCCAAACGCAAGTTGCTGCCAAGCGCACCGAGTGGCTCAGTGTGCACGAGCAAGTCAAGGCTTTGGGCGGCCTTCGCATCATTGCCACCGAACGTCACGAGTCACGCCGCATTGACAATCAATTGCGCGGCCGTTCGGGCCGTCAGGGTGACCCCGGCTCTTCGCGTTTTTATTTGAGCTTAGACGATCCCCTCATGCGCATTTTTGCAGGCGACCGCGTACGCGCCATCATGGATCGGCTCAAAATGCCAGAAGGCGAAGCCATTGAAGCCGGCATGGTCACTCGCAGCATTGAAAGTGCGCAACGCAAAGTGGAAGCGCGCAACTTTGACACGCGCAAACAGTTGCTTGAATACGATGATGTGTCCAACGATCAGCGCAAGGTCATTTACCAACAGCGCAATGACATCATCGATGCCAAAGAAATGGACGCGCAAATTATGGCCTTGCGCGAAGGCAGCTTCACTGATTTGGTTCGCCAGTATGTGCCCCAAGAATCTGTTGAGGAGCAGTGGGACTTGGTGGGCCTAGAACGTGTGCTAAACGACGAATGGCAACTGCAATTGTCCTTGCGTGAGAAAGTAGAAGCCGCCACTGCGATCACAGACGAAGAAATTCTCGAAATGGTTTTGACTGCAGCCAACACGGCATTCAAAGTCAAGTTAGATGCTGTCGGTGTTGAAAACTTTGTGCCCTTCGAACGTGTCGTTTTGTTGCAAAGCATCGACACCCACTGGCGCGAGCACCTGAGTTCTTTAGATTATTTGCGCCAAGGCATTCACTTGCGTGGTTACGCGCAAAAGCAACCTAAGCAAGAGTACAAACGAGAAGCTTTTGAACTCTTTGGTCAATTGCTCGACTCTGTTAAAAACGAAGTCACGCGCGTTTTGATGAACGTGAAAATTGAATCCAGCGAGCAAATTGGCGAAGCGGCGCAAGTCTTGGAAGAGCGCGCAGAAAATATCAGCAACGTGACTTACACCGCGCCAGATGAGCAAGGTCAGCAACAAACGCAGCCAGAACCTGAAAGCAAATTGTTTGCGCCTGTGGGTCGCAACGAAGCTTGCCCTTGCGGCAGCGGTAAGAAATACAAGTTTTGCCACGGTAAGTTGGCATAAGAGGTTTTCATGACAGTGAATCTTCAAGCTCCCAACCCCGACCAGGTCTTGGCTGTTCCGGGTGTCCGCTTAGGCATTGCAGAGGCGGGCGTTCGCAAAGTGGGGCGCAAAGACCTCACTGTCATTTTGTTGGATGAGGGCAGCGCTGTTTCCGGTGTCTTCACTCAAAACCGATTTTGCGCCGCGCCGGTTCAAGTTTGCCGTGATCACTTGCAGCAAGTGAAGGCGACAGAAGCTGGCACACACGTTCGAGCTTTGATCATCAACACGGGAAACGCCAACGCGGGCACCGGTGCCAAAGGATTGGCCGACGCGCGCACCACTGCTGAAGCCCTCGCCGCAATTCTCAAAATTAAACCCCAACAAGTCTTGCCCTTCTCAACGGGCGTCATCATGGAAAACTTGCCTGTCGATCGCATTGTGGCGGGCATGCCTGCTGCCATTGCCGATGCGCAAGCAAAGCACTGGGCTAAGGCGGCTGAAGGCATCATGACCACCGACACCGTACCCAAGGCTTTCAGCGCGCAAGTGGTGCTGTCTGGTCAGACGGTCACCATCACTGGCATTAGCAAAGGGGCTGGCATGATTCGGCCCAACATGGCCACCATGCTGGGTTTCTTGGCCACCGACGCCAACATCGATCCGGCCTTGTTGCCTGCCTTGGCCACTGACTTGGCTAATGCCTCTTTCAATCGCATCACCATTGATGGTGACACCTCGACCAACGACTCCTTCATCGTCATGGCCACGCGCAAATCGGCCCACCCAGTTATTTCAAATTGGGATTCGGCTGATGGCAAAGCTTTTCGCCATGCCATGATGGCTGTGGCCCAAAAGCTGGCGCACGCCATTGTGCGTGATGGCGAAGGCGCCACCAAATTCATCACCGTGCGCGTGGAAGGTGGCAAGACCACTGAAGAGTGTCTTTTGGCCGCTTACGCCATTGCCCATTCGCCCTTGGTTAAAACAGCCTTCTTTGCCAGTGACCCCAACCTTGGCCGCATCTTGGCCGCAGTCGGTTACGCAGGCATCCACGATCTCAATCAAGACCTGATTGGTCTTTACCTTGACGATGTGTGTGTGGTGCAAAACGGAGGTCGTAATCCGGCCTATCAAGAAGCCGATGGCCAACGTGTCATGAAGCAAAGTGAAATCACCATCAAAGTGGTGTTGGGACGCGGCCAGGCGGTAGACACCGTTTGGACCTGTGATTTAAGCCACGACTATGTTTCCATTAATGCAGACTACCGATCATGAGCGACGCCATAGAAAAACTTTTAGAACGCGCTGTGCTCATGATGGAGCGCATTGAACGCGTTTTGCCCCAGCCTTTAAGTGAGCCCAATTGGACTGAAGCCATTGCCTGGCGCTATCGCAAGCGTGCCTCTGGTCATGGTGTCTTAGAGGCTGTGCGCCATGTGTCAGACATGAACCTGGCTGACCTGCAGGAAATTGATGGACAGAAAGAAAAGTTGCAACAAAACACTTTGCAATTTGTACAAGGTTTGCCTGCCAACAATGTGCTCCTAACAGGTTCACGGGGCACCGGCAAATCTTCTTTGATCAAAGCTTGTTTGAATGCCTACGCGTCAAAAGGTTTGCGCCTCATTGAAGTTGACAAAGAAGACCTGACCGATTTGCCCGACATTGTCGATGTGGTTGCTGGACGGCCAGAAAAATTCATCATCTTTTGCGATGACCTGAGCTTTGAAGATGGCGAAGGTGGCTACAAAGCTTTGAAATCCATTCTCGACGGTTCTGTGGCGGCATCCACACCCAATGTGCTCATCTACGCCACCAGCAACCGTCGCCATTTATTGCCAGAGCACATGAAGGACAACCTGACCTACACCCACACCGAAGACGGTGAGGTGCATCCGGGTGAAGTCATTGAAGAAAAAATTTCTTTGTCAGAGCGCTTTGGTTTGTGGATCAGCTTTTACCCCTTCTCGCAAGACGAATACCTTGCCATCGTGGCGCAATGGTTGCGGTCATTGGGTGCCAGCGAAGCCGTCATTCAAGCCTGCGGTCCTGAAGCGCTGGTCTGGGCCCTTGAACGTGGTTCGCGCAGTGGCCGAGTGGCCTATCAGTTTGCGCGTGATTGTGTAGGGCGCATGGGACAGGGCGCTTCGACTCAGCGATCACTGTGAGTACAAGCTCTGCACCTGCCCAGTCTTTGCTGGTGGCGGATGCGCATCTTCAACGCGACGGCGGGCAACATCGCAAGACAGTCGATGTGGCGGTGGGTATTTTGATCAATGCGCAAAATCAATTCTTGCTCACCTCAAGACCGCCAGGCAAAGTGTACGAAGCTTACTGGGAGTTTCCGGGAGGCAAGCTAGAGGCCCATGAAACCGTAGAACAGGCTTTAACGCGAGAACTTGAAGAAGAGCTTGGTTTGAAGATTGGTGACGTGCAAATTTGGCGACAACAGTTGGTGGACTATCCGCATGCTTTGGTCAGGCTGAACTTTTGCAAGGTTCTCAGTTGGCAAGGCAACTTGGAAATGCGAGAAGGTCAACAGTTTGCTTGGCAAAGCTTGCCCGTTCAAGTGATGCCTGTATTGCCTGGCACCGTGCCTGTTCTAACTTGGTTGGCCGAAGAAAGTGGCTTTGTGGGTGACACGCATCAGGCTGCAAGCTAAGCCCTTGTTACTGCAACTTAGGGTCGCCATAATTTTCTTGATCGGGGGGCGTGTCTTCTGGCACTCTGAAGCTCTCATTGGCCCAAGCACCCAAGTCAATCCCTTTGCATCTTGCGCTGCAAAAGGGACGGTAGGTGTTTTGTGGGCTGAAAAGACTGGGGCCGCCACAGGTGGGGCACTTCACTTGTTTGGGCTTGGCGGATGGCTCACTCATCTGTCTCAGGAGGTTCTCATGGCCTGCGCTTTAAGCGCAAAGCGTCATTTCAAAGGGGGTGTCTTCTTTGTTGGCAATCAGCTTGCCGTCGGCTTGTTGTTGCATGAGCCGAATGACGACCAGCAGCCTGTTACAGCTGATCTCGGGTGTGAGGTTTAAACTTTCGTCAATTCGCAAACGAAGCAATTGAAAATTGCGACCCTGCGGTAAATTTTGTTGAAGCTGGCCACCCGTTGCCATGACTTTTTGGTTGCTGCCTGATTCGCGCATCATTTTGAGAATGAGTTGAATGGCTTTGGCCAAAGGCGCAAAGTGTTGCGACCAATCGAACAAATTGGCTTGCCTGGCGGCGGGCTCATGGTGTTGCCATGCGTGGTAAGCAGGCAAGTCAAATTCGCATGTTCCGCCAGGAATGGCTGAACGGCTTCGAATGCTGTTGAGAAATTCGCTTTCGCCCAAAGCACTGCCTATTTTGCCAATCGTGCTGTTCAGCGCTTCGAAGCGTTGGTCGAGTTGTTCAATGACCAGATCAAGGGCTTGCTCTGAAATGGAGGGGTTGCCACGGTAGCTATTGAGTTGCTGTTTGTGGCGTTCAATGTCTTTGAGAATTTCTGATTTCAATTCAGAGCGGGAAGCCACTTCCATGATTTCAAACATCGTGGTGAGCGCGTAATGGTGATCAAGTGCTTCAGAACGCTGGCTCAACTGGTTGAAACGCGCAAACAAATGTTGCAGACGCAAATAGGTCCGAGTTCGTTCGTTGAGGGGGTATTCGTAAAGTATCACGCTGCGTCTTTCTGTGCCAAGATCATAGCCCGAAGCGGGCCATCATTTCATGCACCAGTTGCTTCAAATGCGCTAAATCGATGCCTTCATTGAAAATGACCGCATCGGCACAGCCCAATCGCTGTTGCCGACTGGCTTGCTGAGAAATGATTCGCTCGATTTCTGTCCGGCCCAGCTGGTTTCTGCTCATCACCCTTTGAATTTGAGTTTCCACCTCACAGTCGACCACGCAAACCAAGTCGACTTGGCGTCGCCAGCGTTCGCCAGACTCTACCAACAAGGGGACGTCATAGACTAAGCAGGCATGGCCTGCCGCAATGGCGGCAACACTTTCTTCTTGAAGGACTTGCCCCACCAATGGGTGAATGATGGCCTCAAGCTGTCGCTTGCTCTCGGGGTTGGAAAAGACCAGTGCTCGCATGGCGTCTCTGTTCATGGCGCCATCGGAGGCAATTAATTGCTCGCCAAATTCAGCCAATATGGCAGAAATGGCTCTCCCTCCGGGCATGGTGAGTGACCTGGAAATTGCATCTGCATCCATGACCGCCGCACCCGAGCTGGCCATGATGCTAGCCACCGTGCTCTTGCCGCTGCCAATGCCGCCCGTCAGCCCCAGTCGAAGTGGCTTGCGGCTCAACGGGTTAAGCCCCCATGGAAATACCTAAAAAGAAACATGCGAATCCAGAAAAGGCTAAAAAAGGTCCAAAAGCGAAGTGTCCATTGTGACCCAGTTGCCCCCTCATTTTTTGGATGACCCCAAAAATCAGCCCAGAAACAGAGGCCAACAAGAGCAAAGGCAAAAGGCTCCAAACCCCCACCCAAGCGCCAAGGCCGGCCAGCAGTTTGAGATCGCCCTGCCCCATACCCTCTTTGCCCGCCACTTTCTCAAAGCCCCAGCTGACCAGCCAAAGAAGCCCATAGCCCAGAACTGCACCAGACAATGAATGCATGAGTGGGGTGGGGGTGAGCGACATGGCGCTGCCAATGAGGCCCACCCACAGCAAGGCTTGGGTCAGAACATCTGGGAGGAGGAATGTTTCGGCATCAATCCAGGCCAAGGCCAAAAGGGCAGCGCAGAAGAAACCACCTAGCAAGGCTGTATAGCCAAAACCAAACTTCAGGAGTGACATGCAAAACAAAACAGCGGTGAGGAGTTCAACCCCTGGGTAGCGAAAGGAAATGGCCTCATTGCAATGTTTGCAGCGTCCAAAGCACCCAACAAAAGACAAAACCGGAATGAGCTCATACCAACTCAGTGTGTGGTGGCAGTGAGGGCAGTGTGATCGGGGGGTTGATAAATTGAGGCCAATGGGACCACTTTCGTCAGCCCTCAAAATCATTTGCGGTATACGGTGAATGAGCACGTTGACAAAGCTGCCGATGACCAAGCCAATGGCAGCCATCAAAATGATGTGCGCCCAACTGACTTCTACAAAATGGGGCATGACCCAGCCCATGCTGCCTGGTGGCAGCCACAATTGAGGCCATGCAGTGAGGGTGATCAAAAGACTTGTCCTAAGTTGAAGATGGGCATGTACAAGGCCAACAAAATGCCGCCTATGAGCGTGCCCAGCACGACCATGATGACGGGCTCGAGGAGCGTGGACAGATTGCCAATTTGTTGATTCAGATCGGACTCCATGAGTTTGGCTGTGCGTTCAAGCATGGTATCAAGTGATCCCGTTTCTTCGCCTATGGCGCACATCTGAATGGTCATGGCAGAGAATAAGTTGGATTTTGACATGGCCTTGCTCAAACTGTGGCCCTCTTGAATGCTTTGCACCATAGCCAGCGTGGCTTGTGCCAAATTGGGCGACACAGTTGCGGCTGAAGCGGGTGCCAGTGCTTCGGCCAAAGGTATGCCGGCCTGAAGCAAGGCCGACAAGGTTTGTGCCCATTTGACGATCATGGCGGCTTGCAAAAGCGGCCCCACAACAGGACATTGAAATGTCATTTTTTCAAAAATGATTTGGAGCTTCAAGGACCTGTGGTGCACCCCATGCAGCAATGCGATGAGTGCCAAAAGCGATCCTGAAAGCACGCCAGCCCATTGCCCCACCCAAAAGCTCATGTTGATCAATTGCTGTGTTGCCCAAGGCAATGACGCGCCCATGCTCTTGAAAACATCTTCAAAGACAGGCACCACCCACAACAAGATGACCACCATCACAATGACGGCGATGACCAAGATGCTTGCTGGGTAAATGAGCGCATTTTTGAGTTTGGCTTTCAGGGCGGCATGGGCTTCAAGGGTATCTGCCAAGCGGCTCAATATGCTGTCCAAAATGCCAGCTGACTCGCCTGCGTACAACAAACTGCAGTAATGTTGATTGAAAACTTGCGGATGCTTTTGAAAAGCAGTATGCAGTGACTGGCCTGCATTGACCTCGTTGCGAAGTGTTTGCAGTGTGTTGCCAAAGGCCTTCTGAGTAGAACGATTGCCCACAATGCTTTGACTGAGTAATTCAAAAGCCTGCGACAGTGGAATACCTGCACTCATGAGCGCAGACCACTGCCGCGTGAAAACGCTCAGTGTTTTGGCCGGCACAGCTTTGCTTTTCAGCCTGCGAAGGGGCGCAGCCTGCCGCCTGGCGACTGCACGTGAGAGGGCCGCATCAAGTGACATCGGTATGCGCCAGTACTTCGGACAAAGAGGTGGTGCCCATGGAGGCTTGTAGAAGTCCTGCATGTCGCAGCGTGTTGATGCCCTCTTTTTCGGCTTGTGCTGTCAGTTCATGGCCACTGGCATTGTGCAAAATCAAATGCTGCAATGCCGCTGTAATCGGCATGACTTGGAACAAACCAATTCGCCCCCAATAGCCCTTGTGGCACTGTGAACAGCCTTGTGCAGAATAAAAATGATGCTGTGGTGCGGCTTGGTGGGTGAAAGACTGGAAACCTAATTCTTTCAGTGATTGAGAAGACACACTGATGGGCGTTCGACAGTGCACGCACAAGCGGCGAACCAAGCGCTGTGCAGAAATGAGGCTGATGCTAGAGGCTAAGTTGTAGGCTGCAACGCCCATGTTGCGCAGGCGAACCAAAGCGCTGGGTGCGTCTTGTGTGTGCAAAGTGGACAGCACCAAATGACCTGTTTGCGAAGCCTTCATGACAATGTCTGCCGTTTCATGGTCTCTGATTTCTCCCACCATGAGGATGTCGGGGTCTTGGCGTAAAAAGGCGCGAAGTGATGTGGCGAAATTAAGGCCGATTCTTTCTTTCACATTGACTTGGTTGATGCCTGGCAGCTGAATTTCAGAGGGGTCTTCTACGCTGGCAATATTGACTTCAACCCGGTTCAGTAAGTTCAAACAGGCATACAAAGATTGCGACTTGCCTGAACCCGTAGGCCCTGTGACCAAAACCATGCCATGTGGTTTTTGGATGGCGTCAAGCATTTTTTGTTTGTCGGCAAGGCCATAACCCAAGTGCTCTAAGTTGAGTTTTGCCAAATCGGTTGGCAATATGCGCACCACAATCTTTTCGCCAAAGAGTGTCGGCAATGTACTCACCCGTAAATTCAGGCGCTGTGTATTTTTGAGGCCAAGGTTCATGCGACCGTCTTGCGGTAAACGTTTTTCTGCAATGTCTAAGCGCGACAAAACTTTGATGCACGAAACGATTTGTTCTTTCAACTCAAATGGTGGCGGTGGTATTTCTTGCAGCACGCCATCGACACGCAAGCGGACACGAAAAAAATTCTCGAAAGGTTCGAAATGGATGTCAGAGGCTCTGAGAAGTGCCGCCAGTTCCCATGTTTGCTGGAGGTAGTGAACAACAGGGGCCTCTGATGGCGTGGGCAGGTTGCGTGATTGATGGGGTGCCATCTGAACGCCATTTCATAAGAACAAGGCGTTCAATGATGCGTGCAATTTGGTCATTCAAACGGTTCAAACTCGAAATGCAAGAATTTGTGCGGTAGTGTGGCAGCCTGCTTGTTCAAATTGAAAAATTGAATCAGAATGTCATGTGGTTCAATGCAGGGACTGCGAGGCACTATGAAATTTTTATTTTTAGGGATCATCCTGTTGGCTTTCAATGCCAACGCAGCAGACCCACCCAAAGCGGATGATAAAAAGAAACCAGAACGGTCAGCAGTGCCTGAGCGCATTCCGCGTCCTAAACCAACAGCAGATTCATTGCCACAGCATGTTGAAAAGAACAGCAATCCCAGTGCATGTCCTAAATTTGAATACAAAGAAAAACCCGGCAAAATTGTCTGCTTAGAAAAAGCAACGGGCCCCGAAAAACCCAAGCCTGCAGCGAAATGATGCTTAATTGGCCAAGCCTACAAAAACGTTTTGAACGTCATCATTGCCATCAATGGCAGCCAAAAAGTTTTCTACTTCCTCAAGCTGCTCGGCGCTGAGGTTGGCAGGGTTAACGGGGTTTTTGGGTTTGTAGCCCAACTTGTTGGACAACACCGTGAAGCCATGCTCGGGCAAAGCCTTGCTGACCAAATCTAGATCTGTTGGGTCTGTGATGAACACCGTCACACCGTCTTCATCGGCGGCTTCAAAGTCTTGTGCACCAGCTTCAATGGCGGCCATCTCGGCATCTGCATCAGCTTTGGAAGCTTCTGCTTCAATCATGCCCACATGGTCAAAATCCCAAGACACAGAACCTGAAGAGCCCAGTTGTCCTTTGCGGAAAAGCACGCGAACTTCAGAGGCGGTCCGGTTGAGGTTATCGGTAAGTGCCTCGACCATCAAAGGCACCTGATGGGGCGCAAAACCTTCGTAAATAACGCGTTCAAAATTAACGGGGTCGCCCAACAAGCCGGCGCCTTTTTTGATGGCGCGCTCTAGCGTGTCTTTGGGCATAGAGACCTTGCGAGCTTGCTCTACGACCAAGCGCAGGCGAGAGTTGGCGGCGGGATCGGCCCCACTCTTGGCGGCCACCATGATGTCTTTGGCCAAGCGCCCAAAGAGTTTGCCTCTAGCGTCTGCGGCTTGTGCCTTGCCTTTTGCTTTCCACTGGGCGCCCATGGGGTCTACTTTCTGTGTGAAGATTTAAGGGGTCATTTTAAGTCATGCGCCCCCTTTAAAACTTAGACCGTGATGTCGACGTTGCCGCCTTTGGGCTTGTCATTTGATCTGACCTCTTGCCGAACTACTTCGCGTTGAGGCTCCATTTTTGGCGGTGGATCATTTTTGACCTTTTGCTCCGTTTTGACGGGCCGTTCTTGTTGTACTCGAGGCGGTTCTGGCCTTTGGCTGGCAGGGCGAATTTCTGACATGGTGAAATCTCCATCAAATGGACATGTGAAAGGATGGCACGTTGCCACCGCACATTGTCAAGCAAAACGGCGCAATACTTTCCACCGCTGAATATCGAAATTTACAGTCTAAGTAAATT
>Ga0255112_1000354_pt1 | contig 14285 bp, 9 predicted proteins | sample Law_Yuk_RepB_8h_FD_188470 | JGI IMG/M metagenome (GOLD analysis project Ga0255112, IMG submission 188470) | Freshwater microbial communities from St. Lawrence River, New York, United States - Law_Yuk_RepB_8h | ecosystem: Environmental > Aquatic > Freshwater > River | place: USA: New York... | reverse complement strand
CGGATAAAGAGCCACAAATTGTACTTTGCCAGGTTTGCTGCAAACGACACATCGAAACGCAGAGGAAATTGTCTCCTCCGAACATTCCGTTACACAAAAAAATACGGCCTGCGGTAAACCGCAAGCCGACCTGATTCAGGTGGTAGTTAGGAGACACGGTTATTGTTGGTACACTGCGGCTACATCTTTACTAAATCAATCCAATGAACCTATCAACTACAGCAACAAGCATTCTAGTCATCTGGTACATTGCTGGCTCGCTGATCAGCATCTCGATAATCGCAGCAATGACCGTAGCCCTTATCAAGTTATCCAAGCGACTGGAGTCTTTAGAGAGCAAGATCACTCCGCTAATCGATCAGACATCCGAGATTTTGAGAACCGTGAATAAAACTGTAATTCAGGCAGAACCGGGAATCGAGCATATCTTGTCCAATGTTGAGTCAACGACGGGCAATGTTGCGAAGACAACCGAAACGGTCGCTTCGGCGGCGTCAAGAATCGCGAGTAATCCGATGGCCGAAGTAACGGCGATGAAGGAAGCAGTTCTCAATTTGGGCAAGCGTGGTCGATGAATATCTTTCTTGTATGATCGCCCGATTAAATCAATAGGTATCTCGGAAGCTTATAGGCGATTCATCTCACATTGACACGCCTACCCTGAAATGATTGTGGCTATGTCACACGCAAACCGAAGAGTAGTGTTGATAGCTGGAATGTCGAACCTTTCCGATCACCCGAGGACGAAAAACTTCCAAAGTTCGATACCTGAATCCTTGTAATCCCTTGCAACCAGATGTGTGTCTTTCAGCGATCACCGGCCGGATTCGCGGAAAAGCGCAGGTCAGGTAAAGCACTGAATGACACCCAGATCAATCGATAAACCGCGTCTAACGATCACGGTCCTTAGAGATGATGTTCGATATTGGTGTTTGCCCACTGTCTACGGGATTCATTCCGGTTCAAGCGACTTCGCACCACCGACACGCATGCTAGTTGCCAGTATCCCGTAGAGGTTAATGAGTAACCGCGAGAACTAAAGAAAACTGAAACGATCCTATTAACCCAAACAACTCGGACGTGAATACCATTTGGATACGATTACTCTCCTAAACTCCGGAGATCCTGATCGATACCAGAAGGATCTACAAATACACCATGCATTGGAACTAGATATGTCATCTAGTGAGGCTTGCTTCGTACTTCGATGTAAGTTTTTTGATGATGCTATGACTAACTTCTACCTTATAGACAACGTAACCGCAGAACTATAATCTGGCACCGTGCTATCTTGCCAAGACCTTGTGGTCCAAGCTGCTTTTGCCGTGGGTCTTAACTTCCGTGTTCGGAGGCGGGAATGACGGTGGATCAACCGCCGCTCGGGCTATCGTTCGTCAGGATCGGCTTGTCGCCTCCGCTGATTTCTGATTGTCTATCTATCTTTTAAACGACCAACCCCTCCGACGCTTCGCGTCGGAGGGGTTGGTGTTGTAGTAAATCTGGCACCGTGCTATCTTGCCAGGACCTTGTGGTCCAAGTATTGTTGCCGCAGTGGGTCTTAACTTCCGTGTTCGGAATGGGAACGGGTGGATCCCCCACGCCATAGGCGCCAGAAACTGTTGACATATCTTCCGTTTATTGTGTGTGTGTTTGTGTATGTGGGTTTTGTTTTGCTGCAAGGTTGCCATGGAGTTCCATGTACCTGTTAGGTTTCATTGTAGAAGCCCTCGACCGATGAGTACAGATTCGCTGAACATATCGCTATGCTTACACGTTCTGCCTCGCTACGGGGTCGTCTGCCCCAGGTCTTACCCAAAAAATGGTGGGAAGTCTTATCTCAGGGTGTACTTCGCGCTTAGATGCTTTCAGCGCTTATCACGACCAGACATGGCTACCCAGCGTCTGCACCTGGCGGTACAACTGGCACACCAGAGGTCTGTCCATCCCGGTCCTCTCGTACTAGGGACAGCTCCCTTCAAACTTCCTACGCCCACCGCGGATAGGGACCGAACTGTCTCACGACGTTCTGAACCCAGCTCGCGTACCGCTTTAATAGGCGAACAGCCTAACCCTTGGGACCGAATCCAGCCCCAGGATGCGACGAGCCGACATCGAGGTGCCAAACCTTGCCGTCGCTGTGAGCGCTTGGGCAAGATAAGCCTGTTATCCCCAGGGTAGCTTCTATCCGATGATCTTTGGCGCACCCATACGCGACCAAAGGGTCACTATGCCCTGCTTTCGCAACTGCTCGACATGTACGTCTCGCAGTAAACCGCCCTTATGCCATTGTACTCAAAAGCTGGTTTCCGACCAGCCTGAGGGCAGCTTTGGACGCCTCCGTTACTTTTTGGGAGGCGACCGCCCCAGTCAAACTGCCCGCCTGACACTGTCTCCTTGCCGGATAACGGCGCGGGTTAGCTACCCAACATATCCAGGGTGGTGTTCCATTGGCGACAAAAGTCTCCCACCTACGCTCTTCAGAATATGCCGGGCAGCAACGTCAGGGTGCAGTAAAGCTCCATGGGGTCTTTCCGTCCTGCGGCGGGTAATGCGCATCTTCACGCATACTACAATTTCGCCGAGTCTCACGCTGAGACAGCGCCCAAGTCGTTACGCCATTCGTGCGGGTCGGAACTTACCCGACAAGGAATTTCGCTACCTTAGGACCGTTATAGTTACGGCCGCCATTCACCAGTGCTTCGATTCAAAGCTTCGCTTGCGCTGACCTCTCCTGTTAACATTCTGGCATTGGGCAGGCGTCAGCCCCTATACGTCAGCTTTCGCTTTTGCAGAGACCTGTGTTTTTGGTAAACAGTCGCTCGGGCCATTTCACTGCGGCTGGCTTGCGCCAGCACCCCTTCTCCCGAAGTTACGGGGTTAGATTGCCTAGTTCCTTAGCGTGAGTTATCTCGAACACCTTGGTATTCTCTACCTACCTACCTGTGTCGGATTGCGGTACGGGAGTACATGTCGTACCGTCATGGCTTTTCTTGGAACCGGAAGAAACTTCTGCACTTCACCCGAAGGATCCGCTCAGTAAGCCAATAACTTAGGAAACCTCTTCCAATCCGTCCCCAGACGTATAACCTTCATGCACTGTCACGGAATATGAACCGTGTGTCCATCGCCTACGACAATCGTCCTCGGCTTAGGCCCGACTAACCCGCGGCGGACGAACCTGGCCGCGGAAACCTTAGGTTTTCGGTGGATGGGATTCTCACCCATCTTCTCGCTACTTATGCCTGCATCCGCACTTGATACAAGTCCACATGTGCTTACGCTCATGCTTCACCCCAGTATCAACGCTCCTCTACCAAGCCGCGTAAACGCGACTTCCCATGCTTCGGTGGGCGGCTTGAGCCCCCTTACATTATCGGCGCAGGACTACATTCGGCCAGTAAGCTGTTACGCACTCTTTAAATGATGGCTGCTTCTAAGCCAACATCCTGGCTGTTTACGTAGTCCCACATCCTTTTACACTTAGCCGCCACTTAGGGACCTTAGCAGTGGGTCTGGGCTGTTCCCCTTTCGACAATGAAGCTTATCCCCCACTGTCTCACTGCATGACTTGAACCAACGGCATTCGGAGTTTGATTAATCTCAGTAACCTTGGAGGGCCCATCGACTATTCAGTGCTCTACCTCCGTTGGTGAACATCACACGCTGCACCTAAATGCATTTCGAGGAGAACCAGCTATCTCCGTGTTCGATTGGCATTTCACCCCTACCCACAGCTCATCCGAGCATTTTTCAACATACAACGGTTCGGTCCTCCACGAGGTATTACCCCCGCTTCAACCTGGCCATGGGTAGATCACACGGTTTCGGGTCTAACACATGCTACTAATACGCCTTATTCAGACTCGCTTTCGCTACGCCTACGTGTCTAAAACACTTAAGCTCGCAACATACGTTAACTCGCAGGCTCATTCTGCAAAAGGCACGCCGTCACTCGTTACAGCAAGCTGTAAACTGAGCTCCGACTGCTTGTAGGCGACGCGGTTTCAGGAACTATTTCACTCCCCTCCCGGGGTGCTTTTCACCTTTCCCTCACGGTACTTATGCGCTATCGGTGGCAAGAGGTATTTAGTCTTGGAAGATGGTCCTCCCGGATTCCCACAGGGTTCCTCGTGTCCCGCGGTACTTGGGTGCCATAACAGTAAGTCCATATCTTTTAAACTAAGGGGGTCTCACCCGCTATGCCCACGCCTCCCAGCGCGTTCGTATAAAATATGGATTTTTGACTCACCTGTAATCGGCAGATCACAATGTATGGTCCCACAACCCCCATGCTGCAACGGCTGCCGCCTATCACACAACACAGGTTTGGACTGATCCGCGTTCGCTCGCCGCTACTTACGGAATCGTTATTACTTTCTTTTCGTCTGGCTACTTAGATGTTTCAGTTCACCAGCTGCCCGCAGACAGGCTATCTATTTACCTGAATGCGACGTCATTATTCATGACGCCGGGTTACCCCATTCGGAAACCCCCGGATCAAAGCTCGATTGCAGCTCCCCGAGGAATATCGTCGCTTACCACGTCCTTCATCGGCCCCTTGCCCCAAGGCATCCACCGCGCGCCCTTTATAGCTTATACAAAACAGATAACTCTAAACTAGGAACATGGAATAATCCATGGCATCCTCGGCAGCATCCGGAAAAACTAGTTCTCCGGAAACTCACGTCATCTATAATCTAGACAACAAAGCATACGCGCGTCACACTTCTAAAAAGTGTAGACGCCAAACTATCCAGCATAATGCTGGACGATATTCATTACCCAACAAACGGAAGATATGAAATTGTGAAAAGTACAAGATTGAACCGAAAGACAATGTCCTTCGGAAAATGGAGGATAGCGGGATCGAACCGCTGACCTACGGATTGCAAAACCGTCGCTCTCCCAGCTGAGCTAATCCCCCAGGGAAACAAACCTGACAAAAGTGGGCCTTAATGGATTCGAACCATTGACCTCACCCTTATCAGGGGTGCGCTCTAACCAGCTGAGCTAAAGGCCCAGAAAATAATGCATCCAAAGAATCAAACGCTCTTTGAGAACCAACAATGGCGGTCATGCCCATTCGACAAAGTCTACGAACCATAAAGGCCCGCGACCAATATCCTTAGAAAGGAGGTGATCCAGCCGCACCTTCCGATACGGCTACCTTGTTACGACTTAGTCCCCCTTACTCCCCACACCTTAGACGGCTCCTTCCTTACGGTTAGGCCACCGGCTTCGGGTGCAGACAATTCAGGTGACTTGACGGGCGGTGTGTACAAACCCCGGGAACGTATTCACCGCAGTATAGCTGACCTGCGGTTACTAGCGATTCCAGCTTCATGCAGGCGAGTTGCAGCCTGCAATCCGAACTGAGGACGTATTTTTGGGATTTGCTTGACCTCGCGGCCTTGCACCCCTCTGTTGACGCCCATTGTAGCATGTGTGAAGCCCCAGGTGTAAGGGCCATGCCGACTTGACGTCATCCCCACCTTCCTCCCGCTTGCACGGGCAGTTCCGTAAGAGTTCCCGACTTTACGCTGGCAACATACGGTGAGGGTTGCGCTCGTTGCGGGACTTAACCCAACATCTCACGACACGAGCTGACGACAGCCATGCAACACCTGTCTTCGGGTCTATTGCTAGAGGTACCACTTTCATGGTCTTACCCTCGATGTCAAACCTGGGTAAGGTTCTTCGGTTAGTGACGAATTAATCCACATGCTCCACCGCTTGTGCGGGGTCCCGTCAATTCCTTTGAGTTTCAACCTTGCGGCCGTACTCCCCAGGCGGAGTGCTTAATGCGTTAGCGACGGCACCGGGGGGGTCGATACCCCCGACACCTAGCACTCATCGTTTACGGCGTGGACTACCGGGGTATCTAATCCCGTTTGCTCCCCACGCTTTCGCACCTCAGCGTCAGTCTTAGGCCAGGAAGGCGCCTTCGCCACCGGTGTTCCTCCTGATATCTACGCATTTCACCGCTACACCAGGAATTCCCCTTCCCCCTCCCAGACTCAAGTCATCCAGTATCCAAGGCACTGTTCACGTTGAGCGCTGAACCTTTCACCCCAGACTTAAATAACCGCCTACGCGCGCTTTACGCCCAGTAACTTCGGACAACGCTCGCCCCCTACGTATTACCGCGGCTGCTGGCACGTAGTTAGCCGGGGCTTATTCGAGTGGTACCGTCAAATTTCTTCCCACTCAAAAGAAGTTTACGACCCGAGGGCCTTCATCCTTCACGCGACGTCGCTGCGTCAGGGTTTCCCCCATTGCGCAAGATTCCTAATTGCTGCCCCCCGTAGGAGTCTGGGCCGTATCTCAGTCCCAATCCGGCTGATCGTCCTCTCAGACCAGCTACCCGTCGTCGGCTTGGTAGGCCATTACCCCACCAACTACCTGATAGGCCGCAAGCCCATCCTGAAGCGATAAATCTTTAGACACAAGTCGATGCCGACTCGTGACCACATGCGGTATTAGCACCCCTTTCGGGATGTTGTCCCCCACTTCAGGGCAGGTTGCTTACGTGTTACGCGACCGTTCGCCACTAGGACCGAAGTCCTCGTTCGACTTGCATTTCTTAGGCACGCCGCAAGCGTTCGTCCTGAGCCAGGATCAAACTCTCCAAAGAAGAGTCCATAAACTGCTAAAGCAGCCCTGGAAAACAAAACAAACGCATCTGCTCGATAAAATCAAAACATCTGCTAAAAAGTTACTAGGCATAACCACCATCATTGATCCTCAAAGAACGTGGATTCTGACAATGGATGCACACTATCTTGTATGTAAAAAACTGCTAGAAGACTAGGCTTCAATCCGCATCCGAGGCACTTGGGCATCGGACGCAAGGAGAAGAATACAGCCACAACAGACCACACGCAAGGAGAAAAACGAGTATTTTCACAAGAACTTAACACCGAGGCATCGCGTTCTTGTTATTGTATGAATCCCCGACAGGCCAACATCCATCGAATCCTTACATCCGCAGCGAAGTGGACGCCATGGAACCCAACTACCGGCTGCACCAAAGTGTCGGATGCGTGCGTAAACTGCTATGCGGAAGCAACATCCCTGTTTCTACAACGTCGCGGTATTGCCGCCTACAGCCAAGGGTTCTTACCTGTCTTCCATGATACGCGTGTTGACGACATAGCGAGCTACAGGCACCCACGCAGAATCTTCGTTGATGCGATGAGTGACCTCTTTCATGATCACTTCACGGATGCACAGATTGACTCAGTCTTGGATGGGATTTACGCACATCCACAGCACATCTATTTCATTCTCACCAAGCGCCCAGAGCGAATGCACTCGATGCTTACTAGTAGACCGCAACATAAAAACCTTAGTATAGGAGTGACGGTCGAATCTGAGACCTACGCATGGCGAGCAGAATACCTACGTCAACTACAAGACAAGTTCGTTACGTTTGTCAATTGCGAACCACTGCTTGGTCCAATTTCCGCACTCCCACGAGATGGGATTGACATCTGCTTTGCAGCTCCTGAAGCCGGTCCGCACCGTCGACCATCCGCCCCAGAGTGGTTTACAACGCTCGAACACTACTGCAACGCAAACAACATCCTATACATAGGACACCGCTTTGATATCCGCTCGGATGCAGGAAAGCGCCCGATAATTCCGTAATAAACCTGACGATGATAGGAATTCTCAAGTCCGCACCACACGCCGCGCCCGTGCCTCCAGAGAGCGTTTCCTCTGATTACAAACGCCTTCGACTTCAAGTCTTTGCCGGTATCTTTGTAGGCTACGCGGCCTCCTATCTCATCCGGAAGAACTTCTCCCTCGCCATCCCTGACATCATGGATGCCTACCCGCAGTACACAAAGGCCGATCTCGGGCTCCCGATGACCTGGCTGTCCCTTACCTACGGGGCATCCAAGTTCTTTATGGGAACCGTCTCCGATCGCTCCAACCCGCGGTGGTTCCTGTTCTTTGGACTGATCCTCTCCGCCATCATCCAGATCGTCTGCGGAACCAACAAGGCGCTCTATACAAGCCTGCTACCACTCATCATCCTGCAGGCACTCAATGGCTGGGTACAAGGGATGTGCTGGCCGCCCTGCGGGAAGACACTCGTACACTGGTTCAGCCAGAAGGAACGGGGACGCGCCGTCAGCTTCTGGAATGTTGCACACAATGTCGGTGGCGGACTCGCACCGCAAATCGCTCTCGTTGGTGTAACCCTCTTCCATGATTGGGGCGCAAAGTTCTACGCGAATGCCGCAGTCGCCATCGTCATTGCCATTGCAGCACTGTTTCTGATTCGAGATACGCCGCAGTCCTGTGGGCTTCCCCCTGTCGAAGTGCATCGCAACGACATCCCGGATGGCTATACAGCTGAACACGAACGCGAGCTCTCCACGCGAGACATCCTCATTAAGTACGTTCTCTGCAATAAGTATCTTTGGTACATCGCCATTGCGAATGCCTTTGTTTACTTTGTCCGTTACGGCATCGCAGACTGGATTCCGACCTACCTCAAAGATGCCAAAGGCTTTGCATTCAACAAGTCCGCCTGGGCCGCCGCCGCCTTTGAATACTCCGCCATCCCGGGGACGATTCTCTGCGGCTGGATGTCGGACAAAGTCTTCAAGAGCAAGCGCGCACCAGCTACGATGCTCTTTATGGGCCTCTCGCTCCTTGGCCTCCTTCTCTATTGGTTCAACGCCAAAGGACCACTCTGGATTGACATTGCCGCTCTCATCACCATTGGCTTCCTCATCTACGGACCAATCATGATCATCGGACTCCATGCCCTCGACCTCGTTCCGAAGAAAGCTGCCGGCACCGCCGCAGGCTTCACAGGCTTCTTTGGCTACGTCTTCGGTTCATCGATCGCCGGCACCGGCGTCGGGGCTATTGCAGATAAATTTGGCTGGAATGGTGTCTTCTCCGTGATGGCAGTCTGCTGCATCCTCACCATTTTCTTCAGTGCCTTGACTTTGAAAGGGAAAGCAACCACATTATGAACATCCTCCTCGCCGCTATCGGGTTAGCCGCACTCTTGCCCCACACCCCGGTTCAGAATCAGGGAAAAGCTCAGGCGCCCAAGCGACAAATCGTCATCGCACACCGCGGTGCCAGTGGTTATCTTCCAGAACATTCCCTTCAGGGCGTCGCGATGGCCTATCAAATGGGCGTCGACTTCATCGAGCCAGACTGCGTCCTTTCAAAAGACAACATCCCAGTGGTGGTCCACGATGTCCATATCGACACCATTTCCGATGTTGCCAAAAAATTCCCTGACCGCAAGCGTAAAGATGGCCGCTACTACGCCATTGACTTCACCCTTGCAGAGCTAAAGACGCTGGCCGTCTCAGAGCGCTTTGACCCAGTGACCGGCAAGGCTGTCTACCCAAAGCGCTTCCCGCTGGGTGTCCCAGGCTTTACCATCCCGACACTCGCCGAAGAAATTGAGTTAATTCAGGGACTCAACAAGAGCACCGGCAAAAACATCGGTATCTACCCTGAAGTTAAGAACCCCGAATGGCACCGCACAGAAGGTCGAGATGTCAGTAAGGCTGTCCTCGAAGTCCTCTGGAAATACGGCTACAAAACCAAGGAAGACAAATGCTTTGTGCAGTGCTTCGACTTTGTTGAAACAAAACGCATCCGGATGGAGCTCGGCTGGCAGGGACGCCTCATCCAACTGACGACAGAAAATGCGGACAAGGAAAGCTCAACAGACTATGAAAAGCTGTTGATGCCCGCCGGCCTTGCGGAGGTGGCCAAGGTCGCCGATGGCATCGGCCCTTGGATTAATCAGCTCATCGAAGGCAAAGTGGATGGCAAACTGAAGATCAATGATGTTGCCAAGAATGCGAAGGCACTTGGTCTGCAGATTCATCCATATACTTTCCGCTTCGATGCCGTACAGTCATACGCAGATTCCTTCGATGACCTTCTTCGCGCAGCGTTTGTCGAAGTCGGAGTCGATGGTGTATTTAGTGACCATCCGGATAAGGCCGTGGCCTTCGTCAAAAAACTAAATCGTGCCGCTCCCAAGCCACAGAACTAATTTGTCAGACACTTTCAACCGCAGTAAAGGAAAAAAACACCATGGATCGACGTCGTTTCATCACAACATCCCTTGCACTCACAGCAAGCGCCGCTGTAGCACCAAAGTTGATGGCAGCACCTGCCCAAAAGTTCAAGATTTCCCTGGCCGAATGGTCACTTCACAAAGCCCTCTTCGAAAAGAAGATGGACAACCTCGACTTTGCCCGCGTTGCGCGCGAAGACTATGGTTGCGATGGCCTTGAGTATGTCAACCAGTTCTGGAAAGACAAAGCAGCTGACCAGACCTATCTGAAGGAGCTTAAGAAGCGCTCATCTGATTACGGTCTGACCAATGTCCTCATCATGTGTGATGGCGAAGGCGAGCTCGGAAACCCGGATGAAGCCAAGCGCAAGCAAGCCGTTGAGAACCACTACAAGTGGGTGGATGCTGCAAAGTTCCTTGGATGCCATTCGATCCGAGTCAATGCTTACAGCACCGGAACGTGGGAGCAACAGCGCGACCTCGCAGCCGATGGCCTTGCGCGCCTGACCGAGTACGGTTCCAAGATGAAGATCAACATCATCGTTGAGAACCATGGTGGCCTGTCCTCGAACGGCAAGTGGCTCACTGAAGTGATGAAGAAGGTTGGCAACAAGCGCTGCGGTACGCTTCCAGACTTTGGCAACTTCCGCCTCGGTAACAATCAGGAATACGATCGCTATGTTGGCGTCACGGAAATGATGGCCTTTGCAAAGGGCGTAAGTGCGAAGAGCCACGACTTTGATGACAAGGGTGATGAGACCCACACAGATTACTATCGGATGATGAAGATTGTTGGCGATGCTGGCTACACCGGCTTCGTCGGTATCGAGTACGAAGGTAGCAAGCTCAGCGAGCCGGATGGCATCAAGGCCACAAAGAAGCTTCTCGATAAGATTCGTACCGCGCGCTAAGCGTTGCCGTTTTGAAGAGCATAACCGCCCGGAGGTTCGTCCACCGGGTGGTTTTTTTTCATTTTTTCTCTTTTATTGAAGTGAGCTACAAATCCTCGCACCGCACATTAAGCGTCGTCGTCTCGAAGAATGTTGCCGCCCGGAGGATTGTCCACCGGGTGGTTTTTTTTTCATTTTTTCTCTTTTGTGACGTGAACTACATATCTTCGCACCGTACGTTAAGCGTCGTCGTCTCGAAGAATGTAACCGCCCGGAGGTTTGTCCACCGGGTGGTGTTTTCATTTTTTCTCTTTTGTGACGTGAGCTACAAATCTTCGCACCGCGCGCTAAGCGTCGCCGTTTTGAAGATCATAACCGCCTGGAGGATTGTCCACCGGGTGGTTTTTTGTTTGCACTCACGTATGAAACATCATCGTAAACGGAAGCATTTCCCAACCTCGCTGCACACTAATTGGAATAGTTTCATCTTCCAGTAAAGCACTCCCGAGATGGCCACGTTGTCTTATTGGGAACTCACATTGATGTGCAATGTTTCTGGTTTATGCCGGATATCAACCTCGACGGCACGTAATGTGCTTAGCCACACATGGTAAATCGCCGGCACTTTGCCCGTTCAAATACCAGTATTCATCCGGTATTGTAGTTTGCAGAGATGCCCCGGCGGAGCGTCAAGTATATTGGCACCGCATACAGGAATGACAGTAGCCCAATGAGACCGAAATCATCACAGCCAACAGCGCCTCAACCCCCAACCGAAGCACAGCAGGAACGTAACCGGATGCTGGCCCGCCGCCAGTACGTTCGGTTTGCCTTTTACAAGGTAGATCCCGTTTGGAGACGCCTCCCAGCGGATGAACAGGCTGAACAAAAATTAGAGCTGGCGGAAGTCATCCGATCGTTCAACCGTCGGATGTTGATGCGTCCTTACAGCCTGATGGGCACGCGCGCGGACTCCGAGCTCTTGCTGTGGCAGATCGCGGAAACACCGGATGCCTTCACGGAAATGTCCACCGCCATCGCCAAGACCCGTATGGGCGGCTACCTGAACATCGCCTATTCCTTCTTCTCCCAAACGAAGCGGTCTGTTTACGAAATTCGCGGCGTCGAGGATGTAACCGAAGAAGAAGAGCGCCTCGTCATCGATCCTAGCGAAGCCAAGTACCTCTTCGTCTATCCGTTCATCAAGACTCGCCCGTGGTACAAGCTCTCGCACCACGCCCGCCAAGGCATCATGGATGAACACATCGAAGTGGGTCGCAAATACCCATCTATCCGCTTGAACACGACCTACAGCTTTGGAATCGATGACTACGAATTCATCGTGGCCTTCGAAACGGATGAACCAAGCGACTTCCTCGACTTGGTCCAGGAGCTCCGCGAGACCGAATCTAGCCTCTACACGCTCCAAGACACGCCGCTGTTTACCTGTACAAATATGCGCCTCGAGGATGCCCTTGACAGCCTCGGTGGCCCGGCCATCGCAGTGCCGCTTTCGGAGACCATCGCCCGGGATGTCTGGGTCGAAGTGTGTCCGCTCAGCGAGTTTCTCCCTGGCCAGACACGCACTGTTTTCCTTGAAGGCAAAATGGTTGGGTTGTTCAATATCAAAGGTGAGCTCTACGCCATCAACAACCGCTGTTCGCATGCTCGTGGCCCACTCTGTGAAGGCACGATTAATGAGGATGAATGTTCGGTTGTGTGTCCATGGCACTACGGCAAGTTCGATATCAAAACCGGCGCCGCAATTGATGGCGTTGTCCGCAAGCCTGTCGAGACATACAAAGTGGATGTCCGTGATGGCATGATTTACGTTGGAACGACGATTGATGGAGCAGCAGAATGAGTATCTATGGAGCCCAGTCGGTAGACTCCCCTCGTCACGATGACACAGCGCAAGCCTATGATGCGCTCCTCTTCCTGTCCTTCGGTGGACCTGAAGGTATGGATGATGTCATGCCGTTTCTACGGAATGTTTCACGAGGGCGTAACATCCCGGATGCACGCCTCGCGGAAGTCGCCCATCACTACGAAGGCTTTGGCGGTATCTCGCCGATTAACGAACAGAACCGTGCGCTGATTACGGCGATGGAAGCTGACTTCGCAGCGAATGGCTTGCACCTTCCGATTTACTTTGGCAACCGCAACTGGCACCCGATGGTCACCGATACGATCACGCAAATGAAAGCCGATGGCATTAAGCGTGTCCTGGTGTTTGTTACAAGTGCTTTCAGCTGCTATTCGGGTTGCCGACAATACCGTGAGGATGTCACAAATGCCCTTGAGCTCCTCCAGCTCACCAAGGAAGATATCCAGTTCGACAAAATTCGTGTGTATTACAACCATCCCGACTTCATCGGCACGATGGTCACGAAGACCCGCGAAGGGCTTGCAAAGCTTCCGGAATCCGATGCCCCTGTGCATTTGGTTTTCACTGCGCATAGCATCCCCAACAGCATGGCTGCTGGGAGCGACTACGAAGTTCAGCTCAACGAAGCCAGTCGTTTGGTTGCGGAAGAAGCAGGTGTAGGGGATTGGAGTCTTGTTTATCAAAGCCGGAGTGGCCCGCCACAGATTCCCTGGCTTGAACCGGATGTCTGCGACTACATTGACACGCTCGCAGAACAAGGCGTGAAGCGCATCGCAATCATTCCGATTGGCTTCATCTCCGATCACATGGAAGTGCTCTTTGACTTGGATAATGAAGCGCTTTCCAAGGCTGCCGAAGTTGGCATCGATGCGGTTCGAATCAGCACGGTAGGCACGGATCCACGCTTTGTCGGGATGATTCGTAAGCTGGTTGTTGAACGTATGACAGCATCGCCTGAGCGTGAGTGTGCAGGCTGCCGCGGTCCAAATCACGATGTTTGCCCGGTTGGCTGCTGTGCAAAGGGTGAATCCGCGCGACCTCGTCCCGCTGCGAATCCAGTAAGTTAACTATTGTTACGTGTGCCCTTATGTGGCATGAATAATGCAACTTTGATGGTGTACAGACTGAGCATTGGTCTGACATCACATAAATACTGAATCGAGAATTGTCGTGCTATTGCGTAGTGATGCGTCCCAACAGTCTATCCATTACACAACGTCCTTCATGTTGGCAAGTCCTTCTACACAGGTAGGACTTCCAGTATGAAGCTGATCGCTGTTGGTCTTAACTACAAGACCGCCCCCATCGAAATCCGCGAAAAGCTGACCATGACGGGGTGTGTGCTCCGCAGCACCCTCGATGACCTCAAGGCGTTGAAGGTCGCAAGTGGTGGCGGGTCCAAGACGCAGGTCGTGGATGAGGCCATTATCCTTTCGAC
>Ga0255112_1000336_pt1 | contig 14649 bp, 20 predicted proteins | sample Law_Yuk_RepB_8h_FD_188470 | JGI IMG/M metagenome (GOLD analysis project Ga0255112, IMG submission 188470) | Freshwater microbial communities from St. Lawrence River, New York, United States - Law_Yuk_RepB_8h | ecosystem: Environmental > Aquatic > Freshwater > River | place: USA: New York... | reverse complement strand
TCCTTAAAGCAGATGGCGAACCACGCGGAACTCGTATCTTCGGACCAGTTGCTCGCGAACTTCGCGACAAGAAGTTCATGAAGATCATTTCACTCGCTCCGGAGGTGCTCTAACCATGGCGAAGATCAAGAAAGATGACACAGTGCTCGTAATCGCTGGCAAGAACAAGGGCGTTACAGGCAAGGTTCTCGATGTTGATAAGAACCGCATTCTTGTTGAAGGTGTTAACCGCGTACAGCGCCACACCAAAGAGTCAACAACCGAACGCGGCGTCAAGGTCGGCGGAATAGTTACTGCTGAAGCAACAATCCACATTTCAAATGTCATGGTCGTCGATGGCGATGGCAAGGCAACTCGCCTTGGCGTTCGTAAAGATGAAGAAGGCAAAAATGTTCGCATCTCACGTCGCACCGGAAAGGACATCTAATGTCAACAAAGACTGATGTTCGTTTAAAGGCTCGTTACCGTAGCGAAATCGCTGGCGCACTTACGACTCAATTTGGATATAAAAATCCAATGCAGGTTCCAACGCTCGTAAAGATCGTTGTAAATATGGGTGTTGGCGAAGCTGCTCGTGATTCAAAGCTAATCGAAGGCGCAGTCCGCGATCTAGCAATCATCACAGGCCAGAAGCCACAAGTAACCAAGTCACGCAAATCAATCGCGCAGTTCAAATTGCGTGAAGGTATGCCAATTGGTGCACACGTCACTATGCGTGGAGATCGTATGTGGGAGTTCGCTGATCGCTTGCTCTCAATCTCTCTTCCACGTATCCGCGACTTCCGTGGACTTTCACCTAAGCAATTCGATGGCAAGGGCAACTACACATTCGGTCTAACCGAACAAGTTGTATTCCCAGAAATCGAACAAGATAAGGTCGATCGCCCACGCGGTATGGACATTACCTTCGTAACCACAGCAAAGAACGATGAAGAAGGCCGCGCACTCTTGAAGTTGCTCGGTTTTCCTTTCCGGGAGGCATAAGAATGGCAAAGACATCACTCAAGGTTAAAGCTGCTCGCAAGCCTAAGTTCAAGGTTCGTGGCTATACACGTTGTCAGCGTTGCGGCCGTCCGCACTCTGTCTATCAAAAGTTTGGAATTTGCCGCGTCTGTTTCCGTGAAATGGCGCACCGTGGCGAACTCCCAGGCATAACAAAAGCTAGCTGGTAATTACTACAACGAAGAAAGTCCAGGCAAATTGCTTGGATACTGTTTCGAGAAAGGCCATAGGCCACGTATGACAATGACAGATCCGATCGCAGACATGTTGACACGTCTGCGCAACGCGAACTCTGCTTACCATGATTCGGTTTCAATGCCGTCTTCATCGGTCAAAGCACGCATTGCAGAGATCCTTCAAAAGGAGGGTTTCATCGCAGGCTATCGCGTTGAATCAGCAACAAACGGTGTTGGCAAGGACCTAGTTCTTGACCTCAAGTTCGGTGCAAACCGCGAGCGTTCAATCGCCGGTCTTCGCCGCGTAAGCAAGCCAGGACTTCGCGTTTACGCAAAGTCAACAGCTCTACCAAAAGTACTTGGTGGACTCGGCGTTGCAATCATTTCAACTTCATCTGGATTGCTTACTGATAAGCAAGCCAACAAACAGGGTGTAGGCGGAGAAGTTCTCGCCTACGTATGGTGATCGAATATGTCACGTATCGGTCGTATGCCAATCGCTGTTCCTGCTGGCGTTGAAGTAACAATCGCAGGTCAGAACGTTTCAGTTAAGGGACCAAAGGGTTCACTTTCACTAAACGTCGCTGAACCAATTCAAGTTTCACAAGCAGATGGTGTTATCACCGTTGCTCGTCCAAATGAAGAGCGCGTTACACGTTCACTTCATGGCCTATCACGCACATTGGTATCAAATATGGTCACCGGCGTAACAACTGGTTACACATTAACTATCGACATCGTCGGTGTTGGTTACCGCGTTGCTGAGAAGGGTAAGGATCTCGAATTCTTGCTCGGATATAGCCACCCAGTTCCATTCCTAGCTCCAGAAGGAATTTCTTACAAGGTTGAATCTCCAACCAAGTTGCACATCACCGGAATTGATAAGCAACTCGTTGGTGAAGTAGCAGCCAAGATTAAGAAACTGCGTAAAGCAGATCCTTATAAGGGCAAGGGCCTACGTTTGGCAGGCGAAGTTGTTCGCCGTAAGCAAGGAAAGACAGGTAAGAAGTAATGGCAATCGGTGTAAAAGTCCGCAAGGGGTCAGCTACTAATGCTCGCGCCCGTCGTCACTTCCGCGTCCGCAAGAAGGTCTCTGGCACTCCTGCGCGTCCACGTCTAGTCGTTTCTCGCTCTGCGCGTCACCTCTTCGTACAGATCATTGATGACACACAAGGTAAGACTTTGGCTTACGCATCAACAATGGAAGAAGCCTTCCGCAAGTCAACTGGCGATAAGACTGCAAAGTCTCGCGAGATTGGCGCGTTGATCGCAAAGCGTGGAAAGGATGCCGGTATCTCTACCGTTGTATTCGACCGCGCAGGAAATAAGTACACAGGTCGTATCGCAGCACTTGCTGATAGTGCACGAGAGAACGGATTGGAGTTCTAATGGCTGAAAATCCAACAACCTCAACTGCACCCGGCAACGCTGCAGATAACAAGGGCCGAGGCCGCGGAAATGGCGAACGCCGTGAACGTCGCGACGATCGTGAAAAGGACAAGTCTCCATACATGGAGCGCGTTGTCTTTATCAACCGTGTATCTAAAGTTGTTAAGGGTGGACGTCGTTTCTCATTCACCGCACTAGTAGTTGTCGGCGACGGCAATGGCACAGTCGGTATTGGTTACGGAAAGTCTAAGGAAGTTCCACAAGCGATCGCTAAGGCTGTCGAAGAAGCAAAGAAGTCATTCTTCGTAGTTCCACGCGTTCAAGGAACTGTTCCTCACCCAGTACAAGGTGAAACAGCAGCTGGCGTAGTTCTTCTTCGCCCAGCAAGCCCAGGTACCGGAGTTATTGCCGGTGGTCCTGTCCGTGCAGTACTCGAATGTGCTGGCATCTCAGATGTATTGACCAAGTCACTCGGATCTAACAATGCAATCAACATGGTTCACGCCACTGTTGCAGCGTTGAAGATGCTTGAGTCACCAGCAGCAATTGCTGCTCGTCGTGGTCTTCCACTTGAAGATGTTGCACCTGCAGCAATTATCCGCGCTTCACAGATGACAGTTGGTGCCTAATGCCACGTTTAAAAGTAACTCAAATTAAATCTAAGGTCGGTAACAAGCCTGAGATCCGCGAGACCTTGCGTTCACTTGGTCTAAAGCGCATCAACGATGTTGTCGTCAAAGAAGATCGTCCAGAAATTCGTGGCATGGTGTACGCAGCACGCCACTTGATCAAGGTTGAGGAGGTCGAATAAAGATGACGCTAAAACTTCATCACCTTCGTCCAGCCCCAGGTGCAAAGAAAGCTAAGACTCGTAAGGGTCGCGGTGAAGCATCAAAGGGTAAGACCGCCGGTCGCGGTGGCAAGGGAACACATGCACGTAACACTGTTCGCCCAGGTTTTGAGGGTGGCCAGCTTCCGTTGGTTATGCGTTTGCCTAAGCTTCGTGGCTTTAAGAACCCAGCACGTATTGAGTACCAGGCAGTTAACGTTGCAACAATTAACGATCTCTTCCCTAAGGGTGGAGATATCACTGTTGCAGATCTAATTGCAAAGGGCGCAGTACGCGATAGCTTGCCTGTAAAGGTTCTTGGCAATGGCGATATCGCCGTCAAGGTATCTGTAACAGCACATGCATTCTCAGCATCAGCAGTTGAAAAGATTGCTGCCGCTGGCGGTTCAACCAAGGTTCTTTAATACTTAACTCGTTTCATTGATTTGTTAGAGGGAGAAGATTGATGCTTTCAGCATTTGGAATGGCTTTTAAGACACCAGATCTGCGCAAGAAGATCTTCTTCACTCTTTCAATCATGGCTCTGTTCCGCTTTGGTTCCGTCGTTCCAACTCCTGGCGTTTCATACACAGCAGTTCAGACATGTCTTGACCAAGTTCAAACGGGTGGCCTCTTTGGCTTGATCAACTTGTTCTCAGGTGGAGCGCTAATTCAGCTCTCTGTCTTTGCACTTGGCATCATGCCTTACATCACCAGCTCGATCATTATTCAACTTCTTACAGTTGTTATTCCACGCTTTGAAACTCTTAAGAAAGAGGGACAATCTGGAACTGCGAAGTTAACTCAATACACCCGTTATCTAACAATCGGTTTAGCAGTACTTCAATCAACAGGTTTGGTTGCAGTTGCTCGTACACCAGGTCGTTTGATCTCAGGCTGTAACGAAGCGATCATTCCTGACACTTCATGGCAGCGCATCGCAACGATGATCATCGTTATGACAGCCGGAACATCTGTAATCATGTGGCTCGGAGAGCTAATCACTGATCGCGGTATCGGTAACGGTATGTCTATCTTGATCTTCACATCTATCGCAGCAAGTTTCCCTGGACAACTCTGGAGCATCCGCGTTCAAAAGGGCCTCTTCGCATTTATCGTTGTTTTAGCGGTTGGTATTGCAGTTGTTGCAGCAGTTGTGTTCGTTGAACAAGCCCAACGTCGAATTCCTGTGCAATACGCAAAGCGCATGGTTGGTCGTCAGGCTTACGGCGGAACAAGTACTTATATTCCAATCAAGGTAAACCAGGCTGGCGTTATACCGGTTATCTTCGCTTCATCACTTCTCTACATCCCATCTTTGATCGTTAACTTCACCAATAGCCAAGCGGCTTGGGCGGTATGGGTTTCTCGTAACCTCGTAAATGGCGATAACGTCTTCTATGTAACTGCTTATTCAGCGTTGATTATCTTCTTCACCTACTTCTATGTAGCGATTACCTTTAATCCAGATGAAGTTGCAGACAATATGAAGAAGTACGGTGGATTTATCCCAGGCATCCGTGCCGGTCGCCCAACTTCTGAATACCTGCAATACGTTCTCTCACGCATTACAGCGCCAGGTGCGCTCTATCTTGCACTCGTTGCGATTATTCCAATCGGTGCACTTATCGTCTTCGGTGCAACTCAGAACTTCCCATTCGGCGGAACTGCGATCCTGATCGTTGTCGGTGTTGGTCTTGATACTGCAAAGCAGATCGAAAGCCAGTTGCAACAGCGTTCATATGAGGGGTTCTTGCGCTAATGCGTTTAATCCTGGTTGGACCACCAGGTGCTGGTAAAGGAACACAAGCTCAATTCCTATCTGCGCACTATTCAATTCCGCATATCTCAACTGGCGATATCTTCCGCGCTAATTTGAAAGCTGGAACAGAACTGGGAAACCAAGCGAAAGCATTTATGGATCGCGGCGAACTCGTTCCAGATTCAGTCACCAACGATATGGTCAAAGATCGTTTAACCCATGACGATGTTGCCAATGGTTTTCTTCTAGATGGCTATCCACGTAATGTTGCACAGGCTGAAGTACTTCGCGCATTTCTTGCAGAAGCCAAGACTCCGTTGCAGGCAGCGCTAGAACTAGCAATCGCATCAGATGAAATCATCAAGCGTCTATCTTCCCGTCGCACCTGTCGTGGCTGCGGGGCATCTAATGAAGCAGGAGCAACTAACTGTTCTTCCTGCAGTGGCAGCGATCTCTACCAACGCGAAGACGATAAAGAAGAAGTAATTGCTCGTCGTCTTGAGGTTTATGAAGAGCAGACCGCGCCAATTATCTCTTTCTACCGCTCTGAAGGTTTATTGATCACTATCCCAGCGGTCGGAACCGTTGCTGAAATCACCGAGCATGCGATTACCGCGCTCGGTCGCCTATCCTGATAAAAGATTATATATAAGGTACTTTCATGGCGATTCAGATAAAAACCCTTGATCAATTAAAGATAATGCGTCGCGCTGGTTTAGTCGTCGCCGAAATACACCAAGCGATACGCGCAGCGATTAAGCCAGGGATGACAACTAGTGCGCTAGATGCAGTTGCAGCTGCTTGTATTAAAAGAAATGGTGCAACACCAAATTTTCTCAACTATCACGGCTTTCCCGCATCAATCTGTGTTTCGATAAATGAAGAAATCGTCCATGGAATACCTGGGGATCGCCTTATCAACGATGGCGATTTAGTTTCCGTAGATTGCGGCGCCATTATTGATGGTTGGCATGGAGATGCAGCATTCTCTGTCGGCGTAGGCACCGTTGATATACAAGACCAAAAACTTATGGATGTATGCGAAGAGTCAATGTGGCGCGGAATCGCTGCAGGAAAGTTAGGTGCACGCCTGACTGATATCAGCGCAGCGATTGAAAGTTACATTGATTCACAAGGCAAGTACGGAATTCTGCAAGAGTACGGCGGCCATGGCATTGGTACCGAAATGCATCAAGAGCCACATGTTTTAAACTTTGGTAAAGCTGGCAATGGTCCCGAGTTGATTGTTGGAATGGCACTTGCAATTGAGCCGATGATTACTCGCGGAACTCATAAGACAAAAGTTTTAGGTGATGACTGGACTGTCGTATCTCAAGATAAATCGCGAGGTGCCCACTTCGAGCATTCATTTGCACTTCTGCCAGATGGAAAGCCTTTTGTTTTGACAGCCGCCGACGGTGGACGGGCAAAACTTGCCTCTCTCGGCGTTGCAGTTTCTGACCTTCTCTCCTAACGCTCAAGGGTCTAAAAGAAGTGTCTGACCTCACAAATTAGTAGTAAAACGTTACCTAAATCCCTTTACCTGACTAGGTAGTAACGCATAACCTTTCTCAAACCCCATCCCTCGTGGGCATACTCTTAAAGGAGAGTCTTGATGTTAAAAAAGAAATTTGCCGGTGCACTAGTTGCATCATTGGCGCTTTCAATGGTTGCAACTGTTGCTCCAACAGCAACAGCAGCACCAAAGGCAGCAAATATTGCAGTAGCAGGCGATGACTGCGTTAAAGCAGATCGCGTAGCAAAGGGTCGCGGAGTCGAAGGCTCTGACCTAACATGTTTAGTAGTTTCAACTGGAACCCTTAAGGGCAAGTTGAAGTGGTGGTATAAAGATGTAACTCCACTTTCAAAGCTTGAGTGGGTTGCTGCATCTGGCGTTGGTGGCGGTTACGGCACCACTGCAATCGCATTTGCTGATGCTATGAAGGCAGAAGGCATGCTTAGCGATTACACAGTTTCATACAAGTCTGGTGGATCCGGAACTGTTGGCCTTGGATACTTCCAGGATCAAAAGTCAAAGGATGTTGCATTTATTACTGGTTTTGCGATGGTTGCTGGCGTAGCTTCAACTAAGTCAAAGCTTGTTCAGGCCGATTCAAAGGCGATCTCAGGGCTGATGCGCGAATATGAAGCGATCGTTGTCCCTACATCTTCTAAGTACAAGACAATTAATCAACTACTAGAAGATATCGTTGCAAATCCTAAGCTTGCAATCGCAGGTGGATCTAAGGGAACTGTTGACCATGTATTCATGGGTCTTCTAGTTGAAAAGGCTGGCGGAAAAGCCACAGCAATGAACTACGTTCCATACGCTGGTGGTGGAGAAGTTACAACTTCTGTACTCAGCGGACAGACAGTTGCTGGCGTTTCAGGTACATCTGAATTCGCTTCATTCGTTAAGGCCGGAAAGCTTCGCGTTCTCGCACTTTCATCACCAAAGCGTTTGAAGTCAATCAAGGGTCAAACTTTGACTGCTCAAGGCATCAACTTCGTATTCGGTAACTGGCGTGGAGTTCTTGCTCCAGCAACGCTTACTGAAGCAGAGCGCGTTAACTGGCTCAAGGTTGTTGACGTAACTCGCGCTGGCGATGCCTGGAAGGCAACTTTGGTTGCTAAGGATTGGCAGAACCAGTCTGACTACGGCAAGGATTTCGAAGCATTCCTAGCTTCACAAAAGAAGGACGTTACAGCCACACTAGTTTCACTAGGTTTGGCATAAGCCCTCTTGAAATCTAAGAAGATTGGGGGAGAGCTCGCTTTTGCGGGCTCTCTCCTAATTCTTGGACTGGTCGTTCTCTACGACACTTCTAAGATGTTAGTTCCACCGGGATCTGGAACCGTTGGTCCACAAATTTTTCCTTACCTAGTAAGCGGTTTTGTAATATTAATTTCTCTTGGATTGTTTCTTCAAATTTTCCGCGGAAACCTCGGGGTTCCTGAAGGAACCGAGTTCGGCGAAGTAGTAGAAAAAACAGATTTTAAATCTTTAGCCATGGTCGCTGGCTCAATGTTGACCTACCCACTTTTAATTGAGCGCGCAGGATTTATCATCGCATCCTCTGTCGTCTTCTTTGGCGTCGCCTTCGCCTATGGCGCAAAAAACTTACTTAAAAATTTAGCTATCTCTATAATTTTTTCTCTAATTGTTTACTTCGCATTCTCTAAAGGGCTAAACGTCAGCCTTCCAGCAGGAGTTCTGGGGGTCTTTGAATGAGTAGTTTTAACTCACTTATGGAGGGTTTCGCCTCAGCCCTTACCTTCAACAATCTTCTCTTCGGTCTGATCGGAACAATTCTTGGAACGCTGGTTGGTGTTCTTCCCGGTATCGGACCTGCACTTGCTATTGCACTCTTGTTACCAATTACTTATTCAGTTAGCCCAGCATCAGCGCTAATTATGTTCGCCGCTATTTACTACGGTGCGATGTACGGCGGGTCCACAACCTCTATTTTATTAAATACACCAGGTGAATCAGGTTCGGTAATAACGGCACTTGAAGGCCACCAAATGGCAAAGCGCGGGCGCGCTGGCTCTGCACTTGCAACTGCAGCTATTGGTTCCTTCATCGCAGGCACAATTGCAACTGCGATCTTGGCATTTACCGCCCCTTCACTTGCCGAATGGGCCTTTAAAGTTACGGCGGCGGATTTCTTTGCGCTGATGTTGATCGCCTTTACAACTGTCGGAACGCTCTTAGGTAACTCAATGTTGCGCGGTATGGCTTCTCTTGGCGTAGGTCTTGTTATTGGGCTAGTTGGTTCTGATCTGCAATCTGGCGCTGTGCGCTTAACCTTTGGAAGTCTGCAAGCTATCGATGGAATTGAAACAGTAACCGTTATCGTTTCACTCTTTGCTCTCGGTGAGGCTTTGTATATCGCAGGCCGTGCGAAAGCAACAGGTTGGTCGATCATTCCAATGAAGGGCAAGGCGATCATGACTCGCCAAGACTTAAAACGTTCTTGGCGTCCCTGGCTTCGTGGAACAGCGATTGGTTTTCCATTAGGAGTTATTCCTGCCGGCGGTTCTGAAGTTCCAACGTTTTTAAGTTACGCCGCAGAAAAATCTTTATCAAAGAATAAAGAGGAATTTGGTCACGGCGCAATTGAAGGTGTTGCAGGTCCAGAAGCTGCCAACAATGCCAATGCTGCTGGAGCGTTAGTTCCACTCCTTGCACTTGGTCTTCCAACATCAGCAACTGCTGCGGTAATTCTTGTTGCACTTCAAACCTACAACATTCAACCTGGTCCGATGCTATTTTCAACAAACCCTGAAATCGTATGGACCTTAATCGCATCGCTCTTTATTGGTAACACCTTGCTCTTGTTGCTCAACTTGCCGCTTGTGCGCGTCTGGGCAAAACTTCTTAATATTCCGCGCCCTTATCTATTCTCTGGAATTACCGCATTTGCACTTATGGGTGCATACGTTGTCAACAACGCGATCTTTGATCTTTGGATTGCACTGGGCGTAGGCGTAATTGGTTTTGCATTCCGTCGTTTTGGAGTTCCGATCACTCCTTTGATCATCGGCGTAATCCTTGGGCCGATGGCTGAGCTTCAAATGCGCCGGGCGCTGCAGATCAGCGGTGGAGAATTCAGCGCTCTATATGCAACGTCGATGTCCAAAATTCTCTATGTAATTCTCTTTGTAGTGATTATCGGGCCGCTGGTTTGGAACTTTAAGAAGAAGCTTGCTCTAAAAAAGTAAATGGCAACTGAAAAACTATTGCCTTGGGCACGTCCGCTCTTACTGAGTTCTACCCTTACCCAGGCAACGATCTACGTTCTGCGCCCGATGATTACCTATCGGGCGATCGAACTAGATGCCAGTACTTACGAAATTGGCGTAGTTGCCGCGCTTTATGCGCTCTTTCCAGTTCTCTTAGCGCTGCAATTTGGCCGGCTGGTTGGAAAGATCGGTGAAGGAAAGTTCATAATCTTCGGAACTTTATCCATGGCGCTCACTGCCGTTGCCCTGGTCTTTGCTAACTCGGTTTTCACGCTGGCTATTGCAACTGCATTTGCTGGCATTTCTCACCTGGCTTGTATGGTCGGTGGCCAATCGATGGTTGCACTTCGTGCACCTCGTGAAAATTACGATAAGTATTTTGGCTACTACACCTTTAGCGCTTCCCTTGGCCACCTAGTTGGACCGCTAGTTGCGGCACTCGTTGCTGGTTCTGATGGAACGCTACCTAAATCAACATCTAACGCATTTCTTTTAGGCTTTGTCCTTTGTGTGATTGCACTAGTGCCGGTTATCAACTGGCGTAAAGAGAAACCAAGTGTTGAAGCTAAGTCTGATGAAGGCACATACGCCGCAGCAATTGCGTTACTTAAGAAGCCTGGCATTTTGGCTGCAATCTATGTCTCACTAGCAATTTCATCTGTTGCCGATGTGCTTGTTGTTTTCTTGCCTCTCTTTGGTACAGAAAACAACTTCTCTCCATATGCAATCGGAATCATTCTGGCGATTCGCGCTGGCACAACGATGATCTCTCGCTTCTTCCTCGGCAGGCTAAGTGCACGTTTTTCTACGTACCAATTGTTAATGGTCAGCACCACGGTCTCTGTTATTGCGTGTGCAGGTATGGCTTTTGCAAAAACACCACTAACTCTTGGCGCCATTGTCTTTATCGCAGGATTTTCACTTGGAATTGGCCAACCGTTAACAATGTCCCTTGTTTCACAAAAGACTGCTGCTAATGAACGAGCGCTAGCAGTTTCAGCGCGCTTGATGGGTAATCGCTTTGGACAATTTTTAGTACCGGCCGCTGCAGGTGCACTTGCCGCATCGGCAGGCGCAAGCGGAGTATTTATCGGGCTATCAGTTTTGCTGGCGACCTCGCTCTTTGGTGCAGCAAGCAGGTAAATGCCTTCCCAGATTCGGGTTCGCCGCGAGGATTTCCAGAGCTAAAACCGCCTTTTCGCCTAAAAGTCTGGGCGTGTCTAGGGGGTCCAATAGGGGCGATTTAGCCAATTTCCCTTTATAAGGGGCGGGGCTTTAGAATGCACCTTCGCGCCTAGCGAAAATCCTGAGGGTTTTTGGTGGGTGCAACCGCGCTCGCAAACGGGCGTGGGTTCAATTTGAAACAGAAGTGGGTGTTAGTGGCTAGCAAAGATGGCGCCATCGAGATCGAAGGTTCCGTTGCTGAAGCTTTACCTAACGCAATGTTTCGCGTTGAACTAACTAATGGGCACAAAATTCTTGCGCACATCAGCGGCAAGATGCGAAAGAACTACATTCGCATCCTTCCTGGTGATCGTGTGATCGTAGAACTAAGTCCCTATGACCTCACTCGAGGTCGAATTATTTACCGTTACAAGTAACGAAAGACTGGAGCAAGAACATGAAGGTTAATCCAAGCGTTAAGAAGATTTGCGATAAGTGCAAAGTCATTCGCCGCAAGGGTCGCGTCATGGTCATTTGCGAAAATCTTCGTCACAAGCAACGTCAAGGGTAATTCCTTTAGGTTTTAACTAGTTCCAAAACTAAATAAAAGTACGCGTGGTGCAACTAAGTAGGTAATTACATTAGAACTCTCGGACCGGTAGGCCGAGACTTAACAATTGTTAAGAAGCACTGCGAAGGACCTCCGGATTACAGATCGGTTGATTAAATGGCACGTCTTGTTGGTGTCGATCTACCTCGCGAAAAGCGCGTGGAAATCGCACTCACCTATATCTTCGGAATGGGTCTTACTCGTTCTCATGCAACTCTCGCGGCAACTGGGATTTCTCCAGATACACGCGTTAAGGATTTGCAAGAATCAGAACTCGCACAGCTTCGTGAATACATCGAAGCTAACTACAAGATTGAGGGCGATCTTCGCCGCGAAATCGCTGGCGACATTCGTCGTAAAGTTGAAATTCAGAGCTACCAAGGTATCCGTCACCGCAAGGGACTTCCTGTACGTGGTCAGCGCACACATACAAACGCTCGTACTCGTAAGGGTCCTCGTAAAGCAATTGCTGGTAAGAAGAAGGTGACTAAGTAATGGCCGCTCCTAAATCTAAGACTGCTGCTCCTGCAAAGGGCAAAGTCAAGACACGTAAAAAAGAGAAGAAGAACATTGCTGTTGGTAAGGCGTTCATTAAGAGCACTTTTAACAACACCATCATCTCTATCACCGATCCAACCGGCGCTGTAATTTCTTGGGCTTCATCTGGCCAAGTTGGTTACAAGGGCTCACGTAAGTCGACTCCATTCGCAGCACAGCTTGCAGCAGAAGCAGCAGCTCGTCGCGCACAGGAGCACGGCCTTAAGAAAGTAGATGTTTTCGTAAAGGGACCAGGTTCCGGACGCGAAACTGCAATTCGTTCATTGCAAGCAGCAGGCCTAGAAGTTGGAGCCATCTCTGATGTAACTCCAGCTCCACACAATGGCTGCCGCCCACCGAAACCACGTCGAGTTTAAGGAAGGAAGAGAATAAATGGCTCGTTATACCGGAGCAGACTGCAAGCGTTGCCGTCGCGAAAAAGTAAAGCTCTTCCTTAAGGGCGCAAAGTGCGATGGACCAAAGTGTCCTATCGAATCACGTCCATATCCACCAGGACAGCATGGCCGTGGCCGTGCAAAAGAATCTGAATACCTCATGCAGATGCGCGAAAAGCAAAAGTGCGCACGTATTTACGGTGTTCTAGAAAAGCAGTTCCGTGGTTATTACGAAGAAGCTAACCGCAAGCAGGGCAAGACTGGTGAAAACCTTCTTGTCATTCTTGAAACTCGTCTAGATAACGTTGTATTCCGTGCAGGCTTTGCAAAGAGCCGCGACATGGCACGTCAGCTAGTACGTCACGGTCACTTCTTAGTTAATGGCAAGAAGGTAAACATTCCTTCATTCCGTGTCTCTGCGATGGACATCATTGATGTTCTTCCAAAGTCATTGGATCTCACACCATTCATCGTGGCTAGCGCTGAACTTGGCGAGAAGGCAGTACCGGCTTGGATGGAGATTGTTGGTTCTCAGATGAGAATCATCATTCACTCAGTCCCTGCTCGTGCCGTCATCGACACTCAGGTTCAAGAGCAGCTCATCGTTGAACTTTATTCTAAGTAATTTTTAAAAGCCCCGAGCTACCAAGCAGAGGGCATGCACGCAGTACCAGTACGACCAAAGCGGAGATCAAATAGTGGATTTCCCGTTAACGAAGAGGAGCAGCAGTGCTAATTGCACAACGTCCCACCCTCAGTGAAGAAGTAATCTCCGAGAATCGCTCACGGTTCATCATTGAACCGCTAGAGCCAGGTTTCGGATACACGCTAGGCAACAGCATGCGCCGTACATTGCTTTCATCTATTCCAGGTGCAGCAGTGACAAGCATCCGCGTTGCCGGTGCACTTCATGAGTTCACCACTCTTGAAGGCGTTAAGGAAGATCTCACCGATATCGTTTTGAACATCAAGAACTTGGTTTTCTCTTCAGATAGCGATGAACCAGCCGTTGTTTACATCCGTAAGTCAGGTGCCGGTCCAGTAACTGGTGCAGATATCGCGGTTCCTTCTGGCGTTGAAATTCATAACCCATCACTTCACTTAGCAACACTTAACGGCAAGGGATCTCTAGAGATCGAACTTACTGTTGAGCGTGGCCGTGGTTATGTAACTGCAGTCCAGAACAAGCAGGCTGGCGCTGAAATCGGTCGCATTCCTGTTGACTCTATTTATTCACCAGTTTTGAAGGTTACATACAAGGTAGAAGCTACTCGCGTTGAACAGCGCACAGACTTCGATCGCCTTGTTGTAGATGTAGAAACTAAGTCATCAATGAAGCCACGCGATGCAGTTGCATCAGCTGGTCGCACATTGGTTGAACTATTCGGTCTTGCACGCGAACTTAATCTTGATGCTGAAGGTATTGAGATGGGGCCATCTGTTATGGATGCTGCTCTAGCTGCTGATCTTGCTCTTCCAATCGAAGATCTTGATCTCACAGTTCGTTCATACAACTGCTTGAAGCGCGAAGGCATTCACACAGTTGGTGAGTTGGTTGGTCGTTCAGAGGCTGATCTACTTGATATCCGTAACTTTGGTTCAAAATCAATCGATGAGGTCAAGGCAAAGCTTGTCTCAATGGGAATGTCTCTAAAGGACAGCCCAGCTGGATTTGATCCAACTCAGCACCAAAACTACAACGCAGCAGTTGACGATGAATTCGTCGATGCAGATCAGGCCTAGGAGAAACAGAAATGCCAAAACCAAGTAAAGGTCCTCGTTTGGGTTCAGGCCCATCACACGAACGCTTACTCCTACGCACTCTTGCAGAGCAGTTGTTCGAGCACGGCAAGATCACAACAACCGAGGCAAAGGCTAAGCGCCTGCGTCCATTAGCGGAAAAGCTCATTACATTCGCTAAGAAGGGTGATCTTCCTGCACGTCGCCAAGTAATGGCACAGATTTCAAATAAGAGCGTCGTACACACTCTTTTCACTGTAATCGCTCCACGCTTTGCTGCACGTAATGGTGGATACACA
>Ga0255112_1000333_pt1 | contig 14703 bp, 11 predicted proteins | sample Law_Yuk_RepB_8h_FD_188470 | JGI IMG/M metagenome (GOLD analysis project Ga0255112, IMG submission 188470) | Freshwater microbial communities from St. Lawrence River, New York, United States - Law_Yuk_RepB_8h | ecosystem: Environmental > Aquatic > Freshwater > River | place: USA: New York... | reverse complement strand
AATTTTTCAACTCTTTCAGCAATGACCGCTGGGCGGCCAATCAGGGTGGGGCGAGCCAAGCCTTCGTCACTCACAATTTGCGCAGCACGCAAAACGCGCTCTTCTTCGCCCTCGCTGTAGGCCACACGTTTTTTCAAGCCTCGCTTGGCCGCCGTGTAGATAGGCTTCATGGTAGTACCGGACGCATACACAAAATTTTGGAGGCGCTCGCGATAGGCTTCCATGTCAGCGATCGGCCTCAGCGCCACGCCGCTGTCAGCCGCCGCTTGCGCAACCGCCGGCGCAATTTTGATCATCAAACGCGGATCGAAAGGCTTGGGAATTAAATACTCAGGGCCAAAAACCAAGGGCTCGCCCGAATAAGCCGCGGCCACCACTTCACTTTGTTCTGCCTGCGCCAATTCGGCAATGGCATACACCGCGGCAATTTCCATCTCTTGCGTGATGGTGGTGGCGCCGCTGTCTAGTGCGCCCCGGAAAATATAGGGGAAGCACAAAACGTTGTTGACTTGGTTGGGGTAGTCGGTTCGCCCCGTTGCCATGATGGCGTCATCGCGAACCGCTTTGACGTCTTCAGGCAAGATTTCGGGGTTGGGGTTGGCCAAGGCAAAAATCAAAGGCTTGGCCGCCATTTTTTTCACCATGTCTTGTTTCAACACACCACCAGCGGACAAGCCCAAGAACACATCGGCACCCTCAATGGCCTCGGCCAATGTGCGTTGCGATGTTTTTTGCGAAAACTGAATTTTGTCTTCGTCCATCAACTCGGTGCGGCCTTCGTAGACCAAGCCTGCTAAATCGGTGACCCAAATATTTTCTCGTGGGATGCCCAGTTTGACCAACAAGCCTAGGCAGGCCAAAGCTGCCGCGCCCGCGCCTGACGTGACCAATTTCACTTTGCTGACATCTTTGCCCACCACCTTCAAGCCGTTCAAAATGGCGGCGCCCACGGTGATGGCCGTGCCGTGCTGATCATCGTGAAAGACTGGGATTTTCATGCGTTCGCGCAATTTGCGCTCTACGTAAAAACAATCAGGCGCTTTGATGTCTTCTAAGTTGATGCCGCCAAATGTGGGCTCTAGCGCGGCAATGATCTCGACCAGCTTCTCCGGGTCTTTTTCATTGATTTCGATGTCAAACACATCAATGCCCGAGAATTTTTTGAAAAGAACCGCCTTGCCCTCCATGACGGGTTTGCCGGCCAAGGGCCCAATGTCCCCCAAACCCAATACGGCGGTTCCGTTGGTGATCACCCCAACCAAATTGCCACGACTGGTGTATTTGAATGCCGCGTTGGGGTCTTTGACACACCTGGCGAGTAGGCCAAAGCCAAGTCGTGCTGATTGACCAATTGCTTGGTGGCCGCAATGGAGATTTTGCCGGGGGTGGGGAATTCGTGATATTCAAGGGCGGCGCGGCGCAACTGAGCGCGGCGCTCTTCGGCATTGTCTTGGGTCATTTTCGGTCTCCTTTTGGGCAACAGTCGCCAGTTTCACTGGTTGAAGGGACTGGCGGTCTGCTACGTCTGATTCTAGACCCCCCAAGTCAAGGGTCAGTTTGTAGAAAACTGCAGGCAAAGTCTGCAGTGTTTTAACTTTAGCGCACAACTGAGGTGCGCTGAGTTGAGCGATCAATCACGCATGAGTGCTTCAATTTCGTCGGCTTTCACGGGCACGCCGCGGGTGATCAGTTCGCAGCCTTTTGCGGTTACAACCGCATCGTCTTCAATTCGAATACCAATGTTGTGAAAGCGCTCTGGCACACCTGCGGCTGGCCTGACATAAATGCCCGGTTCAATGGTCAAGACCATGCCAGGTCGCAAAATGCGACTTGGGCGGTCCTTGATGAGTTCTCCGCTTAAGGGGTCTTTGCGCTCACTGAAAGTGCCCACTTCTGACGGTTCGACATAACTGCCGCAGTCATGCACATCCATGCCAAGCCAATGGCCGGTTCGGTGCATGTAAAACTGGAAATAGCTTCGATTGGCAATCACATCTTGCGCATTGCCCACTTTGTTGGCATCTAAAAGGCCGACATCGAGCATGCCTTGCGCCAAGACCTTGACTGTTGCTTCGTGCGGATCTACAAAACGTGCGCCTTCATGCGTGGCTGCAATGGCAGCCTCTTGCGATGCCAGGACCAAGTCATATAGTTCGCGTTGTGCCGAACTGAATTTGCCGTTGGCGGGAAACGTGCGTGTGATGTCGCTGGCATAGCCGTCGAGTTCACAGCCGGCATCGATCAAAACCAAATCGCCACTCAAAATAGGCGCGGCATCTGCGCGGTAGTGCAACACACAGGCATTGGCACCGCCGGCCACAATCGAGCCATAAGCCGGATATTGGGAGCCGTGTTGGCGAAATTCGTGGAGCAGTTCGGCGTCCAAATGGTATTCACGGACTTCTTGCCCTGCTCTCAACATGCTTGCTGATCTTTTCATTGCACGAATGTGAGCGCCCGCACTGATTTGAGATGCGCGGCGCATGATGTCCAGTTCATGTGCGTCTTTGACCAAACGCATTTCATCCAAAATGCCGCACACATCGCGTTGCTGCTCTGGGCACAGTGCGCCGTAACGCACGCGCGAGCGAACGGCATTGAGGCCCGTTTCAATGCGCGCAGACAAGTCTTTGTGCGTTGCAAAGGGATACCAAACGACCGACTTGTTTTCAAGCAGGGCCGGCAATTTGGCATCAAGGGCTGACACCGACCAAGCTTGATGCACGCCCAATTGAGAAGGCGCAGCTTCTGGCCCCACGCGAACACCATCCCAGATTTCGCGTTCTAAATCTTTGGGCTGACAAAACAAAGTGGCCTGGCCATCAGAAGTTAAGACCAACCAAGCATTGGGCTCGGTAAAGCCGGTTAAGTAATAAAAATAACTGTCATGTCTGAACAAGAAATCACTGTCGCGGTTGCGTTGACGTTCTGGCGCGGTGGGAATAATGGCAATGCTGTTGGGGGCTTGCGCTGCCATTTTGGCGGCCAATTGAGCACGGCGCTTGGCGTACAAATTTGAATCAATGGTCATGTTGTTAGGTTTTCTAGATACGTACAAAGAGTTTAAGGCGTTGCAGGTGATTGGTTCAAGTCCTTCAATCGCTCAGGGGTACCCACGTCCGTCCAAGCGCCTGTGTAAAGGCTGGCGCTCACCATGCCGCGGTCCATGGCCGCACGCAACAAAGGGGCCAAAGGTGCGGCTTTGCCTTGCGGGTTGCCCTCTGGCACGCCCGTCAATGCGGTGGCGAAGAACTCTTTTTTGTACAAGGCAAATGTGCTGAAAGTGAACAAAGTGGCCGTTTTGGGTAAGTTCAAAGCCAAGCCCTCAGAGGACAAGCCAAAATCTCCCTTTGGATTGTGCGCGGGATTGGGGACCATCCAAATGTGGGCCAATTTGTCACTGCGTACAAACTCTTTTGCAATGGCGGGAGCGAAATCAAATTGGGGCGCATAAATGTCGCCAGCCACCACCCAAAAAACGGGCGCCAAGAAGGGTAGCGCCCGCACGATGCCGCCAGCCGTTTCGAGGGCGTGGCCAAACTCTTTGCCTTCATGCGAGTAGCGCAAACGCACCCTGCCGCCATTCGGCAAATCGGGATTCAATCCAAAGTACGCCTCAATTTGAGGCCCTAGCCATGCGGTGTTGATCAATTGATCAGGGTGGCCAGCCTTGGCCAAAGCTTCCATGTGCCACTGCATCAATGGTTTTCCGTGCACCGCAAGCATGGGTTTGGGCGTGGTATCGGTTAGGGGGCGCATGCGTTCGCCGCGACCGGCAGCCAAAACCATGGCGCTGGCCAAGCCCGCAGGCGAGGTGCCCGCCCAGTGCTGGGGTACAACGGTATCTAAACTTGAATCCATGGTGTTCAAACGCATACCGCTATGTTGCCATGCTGTGTGGCTTGCGCAAGCGCATGGGCAGTAAAATATCGGGCTTAGTTGGTCATTTCAGTGCCAATTTCATCCGACCTTTTATTTGGAGCCCCCATGGCAATCACCCAACCCGCAGCACAACAAATGGCCAATGCAATTCGTGCGTTGGCCATGGACGCTGTTCAACAAGCCAATTCGGGTCACCCAGGCGCGCCGATGGGCATGGCCGACATGGCCGTGGCTTTGTGGGGCGAGCACTTGCAACACAACCCGAAAAATCCGCATTGGGCCAACCGCGATCGCTTTGTTTTGTCCAATGGCCACGGCTCGATGATCATTTATGCATTGCTTCACCTCACAGGCTATCCCTTGCCCATGACTGAGTTGAAAAACTTCCGCCAGCTGCACAGCAAAACCGCCGGTCACCCCGAAGTGGGCATCACCCCCGGTGTAGAAACCACCACAGGTCCTTTGGGACAAGGCATCACCAATGCGGTGGGCATGGCCTTGGCTGAAAAATTATTGGCCGCAGAATTCAATCAAGCTGGACACAGCATCGTTGATCACCATACTTACGTGTTCATGGGCGATGGCTGCTTGATGGAAGGCATCAGCCACGAAGCATGCGCATTGGCTGGCGCTTGGAAGCTCAACAAGCTGATCGCCATGTACGACGACAACGGCATTTCCATTGACGGCCAAGTGGCCCCATGGTTCATTGACAACACGCCTCAGCGTTTTGCCGCTTACGGTTGGAACGTGATCGATGCTGTAGATGGCCACAATGCTGCGGCTGTGTCCAAAGCCATTGCTGATGCCAAGAACAGCCCAGACAAACCCACACTCATTGTTTGCAAAACGGCTATCGGCAAAGGCAGCCCCAACCGTGCCAACACTTCCAAAGCACATGGCGAACCTTTGGGCGCCGAAGAAATCAAACTCACACGCGAAGCATTGGGCTGGGCCCACGAGCCTTTCGTCATTCCTAAAGATGTGTACGCCAACTGGGATGCCAAGCAAAGTGGTGCTGCACGCGAAGCCGAGTGGAACAAAGCGTTTGCCGCCTACAAAGCAGCTCACCCCGCCTTGGCCAAAGAATTTGTGCGCCGCATGAAAGGCGAGTTGCCCAAGAACTTTGCACAAACCGCGGTGGACGCCGTCATTGCTGCGCATACCAAAGCCGAAACAGTTGCAAGCCGCAAGGCCAGCCAATTGGCTTTGGAAGCCTTCACCGCGGCCCTGCCAGAAATGTTGGGCGGCTCTGCCGACCTCACCGGCTCTAACCTCACCAACACGTCTTCCACGCCCGCATTGCGCATCAACTTGGCAGGCGATGTGGTGAAGAACGACAAAGGCCAAATAGGCCGTCACATCAACTACGGTGTGCGCGAATTTGGCATGGCCGCCATCATGAATGGTGTCACCTTGCACGGTGGCTTCATCCCCTATGGCGGTACTTTCCTGACCTTCAGCGATTACTCACGCAACGCCATTCGCATGGCAGCGCTCATGAAGCAACGCGTGATTCATGTGTTCACCCACGACTCTATTGGTTTGGGTGAAGACGGCCCTACTCACCAGTCTGTTGAACACGCCGCCAGCTTGCGTTTGATTCCTGGCCTCGATGTCTGGCGTCCTGCAGATACGGCAGAAACCACTGTGGCATGGGCCGTGGCTTTGGAAAACAAAGACCGCCCCACGGCCTTGTTGTTGTCACGTCAAAACTTGCCTTACGCTCCCAAGTCAGATTTGGGCGAGATCAGCCGCGGTGCTTATGTGTTGGCTGAGCCTTCACGCGTGGGCATTAAGAAGACCAAGGCCGTCATCATTGCCACAGGCTCTGAAGTTCAGTTGGCTTTGAAGGCACAAGAGTTGTTGGCCGCGAAGAACATTGGTGTGCGTGTGGTGTCCATGCCCAGCACCACCACCTTTGACCGTCAGACCAGCAGCTACAAATCTGAGGTGTTGCCAGCCGGCTTGCCCCGTGTGGCCGTTGAAATGGGCAGCACCAATGGCTGGTGGAAATATGGCGTGGCAGCGGTGGTCGGTATCGACACCTATGGCGAGTCTGCACCTGCGCCCGTGTTGTTTAAACACTTCGGTTTCACGGCAGAGAACGTGGCCGAAACCGTGCAAGCAGCTTTGCAGAAAAAATAATTTCTGATTTCAGCGCTTCACTTGAATCAAATTCAAATTTAACTTTAAAGGAAATAGATCATGGCGATCAAAGTAGGTATCAACGGTTTTGGCCGCATCGGCCGCATGGTGTTCCGCGCCGCCGTTCAAAATTTTTCTGACATCGAAGTGGTCGGCATCAACGACTTGCTCGAGCCCGACTACTTGGCCTACATGCTCAAGTACGACAGCGTGCACGGCCGCTTCAAAGGCGAAGTGTCTGTCGACGGCAACAACCTGATTGTGAACGGCCGCAAAATTCGTTTGACACAAGAGCGCGACCCCTCCGCCCTCAAATGGAACGAAGTCGGCGCCGACATCGTGATCGAAGCCACAGGTTTGTTCTTGGACAAAGCTTCTGCCGAAAAACACTTGGCCGCTGGCGCCAAAAAAGTGTTGATGTCTGCGCCTTCCAAAGACGACACCCCTATGTTTGTGTTTGGCGTGAACCACGCCACCTACGCTGGCCAAGCCATTGTCTCCAACGCCTCTTGCACCACCAACTGCTTGGCACCTGTAGCCAAAGTGTTGAACGACAAATGGGGCATCAAGCGCGGTTTGATGACCACCGTGCACGCTGCAACAGCCACACAGAAAACAGTGGATGGCCCTAGCAACAAAGACTGGCGCGGCGGCCGCGGCATCTTGGAAAACATCATTCCTTCCAGCACGGGCGCTGCCAAAGCTGTGGGCGTGGTCATTCCTGCCTTGAACAAAAAACTCACGGGCATGTCTTTCCGCGTGCCCACATCCGATGTGTCCGTGGTTGACCTCACGGTTGAGTTGAACTCTGAGGCCACCTACGCAGAAATTTGCGCAGAGATGAAAGCCCAATCACAAGGCGCCTTGAAAGGCGTGCTGGGTTACACCGAAGACAAAGTGGTGGCCTCCGATTTCCGCGGCGAGCCTTGTACCAGCGTGTTTGATGCCGACGCAGGTTTGGCCCTGGACAGCACCTTTGTGAAAATTGTCAGCTGGTATGACAACGAGTGGGGTTACTCCAACAAGTGCTTGGAAATGGTTCGCGTTATTTCTAAGTAATTTACTTGGCCCCAAGTTCACGCTTCAAGGCGAGAATGCAAAAAGCCCAACCATTTCTGGCTGGGCTTTTTTTCGACTGATAAAAACTTGCGCCGTTGTCACTCGACGCAAAGACTCAACTCAGGTGTTTGCCAATCAACCCTGCCAATTCAAACATCGTGATTTGATCTTTGCCAAACACCGGTTTGAGTTTGGCATCGGCATTGATGGCACGTTTGTTGGTGGGGTCTTGCAAGCCTTGCGCCTTGATGTAGTCCCACAACTTCTTCACCACTTCTGTGCGGGCCACTTTGTCGGTGCCTATCACTGCGGCCAAATCGGCGCTGGGCGTGAGGTTGCCCACTGCCGCTTTGCGCGGTGTTTTGGCTGCAGCCGTTTTCTTGGCAGCTACTTTTTTGGCAGGTGCTTTGGTGGTTTTAGCTGCGGCCTTACTCGCCGTTTTTCCAGCCGCCGTTTTAGCGCCAGCTGCATATTTCACAGGTGTTTTGCGCGGAGGGAACTTGCTCTTGCGGGGCTCAAACTCAAATACAACCTTGTCTTCTTCGGCGTTCCACGACAAGAAAGCCTTGAAGGCGCGGCGCGTTCGATTGCTCACAAACTTTTCTAGCAAATCGGTTTTCCCTGCGCTGAGAAGCTTGGCAATTTGCTCGCGCTCCACCACTTGTTGCAGCACAATTTTGCCGCTCTTGAAATTACACGTGGGTGTGGGTTGACCTTCTGTGGGCACGGCTTTTTCGCAAATGTAATTGCTGCCATGCTCATGCACAGCACCGCCGCATTTGGGACAAGCACCTAAAGACTCGCTACCGGTGAAGTCAACAATCTCACCGGTCTCTTCGCTGTTTTTATCATTGCCAAAATCAAATTCGAGCTTCCAGTTTTTCTCTTCTTCGTTGTACTTCAGTGCAATTTCAGAGGTGAATGGCCAACCCGCTTTGGAGCGGAAGCCTTCTAAAGGTCCAATCTTTTTGTCACGCAAGAATTGCTCAACTTCAGCTTGTTCAAAAGTTCGGCCTGCAGGTGTTTTGCCGAATGAGAAACCACAACCGGCAGCAGCCGTGTCATCTGACGCAGCATCTTTGCCAACACAGGCATACCGACGATAGTTTTCTCTCACAATGCCGCCACAAGTGGGGCAGGGTGTGCTTAAGGTGGCGTAGTCACCGGGTATGGTGTCGCGGTCGTACTCTTTGGCCTTCTTGACGATGTGCTCTGTCATGTTGGCGATTTGTTGCATGAAGTCTTCGCGGCTGAGTTTGCCTTGCTCCATTTGCGACAGCTTGTATTCCCACTCCCCCGTGAGCTCGGGCTTGGACAACTCTTCCACGCCCAGGCCACGCAACAAGGTCATCAGCTGGAACGCTTTGGCGGTTGGAATCATTTCGCGACCGTCGCGCAAAATGTATTTCTCATTGATTAAGCCCTCAATGATGGCCGCACGTGTAGCAGGTGTACCCAAACCTTTTTCTTGCATGGCCTCGCGCAACTCGTCGTCGTCGACCATCTTGCCTGCGCCTTCCATGGCACCCAGCAAGGTGGCTTCTGAATAGCGGGCAGGCGGACGTGTTTTGAGGGGCTTGCTTTCAACTGAGCCCACACCCACTTGCTCACCTGGCGCTACGGCCACCAAGTTTTGTCCTTTGTCACCTTCTTTGGCATCGTCCACCTCGTCGGCCGCTTCTTTGCCGTAAATGGCCAACCAACCGGGCTTGACCAAAACTTTGCCCTCGGTTTTGAAGCTGTATCCTGCTGCCGTGCTGATACGCGTGGTCACCATGTACTCGGCACTTGGGAAAAACACCGCCATAAAGCGACGCACCACCAGGTCATACAACTTTTGCTCCGCATCAGACAAGCCAGAAGGGGCCTGCAAGGTGGGAATGATCGCAAAGTGATCACTGACCTTGGCATTGTCAAAAATGCGCTTAGAGGGCTTGATATAGCCGTTGTTGAGCGCTGTGAGGGCATGCGGTGCCAAATGCTTCATGCCACTGTCGGCCAACATGTTGAAGGTGTCCTTGGCCACCGGCAAGTAGTCTTCGGGCAATGCACGTGAATCGGTACGCGGGTAGGTGAGGGCCTTGTGGCGCTCGTACAAAGACTGCGCCAGCGACAAGGTGGTTTTGGCAGAGAAGCCGAACTTGCCGTTGGCTTCGCGCTGCAAAGAGGTCAAGTCAAACAACTGGGGGCTGGCCTGAGAGGTGGGCTTGGCCTCTTCTGTGACGCTGGCTTTGGCGCCTTTGACGGCCTGCACAATGGCTTGCGCCTCCGCTGCAGTCCAAACGCGATCGGCTTTTTTCTCTGCGTCGTCGGCATCTTTTTTCCATGCGGTGTTGAACCACTTACCTGGGTAGGCGCCCGCGGCAGCATCGAACTGCGCATGCACTTCCCAATAATCGCGACTGATGAACTGGCGAATTTGCTCTTCGCGCACCACCACCACTGCCAAGGTGGGCGTTTGTACGCGGCCCACCGTGGTTAAAAAGAAGCCGCCATCGCGCGAATTGAAAGCGGTCATGGCACGGGTGCCATTGATGCCCACCAGCCAATCGGCCTCAGAACGGCTGCGCGCCGCATCGGCCAAGCCTTGCATTTGTTGGTTAGAGCGCAGCTTGTCAAAACCGTCGCGAATGGCTTGCGGCGTCATGCTCTGAAGCCACAGGCGTTGCACAGGCTTGCCCAACGGAATGGTCTGCCCCGCCTTTTGCGTGCCTGCATATTGCTCAATCAACCGAAAGATGAGCTCGCCCTCACGCCCCGCATCGCAGGCGTTGATCAAGGCGTTCACGTCTTTGCGCTTGGCTTGCTTCACCACCGCGTTCAGGCGCGTTTTGGTTTTGTCGACCGGCTTTAAGTCGAAGTAGGGCGGAATGACGGGCAAATGGGCAAAGCTCCATTTGCCGCGTTTCACGTCAAATTTCTCCGGGGCCTGGATTTCCACCAAGTGGCCCACCGCGCTGGTGACCACATAGGTTTCACTCTCAAAGTGGTCCTCGTGTTTCTCAAATTTACCTGCGATCGGCGTTAAAGCGCGAACGATATCTTGAGCCACTGAAGGCTTCTCTGCAATTACCAATGTTTTCATCTCATACAATCCGGTCTCGCGTGCGCGCATGCGCACGTGTACACACACGGGCACGCGCACACGCGCGCCCACATGTTTTCACAATAACAAATTTTTCACGCCGTGGTCAAAAAAACTCATCTGTCGACAAAATCAAGTTTGAAGCCCGCTGCCAAGGTCAAGTCATTGACCTCTCCTGCGGCAGGCCGTCGGGTGCAGGTGCGTCGCTCTGGTGTGCACGGCAAAGGTGTATTTGCACTCATCGACATTGCAGAAGGCGAGACCTTGTATGAGTATGTGGGTGAGATCATCAGCTGGGATGAAGCGCAAGACCGCCACCCACACGACCCCGCAGACCCCAACCACACCTTCTATTTCCATGTGAACGAAGACAGGGTCATTGACGCTTTGCACGGCGGCAACTCCTCAAGGTGGATCAATCACAGCTGCAACCCCAACTGCGAAGCCGATGAAGAAAATGACCGCATCTACATCAAGGCCCTGCGCAACATCAAGGCGGGTGAAGAGCTCAATTACGACTATGGCTTGATCATTGACGAGCCCTACACCCCTCAACTGAAGGCGGAATACCCCTGCTGGTGTGGCAGTGTCAATTGCCGCAAAACTTTGCTGGCCCCCAAACGCAGACCCGCCACACCCAAGATTCCCAGCCAAATCAAAAAGATTGAAAAGAAAATCAAGAAGCTCAAAAAAGAGCTGAAGACCGTGAAGAAAAAAGCGGCCTGATCGGTACTGAACTGAATTGAGGTGACCTTGAACGCTGGGGCTCCCCATCAACGCTGGCCTGCGGAAGCCATCTGGCAGTCCGTGGTACCGCAATGGCCAGGGTTCAGCATCGAGATCCTGCCCGAAATTGATTCCAGCAACAGCGAGCTGATGCGGCGCGCCCGACTAGGCCGCCACGATCCTATTTTGTTGCTTGCAGAGCGCCAATCGGCAGGTCGTGGGCGTCAAGGGCGAACTTGGGTTGGCGAGCCAGGGCATGCGCTCACTTTTTCCATCGGCTTGCCCTACTACCCCAGCAATTGGTCCGGTCTTTCGCTGGCTGTCGGGCTCAGCTTGGCTGAGTCGCTTGGTGCGGACATCCAACTCAAATGGCCCAATGACTTGTGGTGCCATCAAAAAAAGCTCGGCGGCATCTTGATTGAGGCCGCCAGCCAAGGCGACCAAAGCTATGCCGTGATCGGCATCGGCTTGAACATCCAACTGCCCGCCAACAAAGACCTCCGAACGCCTCCTGCGGCTCTTTCTGAGTTTTGGCAAGGTGTTAGCGCGCCCCTGGCTTTAGAGCGCGTTGTGAAGCCTTTGCTAGACGCTTTGAGAAGCTTTGAAGCAAACGGCTTCAGCCCCTTACAAGAACGCTTCAATGCGCGCGACGCACTTTGCGGTTTGGAAGTCACAACCAGCGATGGGCTGTTCGGTTTGTGTGCTGGCGTGGACGATCAAGGCGCCATGCAAATTGACACGCCCAAAGGTCGAGTGAAAGTCAGTAGCGCAGAAGTGAGTGTTCGGCCAAAATGAAACACTTAAAGCTGCGCTGGTTGATTCTGGCCTTGATGCTGTCAAATGCGCTGCTGTATGGTTGGCGCGAAGGCCTCTTTGAAGCTTGGGGTTTCGCGCCTGAAAGTGCGCGTGAACCCTCTCGCAATTTGCAACAGATCCAGCCCGACAATGTCGTCATCACAAGGAAAATCTCATGAGCTTGAAACTTTATTTTTCACCAGGTGCTTGTTCATTTGTGCCCCATTGCATGTTGCAACGGGCAGGCGCCGATTACGAGCCCATCATGGTCAAGTTGCACAAAGGTGAGCAACACGAAGCCGGCTATCAGGCCATCAATCCTCGCGGTCAGGTTCCGGTGCTGGTTGACGATGGACAGGTGGTCACACAGATTTTGGCCATCGTTTTGCACCTCGATCAAAAGTTTCCTGCCGCGCAGTTTTTGCCAACATCGCCCATGGCTCGGGCCAAGGCCATTGAAACTTTGGCCTGGATGAACAACACGGTTCATCCCACCTTCACGCACATCTTCATGCCGCAAAAGTTCAGCGACCAAGCAGACGTTCAAGCCAACCTGAAAGCGTTCAACACGCAGACTTACAAAGGCTTGCTGACTGAATTGGAAAGTTTCGTGAGCACCAAAGCACCTTCTGCATGGTTATCGGGCGATCACCTCGGGCCCTTGGATGCCTATGCGCTGACGCTCACTCGATGGGGTTCTATCGCCGGCATCAACCCTAGCACTTACGCTTTATTGTGGGCGCACGTTCAAAGGGTTGCGGCCGACCAAGATGTCTCCGTGGTGATCGAGCGTGAACGGCTTCAGTTGAACTTGTTCAAAGGCTAAAGTCTTTTTTGCTCTTAGTTCAAAGTTAGCGCGAAAAGCGAATGGTGAAACAAGCGCCAGGGGGCGTCTGCCCGGGGTGTGCCATTTCAACCGTCACAGTGGCGCCATGGCGCTTTGCAATTTCTCGCACAATGGGCAGGCCCAAGCCAGAGCCATCTACATTGGTTCCTAAGGCTCGATAAAAGGGTTCAAACACCCGCTCTCTTTCGGCCGCGCTGATGCCAGGGCCGTTGTCTTCCACTTGCACGGCCAAGGCTTGACTGTAGGGGTCTAACAAAAGGCGCACTGTAATGACGCCTATTCGCTCGGGGGTGCTGGGGGTGTAATGAATGGCGTTGTCAACCAAATTTCGAATCATCTCTTTGAGCAGCGTCGGGTTGCCTTGCAAGGTCAAAAAGCGCCGTTTTTTAGCCGTGTCGACGCCGTCATATCCCAGGTCCAGCCCCTTTTCCATGGCGTGTGGCAATGAGTCATTGAGCACCTCGCTGATCAAGGCCGCCATGTCACACGACTGCAAGTCTATAGACCCAGCGCCTTCTGCCCGAGCCAGCGACAACAGTTGATTGACGGTGTGCGTGGCTTGCACACTCGCACGACCAATTTGTTGCAGTGACTGTTTTAACTCTTCTTCTCCAGCTTCTTTTCTTTGCGCCAAGTCAGCTTGCATGCGCAAACCGGCAAGGGGTGTTTTCAATTGATGGGCCGCGTCGGCTAAAAATCTTTTTTGAGTGCTTATCGAGTCCTTTAATCGACGCAGCAAATCATTCACTGAGGACACCAGGGGGGCCACTTCCAATGGCACGGCTTTTTCATCCAAAGGACTCAGGTCATCTGATTTTCTAGCGCGTATGCGCTCTTCCAATTCCGACAGCGGCTTGATGCCGCGGACCAAGGCCAACCAAACCAGCAAAACAGCCAGCGGCAAAATTGCAAACTGAGGCAGCATGACACCTTTGATAATTTCAGTGGCCAAGACTGATCTTTTCTCTCGGGTTTCAGCCACTTGAACAAGGACAGAACCTAATTCTGAGGTCGATTTTTCAGAAGTTAACTGAACCCAGGTGTAGGCCACCCGAACCTCGAGGCTGCGCATTTCATCGTCGCGAATTTTGACATCGTAGCTGCTCAGTTTTTCCTCATCTTGAGGTTGCGGCAAATCGCGATCGCCACCAAGCAGCTCGCCTTTGGGTCCAATGACTTGGTAGTACACCAAGTCGGCATCATCGGCGCGCAGCAATTCGCTGGCAGGCTGGGGTAAGTTAAATTGAATGCGTTGTTGATCGGGACTTAGCTTGACCAACTGCGCAAGCGCTTGGACGTTGTAAACCAAAGCGCGGTCAAACGGTTTGTTGGCAAGCCCCTGCGCCACCAACCAAGTGAGCGCCAAACTCACCGGCCACAACAACAGAAGTGGGGTGAGCATCCAATCCAAAATTTCGCCAAACAACGAGCGTTGCTCGCGGCGAAAAAAAGACACTTGCCAATTTTTACGGCTCATTCACCCACGGTGTTCACGGCACCGTTATCCTGGAATTTTTTCAAGGCAATAACCCAGTCCCCGCACAGTTGCAATGCGAATAGGACCCTTTTCAATTTTTTTGCGCAGGCGATGAATGTAAACCTCAATGGCATTGTTGCTCACCTCTTCACCCCACTCGCACAATCGCTCGACCAATTGGTCTTTGCTGACCAAACGTCCCGCGCGCTGCAGCAAGACTTCAAGCAAGCCCAATTCTCGCGCCGAGAGCTCGACCATCTTGCCGTCAATGGTGGCCACACGGCCAGATTGGTCATAGATCAATGGCCCATGTTTGATTTGTGAACTGGCCCCACCCATGCCACGGCGTGTCAGTGCTCGCACGCGCGCTTCAAGCTCTTGCAAGCTAAAGGGCTTGGCCATGTAATCGTCTGCGCCGTAGTCCAAGCCTTTGACGCGCTCTTCCACGCTGTCGGCTGCGGTCAGAATCAGAACGGGTAGCGTAGAGCCCCGTGAGCGCAACTTTTTCAACACCTCTAGGCCGTGCATTTTGGGCAAGCCCAAATCCAAAATGAGCAAATCAAATTCGCTGTTGGTCATGAGGGCCGCATCGGCCTCTGTACCGCTGGCCACATGGTCCACTGCGGCACCACTGCTGCGCAAGGTTCTCAACAAGCCATCGGCCAATACCTGATCGTCTTCTGC
>Ga0255112_1000329_pt1 | contig 14787 bp, 16 predicted proteins | sample Law_Yuk_RepB_8h_FD_188470 | JGI IMG/M metagenome (GOLD analysis project Ga0255112, IMG submission 188470) | Freshwater microbial communities from St. Lawrence River, New York, United States - Law_Yuk_RepB_8h | ecosystem: Environmental > Aquatic > Freshwater > River | place: USA: New York... | reverse complement strand
GCCCGCATGGCCTCGGCCCCCCTCACCATCAGCGAGCTCGCGGATGTCCTCAAAGGTCATCTCAACGGGATGGGGACGCTCGAGGTGACGGGCGAGATCTCGGGCTACAAGACGTACCCGTCCGGCCACCACTACTTCGCACTCAAGGACGCCGAGGCCAAGGTGGACTGCGTGCTCTACTCCTTCCAGGCACGCTGGCTCAAGGAGCCGCTGCGCGAGGGCCAGAAGGTCGTGGCCAAGGCCAAGGCGGATTTTTACGGCAAATCCGGCAAGATGTCCCTGATCATCGACTCGATCAAGCCGGCTGGCGAAGGCGACCTCTTCCAGAAGTTCAAGGAGCTGCGCGATAAGCTGAAGGCCGAAGGGCTCTTCGACGAGTCGCTCAAGCGGCCCCTGCCCGACTTCCCCAAGGTCGTCGCGTTCGTGACCTCGGAGATCGGCGCCGTCTGGCATGACTTCACCGAGGTGCTCAAGACGCGCGGCTGGAGCGGGACGGCGTGGCTCGTGCCCGCCCGCGTACAGGGCGAGAGCTGCCCAGGCTCGGTGATCAACGGCCTGAAGCAGGCCAACGTCATCCCCGGCATCGACCTGATCGTGGTCGGCCGCGGCGGTGGCTCGATGGAGGACCTGTGGGGCTTCAATGACGAACAACTCGTCCGCGCCGTGCGCGCGAGCCGCACCCCGGTCATCTCCGCCGTCGGCCACCAGACCGACTTCACCCTCTGCGACTTCGCGGCGGACCGCCGTGCGGAGACGCCGACGGCCGCGGCGGAACTGATCGCCTCCGGCCAGACGAAGCTGCGCGACCGCCTGCGCCTGCTCGGCTCCGAACTCGCGCGCTATTCGCCCAAAGCCCGCCTGCAGTCCCTCTACCAGGACCTCGACCTCCTGCGCGAGCGCCTCGACGGGGCCGCCGAGGAAATCGTCGCGGACCACCGCCACCGGCTCTCCGAACTCGGCAGCGAACTCCATCGCCTCTCCCCCAAGGCCCGGATGGGCGTGGCGCGGGAGAAACTCGACCAACTCGGCAAGCGCCTGAACTCGGCGGGCTTCGAGTCCGTGCTGGCCCGTGGTTACAGCATCGTGCGCGACGCCGACGGCGCCGTCATCAGCACCCGCGAGGGCGTCACCCCGGGCCGGAAACTCCGCCTAAAGTTCGGCGACGGCGAAGCCGCCGCCACCGGCGGGTAGGGAGAATCAGAAAAGGCCAGCACGTGGTGCTGTCCCTACCTCTAGCCCTGCCCCTGGCCCTAGCCCCGTGATTGGCTCCGCCAATCAGTAGGCCTTCGCCATCACCACGCGGCGGGGGCTGGGCTCGCCGGTGACGACGCACTTGCCGGGCTCGTCCTGGGCGTCGAGCGGGATGCAGCGGATGGTGACCTTGAGCTCTTCCTTGAGGCGCTTCTCGACGGCCTTGGAGCCGTTCCAGTGGCACATCGCGAAGCCGCCGTGGATCTCCGGACGCTCCGGATTCTTGGCGGTGAAGTAGGCCTTCAATTCCTCGAAGGTGTCGATGTCGCGGGTGTTCGCGGCGCGGTGGGCCTTGGCGCGGGCGAGGAGGTTATCCTGGATCGACTGCAGGCGCTCGACTACGGTGGCGACGAACTCGGCGCGCGGGATGCCGGCCTTCTCGCCGGTATCGCGTCGGGCGACGAAGACGGCGTTGGCCGCGAAGTCGCGCGGGCCGACCTCGACGCGCAGCGGCACGCCCTTCTTGATCCAGCCCCAAGCCTTGTCGCCGCCGCGGATGTCGCGGTTGTCGACGGTCACGACGACCTTGCGGTCATGGAAGCGCTGGGTGGAGAGTTCCTTCTGGAGCGACTGGCAATAGGCGAGGATGTCGGCCTTGGTGGCGTCGTCTTTGTAGATCGGGCAGATCACCACGTGCTGCGGCGCGAGGCGGGGCGGCGCGACGAAGCCGTCGTCGTCGGAATGCGTCATGATCATGCCGCCGATGAGGCGGGTGGATACGCCCCAGGAGGTCGTGTGCGCGTATTGCTGCGTACCCTTCTCGTCCTGGAACTGGATGTTGCAGGACTTGGAGAAATTCTGCCCGAGGTAATGCGAGGTGCCGGCCTGGAGGGCCTTGCGATCCTGCATCATCGATTCGATGCACAGCGTGTCGACGGCGCCCGGGAAGCGTTCGCCTTCGGTCTTACGACCCTTGATAACCGGCATCGCCATGTGGTTCTCGGCAAAGTCAGCGTAGACCTCGAGCATCTTGTTGGTCTCCTCGACGGCTTCAGCCTCGGTCGCGTGGACCGTGTGGCCTTCCTGCCAGAGGAACTCGGCCGTGCGGAGGAAGAGACGCGTACGCATTTCCCAGCGGACGACGTTGGCCCACTGGTTGATGAGGATCGGGAGATCGCGATAGGACTGGACCCACTTGGAGTAAGTCTCGCCGATGATGGTCTCGGAAGTCGGGCGGACGATGAGGGGCTCCTCGAGCTCGCCCGCGGGAACAAGCTTCCCGTCGGGGCCCATCTCGAGGCGCGAGTGGGTGACGACGGCGCACTCCTTGGCGAAGCCGTCGACGTGGGCGGCTTCCTTCTGGATGTAGCTGACCGGGATGAAGAGCGGGAAGTAGGCGTTCACGTGGCCCGTCTCCTTGAACTTCTCGTCGAGGTCGCGGTGGATGTTTTCCCAGAGGGCGTAGCCCCACGGCTTGATCACCATGCAACCACGGACCGGGCTGTTCTCGGCCAAGTCGGCATGCTTGATCACCTGAAGGTACCATTCCGGATAGTCATCCTGACGGGTCGGGGTGATGGCGGTCTTCGGTTTGGCGGCGGGCTGCTGGGACATAAGGTCAGTAAAGAGGGAAGGATGGAGGAAGGGCAAGAAAGGAGGGCCAAGCTCCAGAGGGCCAGGGCTAGGGCCGGGGCTGGGGCTGGGACGAGAGCAAGAAAGGTCCAAGGCGCGATCGGCTGATGCGCGTGTGCCGACGAACGCTCCTGTCCCCGGCCCTGGCCCTGGCCCTAGCCCTGATTGAGTTAGCCTTTCCTCGCCTGCCAGAATCGCGGACGGCCGCTCATGTCGGGTCGACCGGCGGATTCCGCATAACCGAGCTGGGCGGACAAGGTCGCCAAGGCCGCGTGCTGGTCGATGCCGGTCTCGAGAAGCACCCACCCGCCGGCGCGCAGGAAGCGCGGGGCGTCGGTCAGGATACGGCGCAGGTCGGCCAGCCCCTCGTCGGGCGCGATGAGGGCGGACTTCGGGTCGAACTCGCGCACCTCGGGCTCGGCGGCGGCCACCTCGGCCGCCGTCAGGTAAGGCGGGTTTGAGACGATCAGGTCGTAGGCGTCGGTGACCGCGGCGAACCAGTCGGACTCCGCGAACGCGACGCGCTCGGCGAGGCCGCACTGCGCGGCGTTCTCCCGGGCGAGCGCCAGGGCGTCGGGCGAACGGTCAACGGCCTCGACCTTCCAGGCCGGACGTTCGGCGGCGAGCGCCAGCGCGATCGCGCCCGAGCCCGTGCCGAGGTCGAGGACGCGCACGGCCTGCTCGGCCGGGAACAGGGCCAGCGCGAGGTCGATCAATTCCTCCGTCTCGGGCCGCGGCACAAGCGCGCGCTTGTCCGACTTCAGGACGAGGTCGCGGAACTCCACCTGACCGACGATGTGCTGGAGCGGCTCGCGATTGCCGCGGCGCACCACGAAACCACGCAGGCGATCGGCCTCGGCGTCGGTCAACAGGCGCTCGAACTGCAGGTAGAGGTCGAGCCGCTTGAGCCCGAGCGCGGCGGCGAACAGATGCTCCGCCTCGACGCGTGGCTTCTCGATACCCTTACGGCCCAGGAAGTCGGTCGACTTCTTCAACGTCTCGAGGAGGTTCTGCATCAGCGGGCGGCGGCGCGGGTCAGGCGGTCGTTGTAGGCGGCCCCGAGCCCGGCAGGGTCGGCCAGCTCGATATGGACCGTCTCATAACCGCGGCCGTCCAGCCGGCGGAGCAGGTCGAACAGGTGATGCGCGGCCTCCGCGACCGCGCCCGATTCCGAGAGAAGGAAGACGTCGGCGTTCGCGGGCGGCGACGCGCGCCGACCGAGGAAGACCACGGCGGAACGGAGGTTCGCGACGACCGGCAGCGAGCCGACCGGGAAGAGCGCGACCTTCGTCGCGGGGCTGTAATGCCGATCGAGCATGCCCGGCGCATCCTGCGGGGCGTGTTGGCTCGCGGCGCGCGTGACGACCTCGACCTCGCCGAGCAAGCCGCGGAGCGTCTCCACCGGAATCGGGCCGGGACGGAGTAGGCGGGCGCGCCCCGGAACGGAGAGGTCCAAGATCGTCGATTCGACGCCATGCTCGCAGGGACCACCGTCGACGACCCAAGGACACCTCGCGCCGAGCGACGCGACGACGTGCGCGGCGCGGGTGGGGCTGACGTAACCGAACGGGTTGGCGCTCGGGGCGGCGAGCGGCCGGCCGGCGAGCCGGAGCACCTCGCGGAAGACCGGGTGGACGGACCGCCACCGTGTCCTTGCCCGCGGTGACGAGATCGGGCACGCCCGCCTTGCGACGCAGCACGACCGTGAGCGGGCCGGGCCAGAGCGCGGCGAGCTTAGCCAGCCGCGCATCGGGCTCGGCCACCTGCGCGAGGCCGGCGAGGTCGGGCACGTGCACGATGAGCGGATCCAGTAGCGGGCGACCCTTGATCGCGAAGACCTGGGCGACCGCCGTCGGGTTCAACGCGTCGGCGGCCAGGCCGTAGACCGTCTCGGTCGGCAGCGCCACGCACTGGCCGGTGCGCAGGAGCTCCGCCGCGCGCGCGAGGTCGGTCGGCGAGGTCGTGAGCGGGCTGGGAACGGGCGAGTCCAAGGACAGGAAGCGGATAGGCGGAGACGGCGGGATTGTCCCGCCCGTTTTACCCTGTGGCCCGGACGGGGGCAACCTCCCATCCCGGGCAACAAAAAGGCCGCCTGGTCAGGCGGCCTCGTCTGGTCGATGGGCGACCGTTTACTTCATCGTGATCATATTGCGGGCGCGCTTCACGGCCTTGGCAATATGACGCTGCTGGCGGGCGGTGAGGCCGGTCAGCTTGCGGGGCAGGATCTTGCCCGTCTCGGTGACGTAGCGCGTCAAGGCCTCGGGTTCGGTGAAATCGAAGTCGAGGGGATTGCGGGAGCGCTTGAGCTTACCTTCGGTGGTCATGGGAGGTTTGGAAGTAAGGGACGGAAGGCCGAGGGCAAGGAGAAATGGGGTGGGCGCCGGCGGCGCAGGGTTAGGGTTAGGGCCGGGGCTAGGGACAGGAGCAAAAACCGCCCAAAAGGGGTGTTTTTTGGATTTCACCCTCATTTCCCAGCCCTAGCCCTGACCCTGGCCCATTCCCTATCCCCTCCTCAGCCCCATCAAGAACTCCTTATTGCCCTCCCCGCCTTCGATGGGGGATGGGATGACGCCGAGGACGGTGGCCCCGGGCAGGCCGGCGCCGGTGGCGGTCAAGGCCTCGACCACGCGGGCGTGGATGACCGGGTCCTTGATGATGCCCCGGCCCTTGTCGGCCTCGGCCTTGGTCGCCTCGAACTGCGGCTTGATGAGCGCGACGAGGTGACCGCCCTTCCCTACTCGCTGCCAGGCGATCGGCAAAATGAGACCGAGCGAGATGAACGAAAGATCCATGACCACGATGCCGTAGGTCAGGTGCGGGAGCTCGACGGCGTTGAGTTCGCGGGCGTTGAACTTCTCGAAATTGCGGACGCGGGCATCTGCGCGGAGCTTGGCGTGCAACTGGGCGGTGCCGACGTCGACGCAGGTCATGTCGGCGACACCGCGTTGCAGGAGGCAGTCGGTGAAACCGCCGGTCGAGGCGCCGACGTCGAGTCCGTGGAGGCCGGCGACGGGGATGGCGAAATGGTCGAGCGCCCCGGTCAGTTTCTCGCCGCCGCGCGAGACGAAGCGGGGTGGTTGCTCGACGAGGAGGACGGCATCCTCGGGGAAGGATTGCGAAGCCTTTTGCACGACGCTGTCGGGGCCGGAGCGGACCTTGCCACCGAGGATCAGGGCCTGGGCCATCGACCGGGAGGGTGCGAGGCCGAGCTTCACGAGGAGCTCGTCGGCGCGGATTCTACCGGGCTTGGCGGCCATGGCCTCAGTCGAGAAAACCCGTCAGCGGCGAAGTCGGCTGCGCGGTGACGGAACCAGCGCCCAGGCCGGCTTCGCGGGCGGCGCGACCGGCTTCGACGGCGAGGCGGAAGGCGCGGGCCATCGCGAGCGGGTCGCCGGAAGAGGCGATGGCGGTGTTCACGAGCACGGCATCAGCTCCCAGCTCAAGAGCTTCGGCGGCGTGCGACGGCGCGCCGATCCCGGCGTCGACGATCACGGGCACGCGGGCCTGCTCGATGATGATGCGGAGGAAATCGCGCGACAGCAGGCCGCGATTGGAGCCGATGGGCGCGCCCAGCGGCATGACCGCGGCGGCGCCGACCTCCTCGAGGCGCTTGGCCAGCACGGGGTCGGCATGGATGTACGGCAGGACGGTGAAGCCCTTCTTTACCAGTTCGCGGCAGGCCTCGAGGGTCTCGACCGGGTCGGGCATCAGGTACTTCGGGTCCGGGTGGATCTCGAGCTTGAGCCAGGAAGTCTGCAGCGCCTCGCGGGCGAGCTCGGCGGCGAAGATCGCCTCCTTGGCCGTGCGGACCCCGGAGGTGTTCGGCAGGATCAGATGCCTGGATCGGTCGAGCGCGGATAGGATGCCGTCGTCGGCCGCGTCGAAGCGCACGCGCTTGATGGCCATCGTGACGACCTCGGCGCCGGAGGCGTCCAGCACGGCGCGGAGCTGGGCCGCGGAGGCGTACTTGCCCGTGCCCGTGAGGAGGCGCGAGGCGAAGGTGCGGTCGGCGATGCGGAGCGAGGCCATCGGAAGGCACACAATCCCAGACCCGGCGGGCTTGTCCAGCCCACGCGCACGAAACTAGGCGCCGACCGACGCGACGAGGGCGCGGGCCGCGGCCTCGGGGTCGGCCGCCAGGGCGATGGCCCCGCTGACCGCGATACCGTAGGCGCCGAGGGCCCGCAAAGCGGGGAAATCCTCCGCCACCACGCCGCCGATGGCGAACGCCGGGCGCGGGGCGGCCGCGGCGATCAAGGCCGCGAGCGAGTCCGCCGAATGCACCGGGGCGAGCTTCGCCTTGCTCGTCGTCGGACGGAACGGACCGACGCCCACGTAGTCGACGCGGGTCGCGCCGAGGCGGGCGAGGTGCGCGGGGAAGTTCAAGGTGGCGCCGACGATCGCCGCTTCGCCCAGTTCGCGGCGCGCCTCGGCGGGCGTCGCGTCCTCGGGGCCGAGGTGGACGCCGTCGGCGCCGGCGAGCCGGGCCACGCGCGGGGAATCATTGACGACGCAGGTGGCGCCGTGCTCACGGCACAGCGCGACGACCGCGCGGGCGAGCGCGACCCACTCGTCCTCGGCGCGGCCCTTGGCGCGGACCTGAATCCAGCGGACGCCGCCGCGCAAGGCGGCACGGACCTGCTCCGGATGCGAGAGCGGCGAGGCATCCAGCGTCAGGAACTGCAGGCGCGGCGTCACGACGCGAGGCTCAGTACTTGCGGAGAAGCGGGCGCGGCGTCTTGGACCAGGCGCGCTCGATCTCGAGGAAGGCCTTCACCGGGTTCTCCGCCCCCCAGACTTCCCCGAGGAACGCGACGCCGTCAAAACCAAGTTCGCGGGCCTGCGGCGCGGTCTGCGCGGTGACGCCGCCGAGGGCGTAGACTGGACACCCACCCTGCGCGCGCCAATGGCTGCGGATCGCGGCGAGCTCGAGCACGGTGCGCTGCGGCTGGTAGCCGGATTTGGAGACGGAGGGGAACAGCGGGCTCAGCAACGCATAGGCACAGGGACCGGCCGTCTGCTGCAGCTCGTCGTAGGAGTGGCAGGAGCAGCTGAGGGCGAGTTCCTTGGGCCAGGCGCGGTGGCGACGCTCGCCGGCGCGCAGGTGCACGCCGCCGAGGGGCCGGGCGAGCGCGAGCTCCGGGCGGCCGTGCAGAACGAGCCGCGACCAGTAGGCCTTGGGCAGCGCGTCGATGAACTCGAGATGCTGGGCGTCAGTCCAATCGTACTCGCGGAGATGGAAGCGCGCGAGGCCGGCATCGAGCAGCGCCCTCGTGGTCTTGAGCATGGCGCGGCCTTCGACGTACTTGCCGTTGGGGCTGATGAGCACGAGGTTGGCCGGGGCGGGAGCCTCGGGTTTCGACGCGAAGAGTTCCTTGACGAAGCGGAGCATAGGTTCAGCCGCCTTGGGCGGCGCGGATGACGAGGACCTGGGCGCCCTCGGAAAGCGGTTGTTCGGACCAGCGCGAACGCGGGACGACCTGGCCATCGACGGCAGCGGCGACGGCGGGCTCCTGCGCGACCCCCAGCTCCTGGAGGAGGGCGGCGAGGTGGGCGGCGGCGGTTTCCCGGGGCTCGTCGTTGACGTGGACGCGCATGCGTGGAGACAACGTGCCCCCGCCCGGGGCGGGTGGCAAGCGGAGGTTTGGGGTTGCGGGCGAACAAGGGAGGCTTTCCCTCGGAGGCATGAGCCCCCTCCGCCTCCTCTGCCTCTGCGCCCTCGCCGCGACGGCCTGTATCGGCCAGACCGCGGCCGACAAGCCCGCCGCCCAGCCGGCCCCTTCTCCCATGAAAGAAACCACCGAAGCCGCACCCAACGTCATCATCCACACGAACTACGGCGACATGACCGTCGAGTTCTGGCCCGACGTGGCCCCCAAGACCGTCGCCAACTTCCTGAAGCTCTCCCGCGAGGGTTACTACACCGGCACGGCGTTCCACCGCATCATCAAGGGCTTCATGATCCAGGGCGGCTGCCCGAACTCCAAGGTCGGCGCCCGCGGCGTCGCCGGCACCGGCGGCCCCGGCTACCAGATCAAGGCGGAGTTCAACAACCGCGCCCACGTCCGCGGCGTGCTCTCCATGGCCCGCTCGGCCGACCCGGACAGCGCCGGCAGCCAGTTCTTCATCTGCCACGGCAACGCCGACTTCCTGAACAACAAGTACACCGCCTTCGGCAAGCTGGTCTCCGGCCAGGACGTGCTCGATAAGATCGCCGCCATCCCGTGCGTCGGCCAGGAGCGCTCCACCCCGACCGAGCGCGTCGAGATCAAGTCCGTCGAGATCGTGGGCGAAGCCCCGGCGAAGGACGCGAAGGCCAAGTAAGCGGACCGAACGTCCCAAAGAAAGCCGCCCCTGATCGGGGCGGCTTTTTCATGCCCGGGCAGCGCGGGCGCTCAGGGCGTCAGCAAGCCGCGATCCTTCATCCAGGCGACGAGGACATTGGTCCACTCCTTCGCGGCGAGGCAGCGGTCGGAAGCGCCCCAACCATGGCCGCCCTTGGACCAGACGTGGACCTCGGCGCTGCCACCGAGCGACTTGAGCTTCGCAGCGAGGGCCATCGAGCCTTCGGCCGGGTAAGGGTCGTCGGCGCTGTGCGCGAAGAACGCCGGCACCGGCTTGGGGCCCTTCGGCGGGACGACGCCGTCGGGTCCTTCGCGCAGCACGCTGTCCGGCTTGTCCTTCTCGAAGAGGTAGGCCGGGTAGACCATCACGGCGAAATCTGGACGGGGCGCATCGGCGGCGGCAGGGGAGTAGGCCACGCGGGCGGCGAGGTTGCCGCCGGCGGAGAAACCAAGGATGCCGATCTTCTTCGGGTCGGCGTTCCACTCGGCCGCACGCTCGCGGACCAATTCAAGCGTCCGACGGGCATCCAGCACCGGGACGATCCAGGGCTGGTCGTTGCTGCGGCGCGGGACGCGATAGCGGAGCACCACGGCGCCGACGCCCTGGGCGTTGAGGCGGCGCGCGACCTCGGCGCCCTCGTGCTCCTCGGCGAGGATGCCGTAGCCGCCGCCGGGGCAGACGATGATGAGCGGGGAGTGCGGCTTGGCCGCGGGCCAGACGATGAACTCAGGGATCAGCACGTCGGTACGATGACCGTTCTTGTTCAGGATGCCCTTCGGGTCCTGACCGGGCTTGGGCGCGAGCGTCTCCGCGGGCGGGACGTCCTTCCAGACGGGCAGCGGCGACAACGGTTCGGCCAGGAGGAGGGCCGTCAGGGACAGGCAGGCGAGGAGCGTGGTTTTCATTCGTGGCGAAGGGCTTCGATGGGGTCGAGTCGGGCGGCGCGCAGCGCGGGGTAGACGCCGGCAACGAGGCCGATCACGACCGAGAAGGCGAGCCCTTGGGCCATGATCGCCCAATCCAAGGTCGCGACCGCGCCGGTCGGGAGGGCTTGGGTGAGGATGTAGTTCATCACGCCGACGATGCCGGTGGAGACCAGCAGGCCGAGGAGGCCGCCTACCACCGAGACGACCGCGGCCTCGGCTAGGAACTGCAGGAACAGGTCGGACCCGCGCGCACCGACGGCCTTGCGCACCCCGATCTCCCGGATGCGCTCGTTGATGGACGCGAGCATCACGTTCATGATGCCGATCCCGCCGACGAAGAGCGAGATCCCCGCGACCCCGCCGAGGGATAGCTTGAAGGCGACCTCCGTCTTGCGGAAGTCCTCCAGCGTCTGCTCGTTCGTGGTGATGGAGAAGTCGCGCAGCCCCTTGTGGGCGGCGAGCAGGGTGCGCTCGGTCTGCTCGACGGCGTCGCGGAGCTGGTCCGGGTCGGCGATGCGCAGGCCCAGCCCGCTCAGGCGGTCGTTGCCGTTGAACTTGGTCAGGGCGGTGCTCACGGGGATGAACACCCCGCTGTTGCGCCAGCGCCAGGAGCCGCCCGAACCGCGCGAGCTGGCGGAACGGATCTGCATGCCCGAGCCCTCGATGTTGTTGAGGATGCCGATGACCGTGAACCGCCGGCCGCGGACCTTGACCACCTGACCGACGGGGTCGACGTTGGCGGGGAACAGGTCCGGCACCACGGCGGAACCGAGCACGATCACGTCGTTGAGGTTGAGCACGTCGAGGTCGCTGATGAAGCGGCCCTGGCCGGGGTCGACCCAGCGCTTGGCCACGGGCAGGTAGTCCGCCGTGACGCCGTTGACGTAGGTGCTGGTCTCGCGTCCGTCGAAGGCGAGTTTCTCGAAACCCACGCGAGCCTCGGGGGAGATGTTGCGCACTAGGGGGACGGTCCGGCGGAGGCGGTCGACGTCGCGCATCGTGATGCCCTCGGAAAGCTCGGCGAGGTGCTCCTGCTCCTTCGGGAGCGGCTGCTTGTCGACCGTGATCTTCTCGATGCCGCCCATGGCGTCGACGAACTGGCGGAAGTTGCCGACCATGCCCTGCACGACGGTCACCATCGCGACGAGCGAGGCGACGCCGAGGATGATGCCCGACATCGAGAGCAGGGAGCGGATCTTGTTCGCGCGGAGTTCGCGCAGGCCGTTCACGACCGCGGGGCGGAGCCGTTCGAGGAAGTTCATCGTTGGCGGTCCTCCTGGACGAGCCCGGCCCGCATCGTGATCACCCGGCGCGCCCGTTCGGCGACGGAGAGGTCATGGGTGACCAGCACGACCGTGATGCCTTCCTTGATGAGCGACCCAAGGAGGTCGAGCACGAGATCCACGTTGCGGACGTCGAGGTTGCCCGTGGGTTCGTCCGCGAAGATGATGGCGGGCGAGCCGACGATGGCCCGGGCGATCGCCACGCGCTGGCGTTCGCCGCCGGACAGCTGGCCGGGGCGATGGTCGAGCCGATGCGACATCCCGACGCGCTCCAGGGCGACGCGCGCCGCGGCGGCGGCGGCGGCGGCCTCGGGGCGCTCGCGGTACAGCAAGGGCAAGGCGACGTTCTCGAGCACGGTGAGGCGCGGGAGCAGGTTGAAGGACTGGAAGACGAAACCGACGCGGTTGGAGCGATACCAGGCGCGGCGGTCTGCGCCGAGCCGCGCGACTTCCTCGCCCTCGAAGACGATGCTGCCTTCGCTCGGCGTATCCATGAAGCCGAGGATGTGCATCAGGGTGGACTTGCCGGAGCCGGAGGGACCGAGGATCGCCACGAACTCGCCGGCGGCGAAATCGAGGTCGACCCCGGCGAGGGCATGGACGTTCTCGTCGCCCATGCGGTAGGTCTTGCGGAGCCCGCGGATGGAGATGAGCGACGCCATCTAGCGGACCAGGGAGGGCCGGACCAGGCTGACGACGGCGCCGGGCTCGAGGCCCTCGCGTACCTGGGACCAACCCGCGTCGCTCAGGCCGAGGCGGACCTTGCGGGGCTCCCACTCGCCATCCGCCCCGCGGACGTAGACCAGCCGGTCGGCGCCCTCGACGAAGACGGCGGAGACGGGTACCGCCACGCAGCCTTTCACGCTGTCGACGGTGACCGTGATGTTCGCGCTGATGCCGGGGCGGACGCCGTCGCCGGCGGGGAAAGAGACCTGGGTCGGGAAGACGCGCAGGTCCGGCACCTTGAGGTCGGCGGTGCCGAAGGGCGTCATGAAGTTGATCTTGCCGGCCTTGCGCAGCCCGGGGATCGAGTCGAACGTGACCAAGGCGTCCTTGCCGAGTTCGACGCGGGTGGCGGCGAACTCGTTCAGGTTGACGTCGACGCGCAGCACGGAGGTGTCGGAGACCGTCATCAGGGGCGTCCCGTTGTTAATCGACTGGGCGCCGATGACGATCTGGCCGACGAGCACGGTGCAGTCGGAGATCTGGCCGTCGTGCGGAGCGCGGATGATCGTACGACGCACCATCTCGACGGCGGTGTCGAGCTTGGCCTGGGCGATGTCGCGCTGCAGTTTGGCGACGTCGTACGCGGTGCGATGGTCGAGGACCTCGCGTTCGGAGACGAACCCTTCCTTCACGAGCACCTCGACGCGGCGCAGGTCGCGCTCGAGCCGCTCCAACGTGAGGATCTGCAGCTGGAGCGTCCGGCGGGCCTGTTCTTCGTCGGCATTGGCCAGGACGGGATCAAGCTCGACCAGGATCTGGTCCTTCTTGACCATGTCCCCGGTCTGGACGTTGAGCTTCAGGATCGGGCCGCTGACCTGGGCGCGGATGCTGCTGAAGATGACGGCGCGGACGAACCCGGCGGCCTCGACGGTCTCCTTGATGTCGCGGCGCTCCGCGCGGGCCTCGGAAATCCCCATGGCCGTCCGCGACTTGGGCTTGCGGTCGGGCCAGAACGCGAAGGCGAGCCCGCCGACGAGCGCGACCAGGATCAAGGGCTTGAGGAATTTCATGGGGTTTCGGGCAAGGGAGGCAGCGCGTCGAGGGAGCCCAGGCCGTCGCCGGCCTTGGCCTCCACGGTCTCCATGGCGAAGCCATGGGCGGGCAAGATGGAGCCATCGAGCCGGGCGGCGCGGACGCCGGCGGCGCGATGATCGAGGACCGCCTGCAACCAGCCCAGCTGGGCGGCGTCCAGGGCGGCCTGCGCCTGGAGCACGCGCGGCAGGTCCGACTGCCCCGCCTGGTAGCGGGCGCGCTCGCCTTCGTTCGACTTGCGTTGGAGACCGAGGGCTGAGGTCGCGGCGACGACGCGGGCCCGGGCGGCCTCGAGATCGCGCCAGACGGCGCGGGCGGTGAACACCAGAGACTGACGGACGTCCGCGAGGCGCAGTTCCGCCTGGCGCTTCGCCCGGGTGGCGACGCGCAGGTTCGCGGCGTTCTCGCGGGCACCGAGCGGAATCCGGTAGGCGAGCGAGACCGAGTTGCTCCACCCGGCGCGGTTACGGTAATTGTCAAAACCGCCACCCAGGCCGAGCGCGGGTTCGCCGAAGCTGGCGCCTGACAAGGTGAGGTCCAGGCGCGCCTGGTCGTTCTGGTCGGCCTGCTCGAGGTTCGCCTCCGCCTGGGCGAGCTGGGCCAGCTGAATCGCCGTGGCGAAATCGAAGGATGCGACGGTACGGACCCACGGGGCGAAGTCACCGACGGCCGGCGTCGTCGCAGGGACGAGCGGTGGAACCGCGATCGCGACCTGCACGTCCTCGACGGTGCCGCGCCCGAGCAGGCGACGCAGGGCCATCTCCGCGCCATCGACCGACTGGGTCGCCGTCAGCACGGCGACGCGCTGACCAGCCACCTCGGCCTCGGCCTGGAGCTCGTCGAGGATGGTGGCGTCGCCCAGCGAACGGCGGGCGCGGATCTGCGCGAGCAACGATTCGGCGGAACGCAGGCTCGTCTCGCGGGCGCCACCAACGTGCGGGCGCCCGCGAGCGTCCAGTAGGCGACCTCGGTGTCGCGGATCAGGTCGAGGGCCGCGGCGCGCAGGGCGAGCCGGCCGCGGAGCGCGGTCTGGCGGGCGCCGATGAGGGTCGTGAGGTTGACGCGCCCCCAGCCGCCGGCCAGCAACGGCTGGACGTAGGTGATGCTAGTGCCGAGGTCGTAACGGGAAGGACTGCCCGGGAAGGTGGGCTCATCCCACTGGCGGGTGACGCCGGCGCCCACGGTGAGCCGTCCGCCCCAGGTGAACTTGCGCGTCAGGCTCAGGTCGGAGTCGAACCCGCCGGCGGCGGGCGAGCCCGCGGCGCGCGCGGCGGGATCGGCCGAACGGCGCAAGCCATTCGTCCAACCGAGGGCCGTATCGAACTCGGCATCGGCGATGATGGCGACGTCCTGGGCGTTGCCGGCGTCCAGGCGGTTGACCGCCAGGCCGAGGTTATGGCTCAGCGCGCGGTCGATGGCCTGGTCGAGCGGCAGGACCCGGTCGACCGCGAAGGTCACCGCCGGGAGCCGTGCCAAAGACTCGACTTCACCGCGGAGCAGGGCCGCGGAAGCGAGGAAGAGGGCGGGCAGCAGACGGGGCATGCTGAGGGGTAGGTAATGCGTATGAGGGGTTTTGTTCCCCCCGACAAGCAAGACGGCGCACCTCGCGGTGCGCCGTCGGGGCACGAACTCGGTGGGAGCTTACTTGAACT
>Ga0255112_1000316_pt1 | contig 14964 bp, 13 predicted proteins | sample Law_Yuk_RepB_8h_FD_188470 | JGI IMG/M metagenome (GOLD analysis project Ga0255112, IMG submission 188470) | Freshwater microbial communities from St. Lawrence River, New York, United States - Law_Yuk_RepB_8h | ecosystem: Environmental > Aquatic > Freshwater > River | place: USA: New York... | reverse complement strand
CCGTTCAGTTGAAATGATTGAAGTACAGTCATTTTTCAAAAAAATTAATCGGTGGGCAGCGCATATTCATCAGCGCTGAAAACAGTGTGAAATACAGTGCCATCGAACATGGCAATAAGGTCCTTAGAAACTTCCCGACTTTTGAGACGCACCTCTGAGGCCAAGGCAATTTCAATGGATTCACGAGTAGGGTAGCGCACGGAAAGCACCATGCCAAAGTGAGGATCTGCAACATCACTTTCAACTTGTCTCAGTACCCGCACTTCTTGCGCACCTGGGAAACGGGTCCACAAAGGCACGAGCTCTTTGCGAATGTAGTTGTTGAAGGCTTGCTCCATGCCAGGTTTGACATTGCCTTGAAAAAATGCGCATCGAATGAACATGTAAGTCCTAATGTTTGTGAAGAGAATGGGTTTGAACGAAAGAACTATTATGCTTAAGCGCATCCTCTTGGTAGGCGACTAACTTCGCCATGGCATTCTCCAAAAGATCCGATACAGCCTGGTTGATGCTTAAAGCGATGACATCACTTTCATCAGCACTGGGTTTTTCCAAGGTTTTCAGTTGACTGTCTAACAAGCCGGCTTGCATGTAATGGCCCTTGCGATCTTGCATGCGTTGCTTGATTAATTCAGGTTGGCCGTCTAAAAAGAGAAAAATAACGGGGCCCGCTTGCTGCCGGATGCGATCTCTGTAAATGAGTTTGAGCGCCGAGCAAGACACAATGGCGCCCGCTTTGCCCTGAGGGTTTTGTTCTGAATTGGCAAGGTAGTTGGCAATGCGATCTAGCCAAGGCCAGCGGTCGGCATCTTCAAGGGCAATGCCGGTACTCATCTTGGCCACACTTTCCGGCAGGTGAAGTTCGTCGCCGTCTTTCATGGGCAAACCAAGGGCCACTGAAAGTCCTTCGGCCAGTGTTGATTTGCCGGATCCGGAAACACCCATCACGATGATGCGAAGTGGAGAATCTGCTTTGCGCATCAGATGTTGTTTAAATTCATGCGAGCCAATACACCTGCTCTGTCACAGCTTGATTTGAGATGATTTCGCGGCAAAGTGTGTTTTGCCGCGAAATTTAATTTCAGTCTGCCTTGGCACCAGAGGCTCTGACGATGGGGCCCCAGCGTTGAACTTCTGCTCTGTTCATATCGGCCATGGTTTCTGGGCTGCTGCCCATGATGATGTAGCCCAACTCGGTCATGCGTTTAACGAACTCGGGTGACTTGGTGCCTTTCACCGCTTCAGCGTTAAGTTTCATGACCACATCACGAGGTGTATTGGCTGGCACTGCCAAGCCAAACCACACGCCTGATTCATAACCCGCCACGCCTGCCTCTGCCATGGTGGGCAAATCGGGCAGCAAAGGATCGCGTTTGGAGCCGGTGGTGGCCAAAGCTTTGAGCTTGCCAGATTTGATGTGAGGAATGGCCGACGGGATGTTGTCAAACATCATCATGACTTGACCACCCAGAAGGTCCGTGACAGCGGGTGCACTGCCTTTGTAGGGGATGTGTGTGATGTTGACATTCGTCAAAGATTTGAACATCTCGCCAGACATGTGAATGCTGGTGCCACTGCCACTAGAAGCGTAATTCATGGCGCCTGGTTGTGCTTTGGCAAGCGCAACAACTTCTGAAACAGAGTTGGCTTTGATCGATGGGTGCAAAACCAGCACATTGTTCAAGGAAACCAAGGCTGATACAGGTATCAAGTCTTTATTGGGGTCAAAGGGCATCTTGGCGTAAAGCGCAGGATTGATGGCCTGAATGCCGCTGGTGGTCATGAAAATGGTATAGCCATCAGGGTTGGCGCGGGCCACTTCAGCACCGCCAATGTTGCCGCCTGCACCTGGTTTATTGTCAACCGTGACGGGTTGGCCTAAATTTTTTGCTAACTCTAGCGCAATCGCTCTGGAAGCAATATCGACAGCACCGCCTGGGGGGAAGGGGCAGACCAAGCGAATGGCTTTATTGGGAAAGGCTTGCGCCAATGCAGCGGGGGCGGACAGCAAGGCACTGGCCATGCCGACTGATAAAGTCAGAGCAGAAACCCATGAAAATGTTGGGCGTAACTTGAAAGATGCCATTTAAAACTCCTCAGGATCGAAATTGAGCCCCAAGCCTATTTGAATTTTTGGATTTTGAGCACAGGATATTCCCTTGATTCTGTGAGTGAAGTTCACAACAAAATAATTCAATTTCGCGGTTTAATAAGGATTCCATGGGTGTTTTCGAATGCCCCTTCGGACATCTCAATTCTTGAATCGAGTTTGCATGCCATATCTTCCTTCTCTGCTGCTGAATTTGGGCCACGCGCTTGACCATCTGTTTTTATTGATTTTTGCAACTGCTGTGAGTGCCATCGCCCAAGATTTTGGGGTTGCCGGTTGGGAGGACATGATGCCCTACACAGTGGGCGCCTTCATGATGTTTGGTTTTGCCTCGATTCCTGCTGGGCGCATGGGGGACCTGTGGGGGCGCAGACAAATGATGCTGGTGTTTTTTTTCGGCATGGGTCTCTCGGCCATTGCTGTCTCACTCACTCAAACCCCTCTTCAGATGGGTATTGCGCTGACTGTTTTAGGTATTTTTTCCGCCATTTATCACCCTGTTGGTATTCCCATGTTGGTCCAAAAAGCAGTTCGACCAGGGTTCACCATTGGCATCAATGGTCTAGCAGGCAACTTGGGCATTGCCTTGGCGGCCCTTTCAACAGGATTTTTGGTGGCTTGGCAGGGATGGCGAGTTGCTTTCATCGTGCCGGGTTTGGTCTCTATTGTTTGCGGTTTTGTATTCGCTTGGGCAGCGCCCCATGAGTCGGATGCGCCTGCTAAAAAGAAATCCAATTCAGTCCAATTGCCCAAACATGTGGCATGGCGAACTTTCGCCGTCATGGTTGCAACGGCCACCACCACCAGCGTGCTCTTCAACATTACCACCAATGGCAATGCACAGTTGTTGGCCGAGCGCCTAGATGGCTTGGTGAACGACCCGGCTCGTTTGGGCATGCTGTTGGCTGGCGTTTATGCGGTGGCCTCGTTGGCGCAGTTGGTGGTCGGTAGTTTGCTCGATCGCTTTCCCATGAAGCCCTTGTTCTTTGGTGTCTTGCTTCTTCAAATTGTGGCTTTTGGGGTGGCGTCGCAAACCTCTGGTTGGATTTGGTATTTTGCAGCCATCGCTTACATGGTCATGGTTTTTGGTGCAATTCCATTCACCGACACCATGGTGGTTAGATACATTGACGATGCCATGCGCTCCCGCGTCAGCGGTACGCGCATTGCCATTTCGTTTGGTTTCAGCTCGATTGCGGTTTACTTGCTTGGGCCTGTGGTGAAGGTGGCCGGCTTTACGCAACTCATGGTGGCGCTGACCTGTGTGGCTGCGTTGGGCGCCATCATCGTTTTGTTCTTGCCTAACGAAGCGCAGATGAATGCCCACTTAAAGGGCGGCAGTGGCAACCACCTCTAAGCGCCAATTGGAAGAAGCCAAGTTGGCTTGAACAGTGGCTCTGGGTGGCGTGTGGCCGGGCACAACCCACTGATCCCAAACACGGTTCATGCCTTCAAAATCTTTCAAGTCCACTAAGAATATTTGAACCATCAGCAGCTTGCGCTTGTCGGTGCCAGCACGTTCCAGCAATCGATCAATGGCTTGCAAAACCTGAAGTGTTTGGCCTTCAATGTCTAAGTTCGGATCTTCAGGAATTTGACCTGCCAAATAAACCACGCCATTGTGAATGGCCATCTCAGAAAGCCTGGCGCCCACATCAAACCGTTGAACCATATTCACTTCCTTAGGGCGTGTGTTGTGCCAAATAGGCAATGGCAGCTGCCATGCCGTTGGGGCCATAAGGAATTTTCTGAACCGTCATGGCCGCTTCAACGCCCGCAAGAGCACCCAAGATCATGGGTTCGTTCATATCGCCTAAATGACCAATTCGAAAGACGCGGCCAGCCAAGGGGCCTAAACCACCTGCAATGGCCACTTGAAATTTTTCGCGTGCTACGGTGCGAATGGCTTCTGGGTCAATGCCTTGAGCAACTTCAATGGCGGTGACCGAGGATGAGAAGCCTTCTGGATCTTGGCAGTGCAGTTTGATGGCCCCTGCTGTGGCCCAGCAAGAGACGGCAGCCCTAACCGCTGCGCCCAATCTGTGGTGACGTGCAAAAACCGCTGCCAGGCCCTCTTCTTTGAGCAAGCCCAAGGAAACCTCTAAACCTGCAAGGTGTGCCAGAGGTGGGGTGCCACAAAACTTGGCTGATTGGTTGTCGGTTTTTCGCTCTAACCAGCTCCAGTAGTAGCGAGGTTTGGCATGAGCCTTAGACCAAGCAAAAGCTTTGGCATTGACAGCCACAAAGCCAAGGCCAGGCGGCATCATCAAGCCTTTTTGAGAGCTGCCCAAACACACATCGGCACCCAGTGCATCCATGTCAAAAGGTGCTGCGCCCAAGGAAGCCACCACATCGACCACGTACAGTGCTGGGTGGCCTGTGCGGTTAATGGCGGCGCGAATGGCCTTGAGATCGCTGGTGATGCCGCTGGCGGTGTCGGTATGAACCACCATGACCGCTGAAATTTTGTGCGCTGTGTCTGCGCGAAGTGCGGCCTCAATGGCAGTCACATCTATTTGCTGACCCTCTGTATGAGGTGTTCTGATGACAGGCAAGCCTAAGCTGGTGGTTTGGAGGGCCCATTGGTCAGAGAAATGGCCAGAGCCGGCAATCAACAAGCTGTGTTGGTCAGAGCCTAAATTGGCCGATGCGGCTTCCCAAGCACCATGGCCATTGCTGGCATAAAAGAAGACATCGGAGGCCGGCGATCGAAGCAGCTCTTTCATGCCTTTTTCGCAAGCCGCAATGAGGGCGCCTACGCGAGGGTCTGACAAGTCAGTCATCGGCCTTTGCATGGCGTGCATGACTTCATCGGGGACATGGGTTGGCCCAGGTGAGTGCACAAATCGAATGCCAGGTAGCCGAGGAGTGATGGGAGAGCTCATGCTTTGTACTTTCATAGACAATGACAGTAGAGCATAAATTGAGTTTCAGCTTTCTGATCGAAGCGCTTGAGAAAAATTCAGGTACTTTTTAAAAAACACTAAACTACAAGCCAATCAATCTGGCTTCAGGAAGACACTTCATGCCCAACAAAATGCAGATCATCCCTGGCGCTTTGGCCCATTGGGGTTAATGGCGAATGGAATCCCGCAGAGCATGGGTGGTTGTCTGGGCGACCTTTGTCTGCTTGGCAGTCATTTTTGGCGTGTCCTATTCGTTTGCAGCGTTTTTTGAAAATTTTGCCAAGGAATTTGCAGCGCAGCGGGCCGATGTGTCATGGATTTTTGGTCTTTGCGGCTTGGTGTACTTCGTATTAGGTGCGGGTGGAGGCATGTTGGCCGATCGGTGGGGGCCTAGACTTGTCTGCATGACAGGTATGGTTTTCATCGCTCTGGGCTTGTTTTTGACCAGCTTGGCTCAAAGCTTAACGACCGTCTATCTCAGCTATGGTCTTTTGGTGGGATTGGGCATTGCCCTTGTTTACACCCCATCCATTGCCTGTGTTCAGCCCTGGTTTAACAAGCGCCGCGGTTTGGCGTCTGGTATTGCCAGCTCGGGTGTCGGTGCTGGCACACTCATTTTGCCGGTGGTCGTCAGCTACTTGTTGATAGAGATTAACTGGCGAGAAGCGCTTCAAATGATGTCGGCTGGCGTACTCTTGTTTGGATTGAGTGCTGGATTTCTATTAATGCGGGCCCCCAATCTGAGCGGCAGCACAAGTGGCCAATTGCCTGGGCTGACTCTTTCGGCCGCTTTGAAAACGCCCTCGTTCAAATGGCTCTATATGGGCACCTTGTTGGGCGCGCCGGTCATGTTTGTTCCTTTTGCGCATATCTCTGCGGCTGCCAGAGATGCTGGCGTGCCGGATGCACAAGCGGTGGGCCTCGTTGGCTTGATTGGCATTGGCAGTTTGGTTGGTCGTTTTGCAATTGGTTGGTTGGCCGATCGCATGGGGCGAATCAAAACTCTCATGCTGATGCAAGGCTTGATGGGCTTGTCTTATTTGGTATGGGCCGGAGCACAAGACCAGTGGATGTTTGCTTTGTTTGCCCTTTGGTTTGGGCTCAGTTATGGCAGCATTGTCTCTTTGCTGCCTGCCATCTGCATGGATCTGTTCGGGGGAAGGGCTGTTTCTGCCATCATTGGCACGCTTTACACAGGCGCAGCTTTGGGTAATTTGTTGGGGCCCGTGATGGCGGGGCAGGTTTTTGACATGACGCAAAGTTACGCGCTTGTCATCTGGATCACGCTTGGCATTTCAGCTATGGCGACCTACAGTTGCTGGCGTATCTTGAAGTACCCCAAGCTCTTTGAATCATAAGAAACGCTTGTGCGTGTTTTGAATAAAGTTTGACATGGAAATTAGTCAGTATTTGGTGATTGCCAGTTGTGCATCTGTGCTCATTGGCATGTCCAAGGGGGGCTTGCCCTTTGTGGCCATGATGTCTGTGCCCTTGCTTTCTTTGGTGATGTCACCCTTGAAGGCTGTCGTTCTTTTGTTGCCCGTCTACATCATTTCAGATGTTGTTAGCGTGTGGCTTTACCGAAGGAGTTTCAGTCTCATCAATTTGAAGATCTTGGTGCCGGCCAGTATGGTGGGTATTTTGATTGCGTGGTTCACGGCATCTATGATTTCAGACCTGACCATCAAGCTCATCATCGGCTTGGTAGGGGTGGGTTTTTGTTTGCAGACTTGGTTCAAGCGAGGTCAGGTTGAAAGTGCCTTGCCTGCATCGGTTCCCAAAGGTGCTTTTTGGGGGGCTGTGTCTGGCTTTACAAGTTTCATTGCCCATGCGGGAGGCCCCCCTTTTCAGGTTTACATGTTGCCTCAAAAATTACCCAAGGCAGAGTTTGCTGGGACGGCCACCATTTTGTTTGCCATCATCAATTTGGCCAAAATCGGCCCTTATCAAAATCTCAGTCCTTACAGTTGGGATGATTTGATGGAGGCGCTTGTCTTGGTGCCTTTTGCGCTTGTCGGCACTTTTTTGGGCGCTTATCTCACCCAACGAATTGCAGACGCGTGGTTTTTCAAATTGGTTCAAGGCGGACTCCTCTTGGTCTCTTTGAAACTCATCTCGGATGCAATCAGAGGTTAAGCCTATGTTTTTAAACAACTTATTTCTTACCTTGCTGTTTTAAAACTACTTGTTATCCAACTATTGGATTTATAACCATAAGTTGATAAACTAGACTTTGTATGAACAAAATCACACTTCGAGCTATTACGGCCTTTTCCAGAACGGACCTCAAAACCAGTGAGGGGTCTTTGTCTATCCGCGCAAGAGAGATCAACTACCTAGGTAAACAATACGTTGCGTTAGAGTCTGAGTCGTCTGAGGAATTGCTGGCGCTTTACCGCTGTATGAATCGTGGTGAATTAAAGCGATTGAAGCGTTGGCCAGCAGAGCTAACGGGCAAAAAGCCAGTGGCTCAAAACACGGTTGCAACTTCCAATGAGAAGAAAACCCCCGCCATTTTGGAGCTGTCGCCTCTCAAAGCAGGGCCTCAAGTTAAAAAGACCAAAAAGCCAGCAGCACGGGCAACTGCTGCCAATGTGAATCAAACGGATCTGTTTGAATCGTAAAAAAACCGCACCATGTGAGTGGTGCGGTTTTGGCACAAGGCACCTGCTAAAAAAGCAGGTGTGAGTGACTTCATTAAGCGTGGGCGGCTTTCAAAATCGCATTGAAAGTGCTGCTTGGGCACATCACCTTTTGCAGCAACTCGGTTGAGGGTTTGTAATAGCCACCAATTTCTACAGGTTTGCCCTGTACGGCTTTCAGTTCGTCCACAATTTTCTTTTCATTTTCAGTCAAAGATTTGGCCAAAGTTGAAAACTTGGCTTGTAAATCCTTGTCTTCCTTTTGAGCTGCAAGTTCTTGTGCCCAGTACATGGCCAAGTAGAACTGGCTGCCACGGTTGTCCAATTCGCCCGTTTTAGTCGATGGATTTTTGTTATTCGCCAACAAGGACCCAGTGGCAGCATCGAGTGCTTTGGCTAAGACTTTGGCTTTCTGATTGCCAGTTTTTATTCCCAAATCTTCTAAAGAAGCTGCCAGGGCCAAAAATTCACCCAGTGAGTCCCAACGCAGGTGGTTTTCTTCTACCAACTGCTTGACATGCTTAGGCGCAGAACCACCTGCACCTGTTTCGTACATGCCGCCACCCGCCATGAGCGGTACGATGGAAAGCATTTTGGCGCTGGTGCCTAACTCCATGATGGGGAACAAGTCGGTAAGGTAGTCGCGCAAGATATTGCCAGTGACAGAGATGGTGTCCAAGCCGCGGATCACGCGCTCAAGGGTGTAGCGCATGGCGCGCACTTGAGACATGATTTGAATGTCCAGGCCCTTGGTGTCGTGGTCTTTTAAGTAGGTTTCGACTTTCTTGATCATTTCCGCTTCATGAGGGCGATAAGGATCAAGCCAGAACAAAGCAGGTGTGCCAGAGTTGCGAGCACGTGTGACGGCCAACTTGACCCAATCGCGAATGGGTGCATCTTTCACTTGGCACATGCGCCAGATGTCGCCCGTTTCAACGTTTTGTGACAACAAGACTTCGCCTGTGGCGATGTCCACAATGTTGGCAATGCCGTCTTCTGCAATTTCAAATGTCTTGTCGTGCGAGCCGTATTCCTCAGCTTGCTGGGCCATCAAGCCAACGTTGGGCACTGTGCCCATGGTGCGAGGATCGAAGTTGCCGTTGGTTTTGCAGAAATTAATGACCTCTTGGTAGATGCGGGCAAATGTGGACTCGGGAATAACCGCTTTGGTGTCCTTGGGTTTGCCGTCAGCACCCCACATCTTGCCGCCAATGCGAATCATGGCGGGCATGGAGGCGTCTACGATCACATCGTTGGGTGCGTGCAAGTTGGTGATGCCTTTGGCGGAATCCACCATGGCCAAATCGGGGCGGTGCTCGTGGCAAGCGTGCAGGTCGCGAATGATTTCGTCATGCAAAGAATGGGGCAAGGATTCAATCTTTTCATAAAGATCGACCATGCCGTTGTTGACATTGATACCCAACTCATCAAACAACTTGCCATGCTTCTCAAAGGCTTCTTTGTAGAAGATTCTGACAGCGTGTCCAAACACGATGGGGTGTGACACTTTCATCATGGTGGCCTTGACGTGCAAGGAGAACATCACGCCAGATTTGCGGGCATCTTCCATCTGCTCTTCGTAAAACTCGCACAGCGCTTTTTTACTCATGAACATGCTGTCGACTATTTCGGCAGCCTGCAAAGAGACCTTGGCTTTCAAGACGACCGCCTTGCCAGATTTGGTGATGAGTTCCATGCGGACATCGCGTGCTTTGTCCAGTGTCATGGATTTCTCGCCATGGTAGAAGTCGCCGTGTTTCATGTGCGCAACGTGCGAGCGTGAGGCCATGCTCCATTCGCCCATGCTGTGCGGGTTTTTTCTAGCGAAATTCTTCACAGCCAGCGGGGCGCGGCGGTCTGAGTTGCCTTCACGCAAAACAGGATTGACGGCACTCCCTAAACATTTGGAGTATCTAGCGCTGATGGCTTTATCAGCATCTGTTTTAGGATCTTCAGGGTAATCAGGAACCTTGAATCCTTGGGATTGAAGTTCTTTGATCACGCCTGCCAACTGGTGCACAGAAGCGCTGATGTTGGGCAATTTGATGATGTTGGTTTCTGGGAGCAGTGTGCGCTTGCCCAAATCTGCCAGGTTGTCTGCGACCCTTTGTTCGGGTGTCAGGTATTCTGGAAATTCGCCTAAAACTCGGCCAGCAACAGAAATGTCGCTGGTTTCAATTTCGATGTCAGCTGGCTGAGTGAAGGTCTGAATGATTGGTAAAAAGGCTGCTGTTGCCAAGTAGGGAGCCTCGTCGGTCAGGGTGTAAATAATCTTGGATTTTTGGTTGGCCATTTTCGTCCTCGTTTTTATAACTGCATGAGAGATTGATGCATGACGTATTAGATCTTAAAAGTAGCCCCTGACAGCCCGCTAATGGGGCTGTCGTGATAAAAAATGAGATCAAATTTCGCAATACGAAATAAATTAAGACTCAATTCAAATATCAGCTATTAACCGCTTTGGCGCACTTTTGAGCCTGCCAGTGTCGAGTGCTTTCAGCGCTGAGCTCTTGGGGTTGCATTGAGAACTTTGGCAAGTTCATCTTTCCACCATCTGGCTTGACCGGTCGTGCCGTGCCCTGAAGTTTGCTCGCTTGCTGGGATTAAAAACAGAGAGGCATTTGCAAGGGATTTCATGGATTTCTCCATGATGCCCAATTCAGGAGGATTTCTTTCGTCGTCAGCTGAGTTGATGGCCAGGACTCGCGCTTTGATTTTGTCTAGTTGACTTGAGGGGTTGTAGTCTTTAGAAGACGCCCATTGGTACATGATGTCATTGGTATCGCCAGTGAAGGGACCTTTCAATCTTTGATCGAGAAGTGCATCTGAAGCGGCGCGTGTGGGCGCTTGTTTTTGAATTGCTTGGTTTCCGCCATTGGTTGCAGTGGCATAAAAAGCTGTTGCAAACAGGGCGCTTTTAGGTTGCTGGACATAGTTTCCGCCCATCCACTCTGGGTCGTTTCGGATTGAGTCGATGATGAGTCTTCGCATCATCCAATTTCGGCCTGACATCTCTGTTGGCATGGACGCCATGGGTACCAACAAATCCATGAAATCAGGATAAAGAATGCCCCAAAGCCAGGTCTGCATGCCACCCATAGAATTTCCTAGAACCAGCCGAAGGTGTTTGACACCGAGACCTTCTTTGACCAGCATGTGTTGAGCCCTCACCATGTCGGTGTAGTTGTACTCAGGAAACTTAGCTCGCATACCGTCTGAGGGCTTTGATGAAAGTCCAGTTCCCAACGCATCAGGAATGATGACGTAGAACTTTTGCGCATCAAGAACTTGGCCAGGCCCAAACAATTGTCCGCCAAATGCTGGATTGAGCATGCCTTTGCTGTTGCCTGCTGTCCCGTGAAGAATCAAAACGGCCTCGTTTTGAGGGCTTCCCAGTGTCGTATATCCAAGCTTCAAACTTGGCATGGTTTGCCCATTTTGAAACTGAAAGTTTTGGGTTTCCCAAACGCCTGATTTTTGTGCATTGAAGTTTTGTGCTGACGCACTGAATGCCAAATGGCTTAAAAGGCAGAGGCCAAATAGTTTGGCAATTGTTAAAAGTCTGTTCATGATTGGATTCCTAGAAAGTAACCTCCACACCCTAAGTAATTGCAAAGGGCTTACCTACAGTAATTACCCTCTCTAGCAATTGAGTCTTGGAAGGTAAATTAGCCTTTTAATTTGGGAGTTTTGCATGTTTTTATTTAAAAAAATGAGTCTTCTAATGGCCTGTTTGTTAGTGACCTCTGTACATGCAAGAGTCACCAAAATTCAAATTGATCAAATTCAACAGTTTCCCAGCGACAGCAGCGGTGGCGTCGCTACTGAACAGATTGCAGGGCGCGCATTTGGCGAGTTGGATCCAAGGCTTATCCAAAATTCTGTGATCAATGACATTCAATTTGTGAAAGATGCCGATGGGAAGGTTCGGTATGTCGCAACTTTCGTCATTACCAAACCCGTCAATTCTTCACAGGCAAGTGGACTCATGTGGCATGAGGTACCCAATCGAGGTTTGCGTCGTCCTAATGTGCCAGCTGAACGCAAAAATGGTGATATTGATCTTGTCAGTGCTTGGCAGGGCGATAACTCTGGCGCTACAACGGTTCGAGCAACAGCTGAAGTCGATAAATCGCACTGGCTCAAACTGCCCATAGCGCGTCAAGCCGACGGCACTCCCTTTCAGGGAGATGTGTTTGGGCGAATTGTGAACAGGTCTGGCATGAATTCACAGCCATTGATTGTCCAATCCAATCCTTTGCCATACAAACCAATGACCTTAGAGACCCAAAAGGCTCGTCTTGTTTCGCGAGTTGCGGAGTCTACAAGGGGAGAGGTTATTGGAGAAAATGAAATACCTTCTACCGAATGGGCTTGGGCTAAATGTGATGCAAGCAAGCCTTTTCCTGGTACGCCTGACCCAACTCATATCTGTTTGAAATCAGGCTTCGATTCAAGTAAGTTATATCAAGTGGTGTACCGATCGGCAGAGCCCTATGCCCTGGGTATTGGTTTTGCTGCTTGGCGAGATGTAGGTCATTTTTTCAAAACAGCCAAAGCAGATGATTCAGGAACGGTCAATCCCATTGCTGGATTAATTTCTCACAGCATTGGCCGCGGTGTTTCCCAATCTGGCAACTTTCTCAGGGGCTGGTTGCACATGGGTTTCAATCAAGCAGAATCTGGTGTGCAAGTTCATGACGGACTGTGGCCCATCATTGCAGGCCGCCGAATTGCATTGAACTTTAGATGGGCTCAGCCAGATGGTGTTTTGGAGTTGTACCAAGCTGGTAGTGAAGGTCCGCAATGGTGGCTGCCTCACCCCGATAAAGAGAGAGGTGTGGCTTCCGTTGGATTGCTCGACAGATGTCTTGCCTCTAAAACATGTCCCAAGGTGATTGAGCATTTTGGATCTGCTGAAGTTTGGGCGCTTAAACTCACGCCTGAGTGGATTGGCACCGATGCGCAGCAGGACTTGCCTTTGCCTGCCAATGTGAAGCGCTATTACATTGCGAGCTCAACCCATGGCGGTGGCGCTGGTGGATTTAACACCAGCTTGCCGGACGTTGGTTTACCCAAAACAGGCGCGATGTGCCCAGGTAACAATTTTGGCACTGCCGTATTGCCTGCCAATCCTGTGCCGCATACTGAAACAGTGAATGCGCTAAGGGTTCACTTCAGAAGTTGGGTCATGAAAGGTATAGAGCCACCACCAAGTCAATGGCCAAAGCTGTCAGATAAGAACTTGGTTGCAGCCAACAAATACGATTTGGGTTTCCCAAGCTTGCCGCAACTGCGTCCCACAATCCCTGAGCCTGATTTCATCATGCCCGTTCTTCACTATGACTGGGGACCTGAATTTGTGGCGGCGGATGGCTCGGGTATAGCCAGCAAGGCGCCTCCTCCCATTCAAAAAGTACTTCCCATGTTTGCGCCGAAAGTGAATTCTGACGGCAATGAGCTTGGCGGTGTGCCCGTAGTCTTGCTTGAAGCCCCGTTGGGAACCTATTTGGGTTGGAATGTCACTGCCGGTGGGGCTCGTCCTTTTCATCAAGGTCAAATTTGCAATTACGTTGGCGGTATGATTCCATTTGCTAAAACACTTGAAGATCGCAAAGCATCTGGCGATCCAAGGCCTTCATTGCAGGAGCGTTATGGAAACCATGCTGGGTATGTAAGGGCTGTTGAAAAAGCTGTCGAGCGTGTTCAAAAATCGGGTTTTCTTCTGACGGAAGATGGACAACGTCTAATCCGTGAAGCCCAAGCTAGCCAAGTTCTTCGTTAATTGATAAACCACTGAATCAATATGAAAAATATCCAAATATCACGCATCCTTAGCGCCATGGTTCTTGCCATTGGCTTGGTCGGTTGTTCAAACCTAACTTCCTTGACTCAGCCTGTTGCTGCCAAGTCCTTGCCCCCAGTGCAGGAAGTCAAGTCAATGCTGTGGGTTGGAAATAGTTTCTTCTATTACAACAACTCAATGCATGGGCATGTAGGCCAGTTGTTGAATGCAGCAGGTCAAAAAGGCAATCGCTCAACTTCTGCCACGATCAGCGGGTCGGGCATCAATTGGCATGACATGGAAGCGCATTTCAAACCTAATGCAGTTGGAAGCTACTCATTTGTGGGCGATAACGAAGTCAGATTCAATACGTTTGAGAGGCCCTTTGATGCCACGATGATGATGGACTGTAGCCAGTGCCCCATCCACCCCAAACTGCAGTCCATTTTTTACGAGTACGCCAAAAAACACAGCGAAACTTTAAGGAAGCATGGTTCGGAACCCATTTTGTTCATGTCTTGGGCATACTCAGATGTGCCCGCCATGACGGAACAATTGGCAGCAGAGTACATCAAGGCTGGGCAACAAAACAACGCCTTGGTGGTGCCTGCAGGTTATGCATTTGCCAACTCTGTTGCAAAGAGACCCGATGTCAGCCTCATCATTGCTGACAAACGCCATCCCTCATTGTCTGGTACCTATTTGGCGGCTTGTACCGTATTGGCTTCCGTTTACAAAATCAATCCAATCGGCAGCAAGTACTTAGCGGGCTTATCGCCTGAGGTCGCAAAGCATTTGCAAACTGTTGCTTGGGAGACTTCTCAAGCCTTCCATGCAAAGCATGGCCGAGGCAGCTTGAAATAAGTTCTGGATGTCATGGCATGATCTAAGGATGAAGCCCTGCGGAGCCATGAACCTATGAAAGAACACCCCATTCACTGGGAGACCAGTGGTACCAGTCGAATTCCGTTTGCTGTTTACACCCAAGAAGACATTCACGCCAAAGAGTTGGAACGTTTTTTTTACAAAGCTCATTGGAGTTATGTCGGCCTAGAGGCAGAAATACCCAATGCGGGTGATTTCAAGCGAACATCGATTGGTGAGCGCTCTGTGATCATGACGCGCAGTCAAGATGGTCAAGTCCATGTGGTCGAAAATGTGTGTGCACACCGTGGCATGGCATTTTGCCGTGAGCGCCATGGCAACAAAAAAGAATTGGTCTGTCCTTACCACCAGTGGAGCTATGCGCTGGATGGCAAATTGCAAGGCGTGCCATTTAGGCGCGGCGTCCGCCAAGACGGCAAAGTCAATGGCGGCATGCCGGCAGATTTTGATCCCAAGGATCATGGCTTGAATGCGTTGAAGGTGGCCTTGCGCGGTGGCGTGGTGTTTGCTTCCTTTGACCCTGAAGTGGAGTCCTTAGAAGACTTCATGGGGCCCACCATCCTTCAGTACTTTGATCGTTTGTTCAATGGTCGCCAACTGAAAATTTTGGGCTACAACAAGCAACGCATTCCAGGC
>Ga0255112_1000303_pt1 | contig 15430 bp, 8 predicted proteins | sample Law_Yuk_RepB_8h_FD_188470 | JGI IMG/M metagenome (GOLD analysis project Ga0255112, IMG submission 188470) | Freshwater microbial communities from St. Lawrence River, New York, United States - Law_Yuk_RepB_8h | ecosystem: Environmental > Aquatic > Freshwater > River | place: USA: New York... | reverse complement strand
GAGGAGGGGGTTATCGACGTCGCAGGCCACGATCAGCTCGAAGGAGGGGAGGGCGGTCGGCCGGACGACCTGGTCCGCTTCGAGGAGGGTCTCGAGGGTGGGGGTGAAGTCCTGCCCCCGGCGCTTGAACTGGTATCCCAGGGCGAGGGCGACCCCGAGGCCCCCGTCGTTGGTGGCGCTCCCGCCGATGCCGATCAGCAGCCGTCGGGCGCCTTTCCGGAGGGCGGATTGGATAAGGATTCCTGTACCTAAGGTGCTGGCTTTAAATGGGTTAAGTTCGATATCTTGGACGAGAGCCAAGCCGCTGGCCGCGCTCATTTCCATGACGGCCGTGGCGGAGCTGGCGACCCAGCCAAAGGGGGCTTCGAGCGGCCGTCCGTGGGCATCCTCGGTCTGGGCGTGCACCCATTCCCCCGCCAGGGCGGTCGTCATGGCCAAAGCCGTCCCTTCGCCACCGTCCGCGATCGGGCAGATATCGATAATCGCCCCCGGAAACACGCTTTCTAGGCTATTTTTAAGATGAAAACCCGCCTTTTCCGCCGCGAGCGAGCCCTTGAATTTGTCGTTGGCGATCAGGATGCGCATCGTCCGTCCCCCGTATCCTCGCCTTGGGGTCTTCTCTTTACAACCCGAATGGGGAAGCGCTCTTGATTTCCGAGGGGTCGGACTTACATTATTCTTCAAGGTCAGCCCCTCCCGGCTGCTTTCCCCTAGCCATTATCCCGCTTTAAAAAACACGAACATGCTGTCGCTCCGTCACTCCACCCTCGCCCTCACGCTGCTCGCTTCCGCCTTCGCGGTCGCCGCCGACGAAGCGCAGCCTTCCAAGGAAGGTCTCGAGTTCTTCGAGAAGAACATCCGCCCGATCCTCATCGACCGTTGCTATGAGTGCCACTCCGCCGAGAAGAATTCCTCGAAGGGCGGCCTCATCCTCGACTCCCGCGACGGCGCCTACAAGGGCGGCGACGAAGGTCCCGCCGTCGTCCCCGGCAACCTCGAGAAGTCCCTGCTCGTCAAGGCCGTCCAGTACACCGATCCCGAGTTCGCGATGCCGCCCAAGAAGACCGGCGGCAAACTGCCCGACGAAAAAATCGCCCTCCTTGAAGAGTGGGTCAAGATGGGTGCGCCGATGCCGGGTGGCGGGGCCGCCAAGCTGACCGGCCTCACCAGCAAGGCCCGCGAACATTGGTCTTACCAGCCCGTCAAGAAGTACCCTGTGCCCGAAGTGAAGAACAAGGCCTGGGTCAAGAATTCCATCGACGCGTTCGTCCTCGCCAAGCTCGAAGAGAAGGGCCTCCAGCCCAATCCGGCCGCGGGTCCCGAAGCCTTCCTGCGTCGCGTCTACTACGATCTGATCGGCCTCCCGCCCACCTCCGAACAGGTCGACGCATTCGTCAAGGCCTGCGATAACGCCGGCCTCGCCGACTCGCTCGCCGCCCGCACCGGTCGCCCGGCCGGCAACCTCGAAGCCGTCTACGTCAAGCAGGTCGACTTCCTCCTCGCCTCGCCGCACTACGGCGAACGCTGGGCCCGTCACTGGCTCGACACCGCCCGCTACTCCGACACGCGCGGCCTCCAGGTCGACCAGGGCGACAGCCTCTTCCGCGACTACCGCTACGCCTACGCCTGGACCTATCGCGACTACGTGATCAACGCGATGAACGAGGACAAGCCGTACGACAAGTTCGTCGTCGAGCAGCTCGCCGCGGACCGCATCCCGGACATCTCTCCCGACGATCCTCGTCTCGCCGCCCTCGGCTTCATCACCATCGGCAAGCGCTTCGACGACATCCATGACACCATCGATGAGCGCATCGACACGACGACCAAGGCCTTCCTCGGCCTGACCGTCGCCTGCTCGCGCTGTCACGACCACAAGTTCGACCCGATCCCGATCAAGGACTACTACTCCCTGCACGGCATCTTCGCCTCGATCGTCGAGCCCCTGCACCAGACCCCGATCGCGGCCACCGGCAACACCGCCGCCGCCCGCTCCGACTTCCTCAAGCGCCTCAACCAGCTTCAAGACGAGCAGGTCGCCGGCTTCTTCCGCTACATGCGTGAGACCCGCGCCCGCTACGACCACGAGATGGCCGGCCGCCTCATGATCGCCACCGTCCGCGGCGGTTCCTCCGAAGCCGGCGAATACTCCGAACGCTACAAGATCGACCTGCAGTCCGACACGGATTTCGCCGCCATGCGCATCCAGAAGGATTCGCCCATCACCGGTCCCTTCGCCGCGCTGGCTTCCGTGCCGTTCGTCTACTTCGCCGAGCGCGCCCCGATCGTCCTCAAGGAATACCTCGACGATCCGGAAAACCGCGTGAACCCGATCATCGCCGCCGGCCTGCGGAACATCAAGCCGAAGTCGATGCATGACGTCGCCGCCGCCTACCAGCGCATCTACGTCGAGAACAAGGCCGCGATCCTCGCCCACCTCAGCCTCCTGGCCAAGCCGGGCGAAGAGTGGAAGAAGACCTCTCCGGCCATCGCCGAGATGACGGGTTATCCTTGGGCCATCCCGTCCTACGACGAGATCTTCGACAACGAAGAGATGATCTCCCTCTTCAGTACGCGTAAGTTCTGTCAGGACTGGCAGAACCGCCCGATCTACGGCGGCATCGGCAACCGCGAGCCCGTCGCCTATTTCCGTCACGCGCAGATCAATGAGCTGCGTCTCTCCCACCCCGGCGTCCCCGGCCACGCGATGGTCGTCCAGGACTCCGAAGGCGCGAAGGACAGCTACGTGTTCAAGCGTGGCGACAAGAACCTCAAGGGTGAGATCGTGCCTCGCCAGTTCCTTGACATCCTCACGGTCGGCGAGCGCCGCCCGTATGTCGACGGCAGCGGTCGCTACGAGTTCGCCCAGTCCATCATCTCCAAGGACAACCCCATCACCGCCCGCGTGGCCGTGAACCGTACCTGGACCAAGCACTTCGGTGAAGGCTTCGTGAACACGCCCGACGACCTCGGCAACATGTCCGAGAAGCCCTCGCACCCTGAGCTGCTCGACTACCTCGCCACGGACTTCGTGGAGAACGGTTGGACGATGAAGCGCCTCCACCGCATGATCGTGCTCAGCAACACGTATCGCCAGGATTCCGACCCCACCGCTAATCCGCTGGTGGCCAAGAAGGGCCCGGTCGATCCGCTGAAGGTCGACGCCGGCAACCGCCTCCTCTGGCGCGGCAACCTGCGTCGCCTCGACTTCGAGTCCATCCGTGACTCCATGATCCTGCTCACCGGCAAGATGACCACCACCGTCGGCGGCCAGCCGGCGAACATCACCGACGAGCCGTTCAGCTACCGCCGCAGCCTCTACGGCTACGTCGACCGCCGCCGCCTCAGCGATACCCTCTCGCAGTTCGATTACGGCGACCCCGATACCTCGAACACGAAGCGTAACTCGACCATCGTGCCCCAGCAGGCCCTGTTCTTCATGAACAACGCCCTGGCCGTCGACGTCGCCCGCGCCGTCGCCTCCCGCAAGGACGTCGTCAACGCGATGTCCGAGGACCAGCGCATCGTCGCGATGTTCCGCTGCATGTTCCAGCGTCGCCCGTCCACGAACGAGATCCGCGTCGCCCAGGAGTTCCTGACCAAGATGAAGATGACCGTCGCGTCCTCCAAGGTGCGTCCGGCCACCAAGCCGGGCGAGCGTGGCAAGGCCGTCGCCCCGGTCGCCCGCACCGCCGCTCCCTCGACCAAGGGCGCTCCGGTGATGGCTCCGGACGGCGAAGAGAGCATGATGATGGCCGTGACCGGCGGCGGCGCCGAAGGCGTCCTCCGTAACGTGGGCGAGATGATCTCCCGCGAACCGCTCAACCCGGTCGAGTTGCTCGTCCACTCCCTCCTGCTCTCGAACGAGTTCATCTACGTCAACTGACGTTTTTGACAGGTTTTTAACGAGGCCGGCCTCCGTCAAGGGGGTCGGCCTCTTCATTTATTGGCTTAATCCCGCATGAATTGGTTGAAACATTTCAGCCGTAGGGGAGTATTAAATACTAGAGGTATTCCCCCTGCCGCCACCCCCTTAAAACCACCATGCCGTCCTTGTCCGTCAGTCTCCGACTCCTCGCCCTCGTCTCCGTCGCCGGCCTCTCCGCCGCCGACGCTCCCGAGCCGAAGATGGATCCGGCCGGGCTCGAGTTCTTCGAGAAGAACATCCGCCCGATCCTCACCGAGCGTTGCTATGAATGTCACTCGAAGGAGAAGGGCGTCTCGAAGGGCGGACTCATCATGGACTCCCGCCAGGGCATGCTCGCCGGCGGCGACCTCGGTCCGGCCGTCGTCCCTGGCGACCTCAAGAAGTCGCTGATGGTCGTCGCGGTCCACCAGGCCGATCCCGACATCTCGATGCCCCCGCGCAAGGCCGGCGCCAAACTTTCCTCCACGCAGATCGGACTGATCGAACAGTGGATCAAGATGGGTGCGCCCGCTCCGGCCGGCGCCGGCGGCGCCAAGCTCACCGGTCTCTCCGACAAGGCCCGCGCGCACTGGGCTTTCCAGCCCGTCCAGACTTTCGCGGTGCCGACCAAGCTCAGCAACCCCGCTTGGTGCCAGAACGAGGTCGACGCCTTCATCATGGCCAAGCTCGACGAGAAGGGCCTCAAGCCCAGCCCGGCCGCCGACGGCGAAGCCCTCCTGCGCCGCCTCTCTTACGATCTGATCGGCCTGCCGCCCACCAGCGTCGAGGTCGACGCCTTCTCGCGTGATTACGACGCGGCGCTCGCTTACGACACGATGGCCGTGCGCAAAGGCCAGCCCGTGCGCGCCGTGGCCAGCGTCGTCGAACGCACCGTGGACCGCCTGCTCGCATCGCCGCACTACGGCGAACGCTGGGCTCGCCACTGGCTCGATACCGCCCGCTACTCCGACACCAAGGGCCTGAAGCGCAACGGCACCATCGAGACCTTCGACAGCTCCTGGACCTACCGCGACTACGTCATCGACGCCTTCAACACCGACAAGCCCTACGACCAGTTCATCATCGAGCAGCTCGCGGCGGACCGCCTGCCCGACCTCGCCAAGGATGACCCGCGCCTCGCCGCGCTCGGCTTCGTCACCGTCGGCAAGCGTTTCCAGAACAACGACGACACCATCGACGAACGCATCGACGCCACGACCAAGGGCTTCCTGGGCCTGACCGTCTCCTGCTCGCGTTGCCACGACCACAAGTTCGACCCGATCCCGGCGGCCGACTACTACTCGCTCCACGGCATCTTCGCCTCGGTGATCGAGCCCCAGACCAACCCCGTCATCCGTGATCCGCTGCTCGTCGGCAAGAACGCCCCGAGCAACGCCTACCGCGCCGACTACGAGAAGCGCCTCGCCGCGCTCATCGAAGAGACCGCCCAGGGTTACTACAAGCATCTCGTCGGCATGCAGGCGGCCTTCCATCGCGAGTTCGCTCCGCGCGCCATGGCCGCCATGGTCGGAGGCTTCCGCAGCACCGCCGGCTTCGACATCCTCAAGAAATACGACCTCGGTGAAAGCCGCGAGCTCAGCTCCTCCTTCGCCGCCGTCATGGCCCGCCCGGACCACCCGATCACCGGTCCGCTCGTCCGCCTGAAGAAGGTCAGCGCCGAAAACTTCGCCGCGCAGGCCCCGGGGATCCTGTCCGCCGCGCTCGCCGACACGAAGTCGCCGGTCAACCCGCTCATCGCCGAGGCCCTTCGCGGTCTCAAGCCGAAGTCCCTCGACGAAGTGGCGCTGGCCTACCAGGCCGCCTTCAAGAAGCACCGCGACAAGATCCTCGCCCACATCCAGCTGCGCACGCAGCCCGGCCGCAAGGGCGAGAAGGATGACCCCGCCCTCGCCCAGCTGGCCGCCTTCCCCTGGCCCTTGCCGGACGTCGAAGACATCCGGACCGTGACCATCCTGGAGCGCCTCACCGAGAGCCGTGATTTCTGCGCGAACTGGCAGACCCCGATCAGCTCGACCTTCGTCAACAACAACAAGCCGGTGAAGTACTTCAAGTTCACCGACATCAACGCCCTCGACATCACCCACCCGGGAGGTCCCGGCACGGCGATGGTGATCACCGACGTCGAGAAGCCCCGCGACAGCAACGTCTACATCCGCGGAGACCGCAACAAGCGTGGCCCCGTCGCCCCGCGCCAGTTCCTCGAGGTGCTGTCCGGTCCGGACCGTCTGCCGTTCTATGAAGGCAGCGGCCGCCGCGAGCTCGCCCTCGCCATCGCCAGCCGCACCAATCCCCTGACCGCCCGCGTGCTCGTGAACCGCCTCTGGGCGCATCACTTCGGCGCCGGCATCGTCTCCTCGCCGGATGACTTCGGCAACATGTCCGAGGCCCCGAGCCACCCCGAGCTGCTCGACTGGATGGCCACGACGTTCGTCGAGGGCGGCTGGTCCATCAAGAAGATGCACAAGCGCATCCTGCTCTCCGCCGCCTATCGTCAGTCCGCGAACCCGAGCACCAACATCCTGCTGACGCAGAAATCCTCCGTGGATCCGACCAAGGTCGACGGCGGCAACAAGTTCCTCTGGCACGCCAACCTCCGTCGCCTGGACTTCGAGAGCATCCGCGACTCGATGCTCCTCCTGTCCGGCAAGATCGACCGCGCCATGGGCGGCCGCGCCGTCAACATCACCGACGAGCCTTACAGCTATCGTCGCACGATCTACGGCTTCATCGACCGCGACAAGCTCAGCGAACTCCAGTCGCAGTTCGACTTCGCCGATCCGAACATGGCGAACTCCATGCGCAGCTCCACGATCGTGCCGCAGCAGGCGTTGTTCTTCATGAACAATCCTCTCGCGATCGAAGTCGCCCGCAACGTGAACGCCCGCCCGGAGATGGCGAAGGCCACGTCCGATGACGAGCGCATCACCCAACTCTATCGCATCATGTATCAGCGCTCGCCCACCGTGCAGGAGCGCCAGATCGCCCGGGAGTTCGTGACCCGTATCGCGGGCTATATCGACGAGCCGGTCGTCCAGGCTCCCTCCAAGGGAGACAAGGCCGCCCGGGCCAAGGCCGAGCGGGTCGCCAAGGCCAAGGCCGATAAGGCCGCCCTCACCAAGGGTCCCTCGACCCCCGAAGTGAAGATCGAGACCTCGGTTAAAGGCGGAAAAATCGTGAATAACACGGAAATGGTCTCCCGTAAGGAGCCTTCCAACCCCTGGGTCATGCTGGCCCAGTCCATGATTTGCTCCAACGAGTTCGTCTACCTGAATTGATTACCCCACGCTCGAAAGAGTTGTTTTTCTACAATAGCCCCTTCACAATCAAACCAACCTCATCATCCCCATGAAAGACTCCAGCTGCGGAAATTACGTCCCCACCCCGAACTCGCGCCGCGAGTTCCTGCGCCAGACCGGCCTCGGCATGGGCACGCTCGCTTTCGGCACCATGGTCGCCGACTACCTCGTCAGCGACGCCCAGGCCGAAGTGATGGCCAACCTCAAGCCGCGCAAGGCTCCTCTCGCCGCCAAGGCGAAGCATGTCATCCACATCTTCGCGGGCGGCGCTCCCTCGCACCTCGACACCTTCGATCCGAAGCCGAAGATGAAGGAGCTCGCCGACATGTCGGCCGCCGGCATGAACGGCGTCCTCTTCCCGACTCCGTTCGAGTTCAAGAAGTCCGGTAAGTCCGGCCTCGAGATCTCCGAGATCTTCCCGAAGCTCCAGGGCGTGGCCGACGACATGTGCGTCATCCGCTCGCTGCACCAGGGTATCCCGGCCCACGGCCCGGCCGCCAAGCTGATGCACACCGGCTCGGCGATCCTCTCCAAGCCTTCCCTCGGCTCCTGGGTCCTCTACGGTCTGGGTACCGAAAGCCAGGATCTCCCGGGCTTCGTCTCCCTCGGCGGCAGCTCCGACGCCCGCGCTTCGGCCTTCCTCCCGTCCCTCTACCAGGGCGCCAACACCTCCTTCCGCCCCGGTGCTCCGGCGAACAAGATCATCGCCAACCTCCAGAGCGAATTCACCACGCAGGACGCGCAGCGCAAGCAGCTCGACCTCGTCCGCCAGCTCAACGAGCGCCACATGCAGACCGTCCAGAAGGACGAGCAGCTCGAAGCCCGCATCGAATCCTTCGAACTCGCCTTCCGCATGCAGACCGCGGCCACCGACGCCTTCGATATCTCCAAGGAGTCTGAGAAGACCCGCGAGATGTACGGCAAGACCGACCTCGGCGCCAAGCTCCTCTGCGCCCGTCGCCTCGTCGAGCGCGGCGTCCGTTTCGTCCAGGTCGACGCCGGCGGTTGGGACCACCACACCAACCTCTTCACCTCGATCGCCCAGCGCGCCGAGAACATCGACGGCCCGGCCGCGGCCCTCATCGCCGACCTCAAGCAGCGCGGTCTCCTCGACCAGACCCTGATCATCTGGGGCGGAGAATTCGGCCGCACCCCGACCACCGCGGGCCGCGTCAACCAGGCTTCCGGTCGCGACCACCACTCCAAGGCTTTCTGCTGCTGGATGGCCGGCGGCGGCGTCAAGGGCGGCATGCACTACGGCGAGACCGACGAAATCGGCTCCCAGGTCGCCGCTGACGGCGTCGACGTGCACGACCTCCACGCCACCATCCTCCGCCTCCTCGGCTTCGATCACACCAAGCTCACCTACCGCTACAACGGTCGTGACTTCCGCCTCACCGATAACTTCGGCAAGGCGGTCGAGAAGATCATCGCCTAAGGGACTCCGGTCCTCTGAGCGAAGGGCGGGCGCCGTGAGGCGCCCGCCCTTCCTGTTTTCCGGGGTCCCCGCCGGCTTGCGTTCCCTCATTCTCACATTCTAATAGAGTCATCCCCATGAGACTCCCCGCGTTCCTCGTCGTCGGTCTGCTCGTCTCCGCCCTCGCTTCGGCCGCGCCGAAGAAGGAGGAGTCCCGCAAGGAGCCGACCAAGCCGGAGCCGAAGCCCTCGGTCGTCATCAAGGCCGATCCCCGCACCGGCGAGCCGCCTCGCTCCGGCGTCAAGGGCGCCGACGCCTTCGGCCGCACGCAGACCCGTTACGACAACGGCGTCACGGCGGTGAAGACGCCGGATCCGTTCGGCGGTTCCACGACCCGTTACAGCAATGGCGTCACCGCCACGACGCGTCCTGACCCCTTCGGCGGCACGACCACCCGTTACAGTGACGGCACCAGCGCCACCACGCGTAAGGACCCGTTCGGCAACCAGGTCACGACCTATTCCGACGGACGGCAGGAAGTGCTGCGCCCCGATCCGTTCGCGCCGAAGAAGCCCGCTAACGAGCGGAAATAAAACCCGACCCCGGCACAGGGCGCTTGAAAGGGCCCTGTGTTTGGTCACGCTGAAGCCTCACCCCATGAAGCGTCATCTCCACCTGTGGGCCGCCCTGGCCGCCCTCGTCCTCGCGCTCCCGGCCGTCGCCGCGGAAGCCTTCACCTCCGGTCCCGGTTGGCTGGAATTCCCCGCCGGCAAGGGCGCGGGCGCCGGCAAGCATGTCGTCCTGCTCGCAGGCGACGAAGAATACCGCTCCGAAGAGTCGATGCCGATGCTCGCCCGCATCCTGTCCGAGCGCCACGGCTTCAAGTGCACCGTCCTCTTCTCGCATGACGAAGGCGTGATCAATCCGAACAACGGTGGCTCCCTCGCCAAGCCGGAGGTCCTCGACAGCGCCGACGCCCTCGTGCTCGGCCTGCGTTTCCGCAAGTGGAACGAAGCCGCTCTCGCGAAGTTCGACGCCGCCATCAAGCGCGGCGTACCGATCGTCGCCACCCGCACCAGCACGCACGCCTTCTCGGGTATCCCTAAGGAGAGCCCTTTCGCCGCCTATAACTGGAATAACAAAGGCGGCTTCGGTAAGAACGTCCTCGGCGAGACCTGGGTCAGCCACTGGGGCAACCATAAGGGCGAAGCCACCCGTACCGCGGTCGAGGCCGGCGCTGAGAAGCTCGCGATCCTTAATGGCGTGGGCGTCATCTTCGGTGACACCGACGTCTATGAAGCCTATCCGCCCGCCGATGCGCAGGTCCTTCTCCGCGGTCAGGTCCTCAAGGGCATGGGCAAAGACGACCCTCTCAGCGAACGCGCGAAGAAGCGCGCCACCGACAAGCAGGAGCAGGGCGTGAACTCCCCCGCGATGGCGGTGGCCTGGACCCGTGAGGTCCCCAACGCCGGCGGCTCCAAGAACCGCGTGCTCACCACCACCATGGCTTCGGCCAGCGACCTCGTCGACGAGTCGCTCCGCCGCCTGCTCGTCAACGGCGTCTACTGGGGCCTCGGCCTCGACGTGCCGGCCATGGCTGACGTCTCTCCGGTCGTGGAGTGGAAGCCCAGCAAGTATTCCTTCAACATGTTCCACCCTGGCCTCAAGGCCGAGGATTTCGCGGGCGTGCTGCCTCCGCCTCTGACGGCGGCTCCGGCCAAGAAGAAGAAGTAAGCCGCGCGTCGGCTTCCTTCCGCACGGGCGCATCGCAGGATGCGCCCGGCTTGTTTCAGGCCCGGATGCCGCGGTTGACCAGCAGCTGGATCAGCGCGTCGTTGTAGATGATATACGCCCCTTCGCGGGAGGTGGCGTCGCGCACCTCGATGTCGTCGGAGACCACGAACCAAGGCGCCTCCACCGTCTTGTCCTTGGCGACCAGGTCCATGATGTCGTGGTCGGCCTTGGCGCCGGCGCGGCTGAACGTCACGCGGACCCGCGAGTTCGAGGTCTTGAGCGTGGTCTGCTGGCCGTCGAAGCTGATCCAGACGTGCAGGCCCGGCGCATCGTCCGCCAGCTTTTCGATGAGCTGGACGACCTTCTGGCGGGCCGCCGTGTCGAGCAGGAAGCGGCTGTCGCCCTGGGCGTTCTTCTTGGTCGGCAGGCGCAGGCCGAGGTAATCCTGGCGCAGGCAGGCGAAGTTGTTGGCGTCGAGCGCGAGGCGGGCGGGTTCGCCCGTGGCGACGGCGCGTTCGAGCATCGCGAGCGGCCCGGACTGCTTCTGCACGTGGAAGGCGACGTCGGCCAGGTAGGAGCGACGACGGTGGATGTCGCGGCGATATAAGTCCGCGTGGCGTGAGTCGACCAGGCCGGCCTGTTCGGCGAGGAGCAGGGCGCCTTCGATCGATTTCAGTTCGCGGGCGTCTGCGCCGTTGATACGGGCTGAGATGCGTTCGAGGAAAGGGTCGGAAGGCTGGTCGCGCTTCTCGAGCTCGTAGCGGACCTTCTCGATGTGCTCGGTGATGCGTTTCTCCAAGGCGACGACTTCGGGCAGGGCCTGGCCGGCGGTGCGCAGGTAGCGACGCAGGAGCTTGAGCATCTCCTCCATCTGCGGGATGGCCTGGCGCAGCTCATGTTCCTTCGCCAGGAAGGGGTCGGCGTCGCGCTGGGCCTTGCGGACCTTCTCGACGGTCTCGGTGGTCAGTTGGCGCAGCTTGGCCACTTCCTCGGAAGCGGATTTCAGCGTGCGGGCGTCAGCCAGCCAGGGGCGGACTTCTTCGGACAGCAGTTCCTCGGCGATCTCGCGGGCCTTCTTCGCCACGTGTTCGCGGGCGCGTTCGAGTTCGCCGCGGAGTCGCGTCACTTCGGCTTCCTCGTTGGTCAGCTTGGTCTGCAGGACCTGGAGGGCGGCCGCCTGGGCGGCGCCTTCCTCGCGGACCTTCCGAATCTCGGCGTCCTTCGTCTCGAGTTCGTTGGCGTGCTGGCGGCGGATCTGGCGGCCTTCGTTTTCGCGGGCCGCTTTGCCTTGGGAAATTTCGGTCAAGAGACGCCGGACGGTCTTGCCGGCCGAGTCGAGCGCGTCGACCGACTCGAGGGGTTCTTTTTCCGCGGCCCCGCCCAGCTTGGCCTGTAGCGCCTTCCAGGCTTTGCCATCCGGTTTCCCAGCCTGCGGCTTCGTGTTCGCGAGGAGGCGGGTCAGCAGGTCGGCGGGCAGGACGGCGTCCTTGTTCTCGGCCCGATGATTCCAGAGCAGGCAGAGCAGCCCGGCGCGCGGGCCGCCGAGCACGGCGGCGAGTTCTTCGAGATGCTCGAGCAGCCGCGCCTTGTCGGCCTTGAGGCTACCGGCGAACCACGGCAGATGGTCGGCCACCGCGGCCGCGTCCTCGGTGAGGTTCGCCAGTCGTTTCTGGAAGCGCCATTTGGCGTCGCGAAGGAAAGGTTTACGATGGATGTATCCGCCCGGGATGAGCTTGGCCAAGGCGAGCAAAGGCCCGTCCGCGACATGGTTCAGGTCCAGGATGAGCTGTTCGGAAAGCGCCTTCCGGTGCGGGTCGACCGCCTCGGTCTTGTAGGAGAAATGACCCATGCCTCCAGCATGCCGGCCGGCTGGCCGGGGGCAAGGTCGGGCCGGGTCGGCGACGGCGTTTTCTTGGTTCGGACTCGCCAGCGGGGAGGGAAGGGCGTTCGTTCGGGCCTGCCTGATGCGTTCGCCCGCCTCCATCGTCATTCCCCTCTGCTCGGCCGTGGGCTACACCCTCGCCGCGATGGCGCTCAAGCGGGCCATGGACGGGGGGCACCCCTGGCGGGTCCTGTTCATCGTGAACCTCATCGGGGCGGTCCTCTTCCAGACCTGGCTCCTGCACGGGGGCGAGGCCTTCACGTCGACGAATGTCATCCATGCGATGCTGGCCGGGACGGCATTCTTCATCGGCCAGGTCTTCACTTTCATCGCGATCAGCCGCGGGGACATCTCCATCGCGACGCCGGTGCTCGGTACGAAGGTGATCTTCGTGGCCCTGCTGGTCTTCGTCACCGGCGGCGAGGAGCTGGGCTGGAAGCTGTGGGTGGCCACCTTCCTCACCACTTTGGCTCTCGCCTTGCTGGGTGGCGAATGGCGGGCTAACCGCGAACGCCTGTTGGTCAGCGTCGGCTTCGCCTTCCTGGCCTCGATCGCTTTTGCGGCGACCGACGTGATGCAGCAGCTGTGGGTCCGCGATTTCGGCTTCGGGCATTTCGCGCCAGTGATGTTCGCCACCGTCGGCACGCTGTCGTTCACGTTGATCCCTTTCTTCTCCGCGTCGTTGCGCGAGATGCCTCGCCCGATGGTCTTCTGGGCTTTCGGCGGCGGCACCTTGCTCACCATCCAGGCGATGGGTATCGCCTACTGCATCGCGGTTTACCACGAGGTCACGGTCACCAACGTCCTTTATAACACGCGCGGACTCTGGAGCGTGGCGTTGGTGTGGGTCGTCGGCCACTGGTTCGCGAACTCCGAGAAGCAGGTGGGCGGCGGCATCATGACGCGTCGCCTCATCGGGGCCTTGATCCTGCTGGCCGCGGTCTACCTCAGCCTGACCTGATCAGAGGTCGGCGTTGTCGATCAGGCGCGTCGCGCCCAGATGGCAGGCGATGGCGATGGCGCAGCTTTTTCCGGCGGTCGAGGCGACGGACGCCATCGTCTCAAGGTCGACGATCTCGCAGTATTGCGGCTTCAAGGCGGGCTGGGCGGACAAGACCGCTTGCGCCGCAGCCTGCAGGCGCGAGGCATCGGTGACGCCGGTGCGCGCCAGTGCCTTCGCGGCTTCCATGGCGGCCGGGATGGCGGTCGCCTGCGTCAGCTGTTCCGCCGTGAGGTAACGGTTGCGCGAGCTCATCGCGACGCCGTTGGGTTCGCGGATGGTCTCGTGGGCGATGATCCGGACGGGGAAGTGCAGGTCGCGCACCATGCGGCGGATCACCGCAAGCTGTTGCAGGTCTTTGCGGCCGAAGACGGCGACGTCCGCCTGGACGGCGTTGAAGAGCATCGCGACCACCGTGGCCACGCCGCGGAAATGTCCGGGGCGGAATTCGCCGCAGAGTCCGGCGGAGATGCCTTCGACGTCGACCCAGGTCGAGGCGCCGGCAGGGTAGAAGTCTGCCGCCGTCGGGGCGAAGATCAGGTCGGCTCCGGCGGCTTCGCTGCCGCGGCGGTCATCCTCGAACGTCCGCGGGTATTTCGAGAAATCCTCGTTGGGTCCGAACTGGGTCGGATTGACGAAGATCGAGACCACCACGAAGGAGGCCTCCTGCTTGGCCCGGCGGATCAGGCTGAGATGGCCTTCGTGCAGGCAGCCCATGGTCGGCACGAAGCCGACGGACTTCCCGGCTTGGCGGGCCCGGGCGACCGCGGCGCGCAACTCAGGGATAGTATGGACGACCTCCATGCCGCCAACCTAGCCGCCCCCGCCGAGGGCGCAAGGCGCAGTTGTATGCGGACTCCCTGCCTGTCGTTTTGTTCATAGGTCGGGGCCATTCCTTTCTTGGCAGTCGGTGGGTCGCCTCCAATGTCAGAACCCTCCCTCCTATAAGACATGTCGCACTTCCCTAATGTCCCGGTCATCGAGTTCGAAGGATCGAAGTCCAAGAACCCGTTCGCCTTCAAGCACTACAACCCGGACGAGAAGATCGGCGGGAAGAAGATGAAGGACCACATGCGCTTCGCCGCGGCCTATTGGCACGTGATGCGCAACAGCCTCTCCGACCCGTTCGGCGCCGGCACCGCCCTCATGCCTTGGGATGACGGCTCCGACTCCCTCGACAACGCCCTCCGCCGTATCCCGGTCTTCTTCGAGTTCCTCCAGAAGTGCCAGATCGACTTCTACTGCTTCCACGACCGCGACATCTCTCCCGAAGGCAAGACCCTCACCGAGACGCATGCGAACCTCGACCGCGTCACGAAGGAGTTGAAGGCCTTCCAGAAGGGCACCGGCAAGAAGCTCCTCTGGGGCACCGCCTGTCTCTTCGCCCACCCTCGCTACGCGCAGGGCGCGGGCACCTCGCCCAACGCCGACGTGTTCGCCTACGGCGCCAGCCAGGTCCGCCACGCGCTCGAGGCCACCAAGGCCCTCGGCGGCGAAGGTTACGTCTTCTGGGGCGGCCGCGAAGGCTACGCCACGCTGGTCAACACCGACATGAAGCGTGAGCTCGATCACCTCGCCGCGCTCCTGCACCTCGCCGTCGACCACGCGAAGAAGATCGGTTTCAAGGGCCAGTTCCTCATCGAGCCCAAGCCGCGCGAACCCTCGACCCACCAGTACGATTCCGACTCGGCCGCCTGCCTCAACTTCCTCCGCGAATACGGCCTGCTGAAGCACTTCAAGCTGAACCTCGAGACCAACCACGCCACGCTCGCGGGTCACACGATGGAGCATGAGATGGAAGTCGCGATGGGCGCCGACGCCCTCGGTTCCGTCGACGCCAACCGCGGTGACACGCTCCTCGGCTGGGATACCGACCAGTTCCCGACCGACCTCTACCTTACGACGAACATCATGCTGCGCATCCTCAAGATGGGCGGCTTCACCAAGGGCGGCCTCAACTTCGACGCCAAGCGTCGTCGCGAATCGCACGAGCCGGTCGACCTCTTCCACGCCCACATCGGCGGCATGGACGCCTTCGCCCGCGGCCTCAAGATCGCCCACGCGATCATCAAGGACGGCAAGATGGATCAGTTCGTCGCCAAGCGCTACTCCTCGTGGGACAGCGGTATCGGCAAGAAGGTCGAGTCCGGCAAGGTCACCCTCGCCCAGCTCG